>MTEX01009534.1_pt2 | contig 14676 bp, 14 predicted proteins | sample 1042691 | NCBI WGS metagenome assembly MTEX01 (sample SAMN06185810, study PRJNA358809) | soil metagenome | isolation source: soil biostimulated with molasses as carbon source | place: India | collected 2015-05-23
ATTTGCAGGCGCGCAGCGCCAGGCCTTAGATCATCTCGATTGCCATCGCCACGGCTTCGCCGCCGCCGATGCACAGCGTGGCCACGCCGCGCTTGCCGCCGGTCTTGCGCAGCGCGCCGACCAGGGTGGCCATCAGGCGGGCGCCGGACGCGCCGATCGGGTGGCCCAGGGCGGTGGCGCCGCCGTGGATGTTGACCTTCTCGTGCGGCAGCTTGAAGTCGGTCATGGCGGCCATGGTGACCACCGCGAAGGCCTCGTTGATTTCGTAGAGGTCCACGTCCTCGGCCTTCCAGCCGGTCTTGGCGAAGAGGTTCTTCAGCGCGCCCACGGGGGCGGTGGTGAACCAGTTCGGCTCTTGCGAGTGCTGGCTGTGGGCGACGATGCGCGCCAGCGGTTTGACGCCGAGCTTTTCAGCGGTGGATGCGCGCATCAGCACCATGGCGGCCGCGCCGTCGGAAATCGACGAGGAGTTGGCGGCGGTGACGGTGCCGTCCTTCTTGAAGGCGGGCTTGAGCGTGGGGATCTTTTCCGGCATGGCCTTGGTGGGGGCTTCGTCGGTGTCGATCACCGTGTCGCCCTTGCGGCCGGCGACGGTGACGGGCGTGATTTCCCACTTGAAGCTGCCGTCTTCCGTGGCGGCGCGGGCGCGGCGCAGCGATTCCAGCGAGAACGCGTCCTGCTGTTCGCGCGTGAAGGAATACTTGGTGGCGCAATCTTCAGCGAACACGCCCATGGCCTTGCCCTTGTCGTAGGCGTCTTCCAGGCCATCCAGGGCCATGTGGTCGTACACGGTGTTGTGGCCGTAACGGTAGCCCTGGCGGCCCTTGAGCAGCAGGTAAGGGGCGTTGCTCATGCTTTCCTGGCCGCCGGCGACGACGACGTTGGCGGAGCCCGCGGCGAGCAGATCATGGCCGAACATGGCGGCCTTCAGGCCCGAGCCGCAGACCTTGTGGATGGTGGTGCAAGCCACACCCAGCGGCAGGCCTGCGCCCAGCGCGGCCTGGCGCGCCGGGGCCTGGCCCTGGCCGGCTTGCAGCACGTTGCCCATGATGACTTCTTCGACTTGCTCGGGCTTGATGCCGGCGCGTTCGACGGCGGCCTTGATGGCGATCGAGCCCAGCTCGTGCGCGGCCAGGCCGGACAAGGCGCCCAGCATGCCGCCCATGGGCGTGCGGGCGACGGAAACGATGACGATGGGATCTGACATGGCTAGCTCCTGTGAGGGTCGGGACAGCTCTGGGGTTACGAGGCCGCGTGGGCGCCTGGAGGGCGTTCCGGACGCAGGCGTCTGTCCGTATCGTAAGGGAAAAATTCTTCAATCCGGCCTTGCGCCACGTGGGCCCGGCAGGCCTGCCACCACTCCGGTTCCAGCAGGTCGGCATGGTGACGCATGAAGGCGCCGCGCACGCGCGCATCGCCCAGCAAAAAGCGTCCGAATTCCTCGGGGAAGACGTCGTTCGGACCAATGGCGTACCAGGGCTCGGAAGCCAGTTCCGCCTCTTCGTTGGGGGCGGGCGGGATGCGCCGGAAATTCATTTCGGTCATGCGCTGGATTTCGTCGTAATCGTAGAAAACGACCCGGCCCAGGCGCGTCACGCCGAAGTTCTTGTACAGCATGTCCCCAGGGAAGATATTGGCTGCCGCCAGTTGGCGGATGGCGTCCCCGTATTCGCGCACGGCGGGGTCCAGCAGCGCGTCGGGCGCCTGGCGCAGATAAATGTTCAGGGGGGTCATGCGCCGTTCGATGTAGACATGGCGGATGACCACCGTCTCCCCGGATTCCTCTATCAGGCTGGGGACCAGCCTGCGCAATTCTTCCAGCAGCGCGGGCGCGAAACGCGCGCGCGGCAGCGCGACCTGCGAGTATTCCCAGGTGTCCGCCATGCGGCCGACGCGGTCGTGCAGCTTCACCATCTGGTATTTGCGCCGCACGGTGGCGTGGTCCATGCCGTCCTTGTCGATGCGGTCCTTGATGAGCTTGAACACGTAGGGATAGGACGGCAGCGTGAACACGCACATCACCATGCCCTTGATGCCGGGCGCGATGTCGAAGGCGTCGCGCGAATGGGCGAGGTGATGCAGGAAGTCGCGGTAGAACAGCGTCTTGCCCTGCTTTTGCAGCCCGATCATGGTGTAGAGCTCGGCCTTGGGCTTGCGCGGCAGCAGGCTGGACAAGAAGTTCACCACCGCAGCGGGCGTTTCCATGTCCACCAGAAAGTAGGCGCGCGTGAAGCTGAACAGTGTGCTCAGGTCGTCCGCGCCCAGCAGCAGCGCGTCCAGCACGACCTGGCCCGCGGGGTTGCGCATCAGCGCCACGGCAAAGGGATACACCGTGCCCTGGTTGATCAGGCGGCCGACGATATAGGCGCCTTTATTGCGGAAGAACAGCGAGCCCAGCGCATGGATCTGGCAGTCGCTGGCGATGCGGCGGCCGACGTGGCGCGGCAGGATGGCGCGCAACTGCTTGATCGCGGCGCGTGCCAGCAATCGGGTGTCGCGCGGCAGGTCTTCGAAGGGCAGCGCCAGGCCGAAGTCCGCGACCATGCGGATCAGGCTTTTCTCCAGTCCGTCCGTGGCCGGGTAGTACACCCGATACGACGGGATGGTGCTGTCCAGGTAATCGGTGGCGATGGCCGGGCGGACGAACAGGAACGCGTTGTGGAAGTAGTCGCGGTGCAGAATGCGGCAAGACACCGAGTTGAAGAAGGTCTCGGCGCATTCGGGCTGGCGGTGATCGCCCAGTAATCCCACGAATTCCTGTTTGATCTGCTGCCAGAACGCAGTCTGCTCATCGCTCAGGGCGGGCGCGGCGCTGCCATTGGCGCCCACCGCGCCTTCCGGGCGGCCGCGCAGCACGCCTTCCAGTTGGGTGGCGCATTCGCGCACCCGCATGTCGTAGTACTCGATGCGCTCGCGCGACAGGCGCTGGATACCATGCCAATCGCCGGATTCGAACAGTGCCTTGGCGCGCTGGGCGCTATAGCGGAACAGCGCGTAATGGCGGTCAAAGCCCGCCAGGATCAGCCGCGCGACGTCCAGCGGCAAGGGCCCGGGAGCGGGCGCCTGCTCGATGTGCTGGACGTCGGACATGCGGATCATGGCGGGGGCTCAGGCGGTTTCGTTGAACAGCTCGCGGCCGATCAGCATGCGGCGGATTTCGCTGGTGCCGGCGCCGATCTCGTAAAGCTTGGCGTCGCGCCACAGACGGCCCACCGGATACTCGTTGATGTAGCCGTTGCCGCCCAGGATCTGCACGCCCTCTCCCGCCATCCACGTGGCTTTCTCGGCCGTGTACAGGATCAGCGCGGCGCAGTCCTTGCGCACCTGGCGCACGTGTTCGGTGCCCAGGCGATCCAGATTCTTGCCGACCTGATAGCAGAAGGCGCGGCTGGCCTGCAGCGTGGTGTACAGGTCCGCGACCTTGCCCTGGATCAGCTGGAATTCGCCGATGGCCTGGCCGAACTGCTTGCGGTCATGGATATAGGGGACGACCACGTCCATCACGGCTTGCATGATGCCCACCGGTCCGCCGGACAGCACGGCGCGCTCGTAGTCCAGGCCGCTCATCAGCACCTTGACGCCGCCATTGACCTGGCCGAGCACGTTTTCCTCGGGGATTTCGCAGTCCTGGAACACCAGCTCGCCGGTATGGCTGCCGCGCATGCCCAGCTTGTCGAGCTTCTGCGCCACGGAAAAGCCCTTGAAACCCTTTTCCACCAGGAAGGCGGTGATGCCGCGCTGGTGGGCCTCGGGATCGGTCTTGGCATAGACCACCAGGGTGTCGGCGTCGGGGCCGTTGGTGATCCACATCTTGCTGCCGTTGAGCACGTAGCGGTCGCCCTTCTTGTCGGCGCGCAGCTTCATGCTGACCACGTCGGAGCCGGCGCCCGGCTCGCTCATGGCCAGGGCGCCCACGTGTTCGCCCGAAATCAGCTTGGGCAGGTACTTGGCTTTCTGGGCCGCCGTGCCGTTGCGGTTGATCTGGTTTACGCACAGATTGGAGTGCGCGCCGTAGGACAGGCCGATGGAAGCGCTGGCCCGGGAGATTTCCTCCATCACGACCATATGGGCCAGATAGCCCATGTTGGCGCCGCCGTATTCCTCGCCGGCCGTCATGCCGAGCACGCCGAGATCGCCGAATTTGCGCCAGAGGTCCATGGGGAACTGGTCGCTGCGGTCGACTTCTGCGGCGCGCGGCGCGATTTCGGCCTGCGCAAAATTGCGCACCGCATCGCGCAGCATGTCCAGATCTTCGCCCAGGTCGAAGTTCAGGCCGGGAAGGTTCATCGCTGTCTCCGTGATAGTAGGTACTTACTATTTTGTGGGCGCCAGTCTCCGGCGCCGGATTGCCGCGCGTGGCTCATGATGCGCCGATCGGCCATCGCTGCGCAATGATGCACCGCAAATATTACGTTTACGTAAACGTAAATTGGAGTCGGGTTATCCCTAGGTGATTGCGGACTGCCGAGGGAGTTGCGCTGAGTAATATGCCAGCCGATCCTTGAATCCTGAATCATTGCGATGGAGTCTGCCGTGCTCGAACTATCCAATCTGGACGAAATTGTGGCGCTGCGGCGCGATATCCACATGCATCCGGAGCTCTGCTATGAAGAGCACCGCACGGCCAAGGTCGTGGCGGACACGCTGCAAGGCTGGGGCATCGAGACGCACACCGGCATCGCCAAGACCGGGGTGGTCGGCGTGATCAAGCGCGGCACCTCGGACCGCGCCATCATGCTGCGCGCCGACATGGACGCGCTGCCCATGCAGGAAGAAAACCAGTTCGAGCACCGCTCTCGCCACGACGGCAAGATGCACGGCTGCGGCCACGACGGCCACACGGCCATGTTGCTGGCCGCGGCCCGCCATCTGCAGACCGAAGGCGGATTCGACGGCACGGTGTATCTCTGCTTCCAGCCAGCCGAGGAAGGCGGCGCGGGCGGTCGGGCGATGATCCAGGACGGCTTGTTCGAGCGCTTCCCTTGTGAAGCGGTATTCGGCATGCACAACTGGCCAGGACTGCCCGCCGGGACCTTCGGCGTCTGCGCCGGCCCCATGATGGCCGCCGCCAACGGCTTCAAGATCACTGTCCGCGGCAAGGGCGGCCACGCCGCCGCGCCGCAGGACTGCAACGACCCGGTGCCGGCGCTGTTTGCCATCGGCCAGTCGCTGCAGACCATCCTCACGCGCAGCAAGCGTCCGCTGGACGCCGCCGTGCTGTCGATCACGCAGGTGCAGGCCGGCGGCAGCGTGATCAACGTCATTCCCAACAGCGCCTGGCTAGGCGGCTCGGTGCGCGCCTACAGCACCGCCGTGGTGGACCTGATCGAACGCCGCATGAACGAAATCGCCGGCAGCATCGCGGCCGCGCATGGCTGCGAAGCGGACGTGTTCTTCGAGCGCCGCTATCCGGCGCTGGTGAACACCGTGGCCGAGACCGAATTCTGCATGGAAGTCATGCGCGAGGTGGTGGGCGAGGACCGCGCGCAGGTCATCGAGCCGGCGATGGCGTCGGAGGATTTCGCCTTCCTGCTCCAGGAAAAGCCGGGCTGCTATGTGTTCCTGGGCAATGGCGACGGCGAGCACCGCATGGCGGGCCACGGCCTGGGTCCCTGCATGCTGCACAACGCCAGCTATGACTTCAATGATTCCCTGATTCCGGCTGGCGCGTCGTACTGGGTACGCCTGGCGCAACGCTACCTGGCCTGATGTGCTTCACGTTTCTCGTTTTATCCGACGCAGTGCCACGCAACATAACCAGGACGATATGAAAAAGAAGACATTGCTGATCAAGGCCGCGGGGGCGGCCTTGGCGATCATGGCCAGCGGCGCCATGGCGCAAGACTGGCCGGCCAAGCCCGTCACGCTGGTCGTTCCCTACACCGCTGGCGGCAGCGCCGACGCGATCGGACGCCGCCTGGGCGACGTCCTGCGCAAGGAAAGCAACGTAACGGTCATCGTCGAGAACAAGCCCGGCGCGGGCGCGTCCGTGGGCACGGACTTCGTGGCGCGCGCCCAACCGGACGGCACCACCTTGCTGCTGGCCTCCACCAGCCCGCTGACGATCTTCCCGCATCTGGCCAAGACCAACTACGACCCGATGAAGGATCTGACGCCGGTGGCCAGCGTAGCCGTTGCGCCCGTCGCCATCGTCGCCACCAAGGCCCTTCCGGTGCAAGACTTCGCCGGCCTCATCGAATACGCCAAGTCCCATCCGGACGGTGTGCGCTATGGCACGCCGGGCCAAGGCACCGTGGCCCACATCGGCATGTCGGCCGTGACGGCGCAAACCGGCACCAAGATGCTGCACGTGCCGTACCGCGGCAACAGCCAGGCGCTGACCGACGGCCTGGGCGGCGTGGTCGAGCTGCTGGTGGTCAACAGCGACGTGGTGCTGCCGCACGTGGCCAGCGGCGCGCTCAAGCCGCTGGCTGTGATGGCGCCGCAACGCCTGGCCGCCTGGCCCGACGTACCCACCATGGCCGAGCTGAAGATGCCGCAGGCGCAGTATTACTCGAACTTCGGCGTGTTCGCGCCCGCCAAGCTGCCCGCCACGGTCGCCCAGCCCCTGCAGGCCGCGCTGGCCAAGGCAGTCGCCAGCGCTGAGTTCCAGGACCTGCTGGCCAAGTCCTACCTGCAGCCGGGCACGGCCACGGGCGAAGCCTTCGCCAAGCAGGTGCAGGCTGAATTCGCGAACAATGCGCGGATCATCAAGGAAGGGAACATCAAGGCCGAATAAGCCTGTCCCCCGGCGCTAAAAAAGCAGCAAGCCCGCGCAGCGGAGGCGGCGTGGGGGCCCTTTTTGCCGCCGGGCCGCCCCAAGGCAAAAAGCGCCCCCTTGGGGGGCAGCTAGCCCGCGCAGCGGGCGCGGCGTGGGGGCTCCCCCTACCCGCTGCGCGGCCCGAACATGATCACCAGCGTCCCGGCGAGGCACAGGCCTACGCCCAGCCAGTCGCTCATGCTGGGCCGCACGCCGTCCACGGCCCATAGCCACAGCAGCGCCATTCCTATGTAGACGCCGCCGTACGCCGCATACACGCGGCCCGAAGCCGTGGGGTGCAGCGTGAGCAGCCAGGCGAACAGCGCCAGGCTGGCCGCGGCGGGGGCGAGCAGCCAGATGGAATGGCCCTTGCGCAACCACAGATAAGGCAGATAGCAGCCGACGATTTCGGCCAGCGCCGTCAGGATGAACAGCGCGAGGGTCTGCAAAACGCCCATGTCGGCGTGCTTAAGGCTTTTGCGCGAGCAGCTCGCGGCATTGCTGTTCCTGCTGCGCGATCTCGCGCAGGGTATCCTCGATATCGCGGCGCTGTTGTTCCAAGGTCGCGCGGTGCTGTTCCAGCACGGTCAGGTATTGGCGCAGCTGGACCTCGGTATCGCCCGGGCCGTCATACATGTCGATCAAGGTCAGGATCTCGGACAACTGCAGGCCCAGGCGCTTGCCGCGCAATGCCAGCTTCAGGCGCGTGCGGTCGCGCGGCCCGAAGATGCGGTTGCGTCCTTCGCGCGCCGGGCTGACGATCCCTTGGTCTTCGTAGAAGCGGATCGTGCGGGGCGTGACGTCGAACTCGCGTGAGAGTTCAGAGATGGTCCAGGTTGACGGGGACATGCGACGTGTGGCAGTTTACGTAAACGTAAATTATGATGACTTGACCCGATCGTCAAGCGTGGAGAAGAGGCAATGAACCCCAACGAGCAGAAACTGCAGTACCCCTGGGCCGATTTCCAGCCTGAAGCCGGCCGTTCGCACGTGGTGGCGGAAGGGGTCAAATGGATCAGGATGCCTCTGCCGTTCGCGCTGGATCATATCAACCTCTGGCTGCTGCGCGACAACATCGACGGCCGCGAGGGCTGGACCATCGTCGACTGCGGCATCACGCGCGACGAAGTGAAGACGCTGTGGGAAGCGGTGTTCGAGAACGAGCTGGAAGGCCTGCCGGTGCTGCGCGTGATTGTCACCCACATGCACCCGGATCACGTGGGCCTGGCGCATTGGCTGTGCGAACGCTGGGATGCTCGCCTCTGGATGACGATGACGGACTTCATGGTGGCCTCGCTGTGGTCTTCGCGGCGCGGCGAAGGCGGCGCCGGTCCCGGCGGCCAGTCGGCGGTGGACCACTTCGCGCGCCATGGCTTGACCGACCCGGACGCGCAGGAACAGATCCGCCAGCGCGCCAACTATTACCCCAACCTGGTGCCGGCCATGCCTGCGCGCTACACGCGCATCCTGCACGGCGACGCGGTGCGCATAGGCGGGCGCGACTGGCGTGTGATCGTGGGCTATGGACACGCGCCCGAGCATGCCTCGCTGTTTTCTCCCGACCTGCGCGTGCTGATCTCGGGCGACATGGTGCTGCCGCGCATCTCCACCAACGTCAGCGTGTTCGACTACGAGCCGGACGCGAATCCCCTGCCTTTGTACCTGCGTTCGCTGGACGGCTATGCCGACCTGCCCGAAGACACGCTGGTGCTGCCTTCGCACGGCCGGCCTTTCAAGGGCCTGCATGAGCGCATCGCGCAACAGCATGAACACCACCGCGACCGCCTGGCGGAAGTGCTGGAGGCCTGTGCGGTCCAGCCGCAATCGACCACGGACATCGTGCCGGTGCTGTTCAAGCGCAAGCTGGACCTGCACCAGCTGACCTTTGCCATGGGCGAGGCGCTGGCGCACCTGCATGCCCTGTACTTCGAAGGCAAGCTCAAGCGCGCGCAAGGCGCGGATGGCATCGTGCGGTTTTCGGCAGTCTGAGTCCGCCAGGCGGCCGGAAGGCAAGGCGGCGCCTGGGCCGCCGCCATACGCCAAACCCCAGCGCCAAGCCTTAGCGCGAGGCCGTCGCCAGCCGCACGGCCAGGCCGACGAATACCAGCGCGGCGATCCGGTTCAGCCAGCGCTTTGCCGTCACCGAGCGTTGCAGCAGTTCGCCGAACGCGCCCGAAAAGAATGCGATGGCGCCGAACACCAGCAGCGTGGACACCATGAATACCGCGCCCAGCTGCATGGTCTGCAGGCCCACTGGCCCCAGCGCCGGAGAGGTGAACTGCGGCAGGAAGGCGAAGAAGAACAGCAGCACCTTCGGATTGGTCAGGTTCATGACGATGCCGCGGCGGTACAGCGCGCCGGGCTTCATGGGTTCGGGACGCTTGCCGTCCTCGGCGCCGACCGGCGCACGCAGGATCTGCCAGGCCAGATAAGCCAGATACGCGGCTCCGGCCAGCTTGAGCACGGTGAAGGCCATGGGCGAAGCCGCGAACACAGCGGCCAATCCGACAGCCACCGCGGCTGTGTGTCCCAGCAGCCCCGTGCACAGCCCCAGCACCACGAACATGCCGGCCTTGCGGCCCCAGATGGCGGACTGCATCAGTACGAACAGGTTGTCCGGCCCCGGAGTCAGGGCCAGCAGCACGGCAATGCCGAAGAATGCGATCAGGGTATCGATGGGCAGCATGAGGGTTCGCCTGGAACGGTTCGGCCGGCCCCTGGGGAGGCCGGAAGTGGCATCATAAAGGCAAAGACGTGCCCATCATGCATGCGCATGCGTCCCCGGACGGGGCGCCTGCGAACCGACCAGGAGAGACAACCGCCATGCCCCCCACCGCCATGCCGCGATCCCCGGAACCCCAGCAAGACGGCGACGCGCGCCCCGATGCCGCGCTCGAAGCGTGGCTGCATGCGCGCCACAGTTGCCGCGCCTTCCTGCCCGAGCCCGTTGCGCGCGACACCATCGAACGCATCCTGGCGCTGGCGCAGCGCGCCGCGTCCTGGTGCAATTGCCAGCCCTGGCAGGTAACGATCACCGAAGGCGCGGGCACGGAACGCTTGCGCGGCGCGTTGCAGCACCGGGCGCAACAGTCCGGCTTCACTCCGGATTTCCCGTTTCCACGCGAATACCAGGGCGAATACCTGGCCCGCCGGCGTGAATCGGGCTTTCAGCTTTACGGCGCGGTCGGCGTGGCGCGCGGCGACCGCGAGGCATACCGCCGCCAGGAAATGCGCAATTTCCAGCTGTTTGACGCGCCGCACGTGGCCATCGTCACCACCGACGAGGCGCTGGGTGAGTACGGCGCCATGGATTGCGGCGGCTATGTGGCCAATTTCCTCCTGGCGGCCCAGGCCAACGGCGTGGCCACCATCGCCCAGGCGTCGCTGGCCATGTACCCGGAAGTCCTGCGCGAGGAACTCGGCATTGCGGCCGATCGCCGCGTGGTCTGCGGCATTTCCTTTGGTTATGCGGACACCGAGCACCCTGCCAATAGCTACCGCACCAGCCGGGCGCCGCAGTCCGAGACCGTTACCTGGGTCGGCGAGTAAGGACAGGCCGCGCCCGGCCTGATATGGTTCACCCTGATCGCTTCTATCCCGCTCCTGTCCATTCGCAAGCAGTCCTCTGAAGATGCCAAGCAAACACATCGATACGCTTCTGCAGCACGCAGGCACCGCCCCGTTCAATCCCGAAACCGGCACGGCGCCGGTGCCTCTGCCGCCCATGCGCGCCAGCACCGTGCGCTTCGAGAACCTTGCCGCGCTCGAAAAGGCCCAGCGCAGCAAGGCGGCAGGCGGACGCGCCTCTACCTACGGGCGCATGGGCATGGACACGCATGCCGCGCTGGAGCAGGTCTTTACCCAGCTCGAAGGCGGCACGCATTGCTATCTGGCGCCCTCGGGCCTGTCGGCCATGACCATGGTCATGCTGGCCCTTTGCTCGGCTGGCGACCACGCATTGATTTCGGACTGCGTATACGGCCCGATGCGCGAACTGGACGACGCGGTGCTCAAGCGCATGAACATCGAGATCACCTATTTCGCGGCCGGCGAAGACCTCGAAGAACTGGTGCGTCCGAATACCAAGCTGCTGTACGTGGAATCGCCGGGATCCCTGCTGTTCGAGATGCTGGACATGGGCGCCATGGCGGCCTTCGCGCAGAGCCACGGCCTGGTGCTGGCGACCGACAATACCTGGGGTTCGGGTTACATCTACCGGCCGCTGACGCTGGGCGCGCAGGTGTCCGTCATCGCCGGCACCAAGTACGTGGGCGGGCACTCCGACCTGATGCTGGGCGCCGTCGTCACCAATGACGAACAGGTCGCCCGCAAGCTCAATCGCACGCAGTACGCCATGGGCTATTCCATCAGCGCGGACGACGCTTGGCTGGCCTTGCGCGGCGTGCGTACCATGCCCATCCGCATGGCGCAGCACGCGCGCCATGCCATGCAGGTGTGCGAATTCTTCAAAGGCCGCCCCGAGACGGTGCGCTTGTTCCATCCGGCCTGGCCGCAGGATCCGGGCCACGCGTTGTGGCAGCGCGATTGCACCGGCTCCAATGGCATGCTGTCGGTCGAACTGCGCTTGTCGCCGGCGGCCGCGCGCGTGTTCGTGGATTCGCTGACCCTGTTCGGCATCGGCTTTTCCTGGGGCGGCTACGAAAGCCTGGTGCAGCTGGTGTCGGGCAAGGACCTGGCCAAGCACCGCTACTGGGGCGAAGGCGACAACGCCCTGGTGCGCCTGCACATCGGCCTGGAATCCCCGGACGACATCATCGCGGACCTGACGCAGGCGCTGGAGAAGGCCGCGGCCGTCCAGGGCTGAGCATCCGCCCGGCGCGGCGCGCTCAGGCCGCCGCGCCGCGTATCCAGGCGCCGATGCGGGCGGCGATATCGTCGCTGTTGTCGTCCATCATGGGCATGTGCGAATTGCCGGCAATGCCCATGTCCGCCAGACGCCATGTTTCCACGCGCGCGCCCTGCCGCGCCAGCTCGTCTGCATAGGCTTGGCCGGTGGCGCACAGCTTTTCCCAAAGCGGCGTTGCGTCCAGGTAGTCGCCATAGACAAACAGGAAGGGCTTGTCGGCCACGGCGCCAGCCGCCACCTCGGACGAGAAGCCCGACGGCTCGATGCCGATGACGCCGCGCACCAGGTCGGGCCGTGCCTGCAGCGCGCGATAGGCGACCTCGCCACCGTGGCTGTGCGCCATTACCAGGCATGGTCCCACGCGTTCCAGCACCGCGCAGAATCCCCGTAATGCAGCATCGTTGTTGCCCAACCAGCGTGGCACCGCAAGGCGGATGAAGCTGTCGAACGCATCGACCGGAAAGCGCAGGCCCGCAAAGGGATGGCGCGCCGCGTAGTCTTCGGCGCGCCCGAAGCGGAACAGCGTCCAGCTTTCCTCGGCATTGCGGATGATGGGCGGCTCGGGCCAGACTTCCTTGAAAGGAGCCCAGCCCGCGCGGCCGCGCTCGACGTTGTCGACCACGTACACCGCATGCCCCTGGCGCAAGAAATGCTGCATCCAGCCGGGCCGGCCGTCGGGGGTCTGCTCCCACATTGCGCCCGTCATGCCGCCGCCATGCAGCAGCACGATGGGCAGCGGATGCGCCAGCCGGGCGGGGATGAAGTACTGCACGTAGGCCTGCTCGAAGTGATACAGGCCGTTCGGGTCATAGGCGAGCGAGGCGCTTTGCGTGAACGCGATGTCGCGCACCGGCAGGCCGCCGATGCGCACCTGCCGGCCTCCCGCGTAGAAGCTGCCGAAGTCGGCCAGCGTCACCGGCTGCGTCATGGCTTGGCCAGCGGGCATTGGCTTTCCGACAAGGGCCAGGCCAGCGTGGCGCCGGGAATGTTGCGTACGATGTTGTAGTAATCCCAGGGAGCCTTGGACTGCTCCGGCGTCTTCACCTGCGCCAGCATCATGTCGCGCACCACCAGGCCGTCTTCGCGGATGCGCGCATTCAGGCTGAAGGGGTCGTCGATGGGCAGCGACTTCATCTTTGCCATGACGGCATCGGCGTCCACCGTACCGGCGGCCTTTACGGCTTGCAGATAATGGCGCACCGAGCCGTAGACGCCGGCCTGCAGAAAGGTCGGCGGACGCCCCACGCGGGCCTCGAATTTCTTGGCGAAGGCGCGCGTTCCGTCGTTCATGTCCCAGTAGGATGGAACGGTCAGGTAGGTCTTCTGCGCAGCCGACAGGCCCAGGCTGTGCACGTCGGTGATCAGCAGCAGCATGGCGGCCAGCTGCTGTGCGCCGCCGATGCCGAATTCCGCCGCCTGCTTGATGGCCGAAATCGTGTCGCCGCCCGCATTGGCGATGGCGATGATCTGCGCCTTGGAGGCTTGCGCCTGCAGCAGGAAGGACGCGAAGTCGGATGCGTTCAGGGGATGGAAGACGGTGCCGACGACCTCGCCGCCATTGGCCTTGACCACGGTTTCGGTGTCGGCTGCCAATTGCTTGCCGAAAGCATAGTCGGAGGCCAGGATGAACCAGCGCTTATTGCCCTCGTTGACTACTGCCGTCGCCGTGCCGCGCGATAGCGCGTACGTGGTGTAGGTCCATTGCACGCCATAGGGCGAGCACTGGGCCTGGGTCAGCGCCGTGGTGCCGGGGCTGGAGAACAGCACGATCTTTTTCTTTTCGCGCGCGATACCCTGCACCGCCAGCGCGACCGACGAGTTGGGCACGTCCACGATCACGTCCACGCCGTCGGTGTCGTACCACTTGCGGGCCATGCCGCTGCCGATGTCGGGCCGGTGCTGGTGATCGCCAGAGACCAGGGAAATGGGCTTGCCCAGCAGGGTGCCGCCCATTTCCTCGATGGCCAGGCGGGCGGCTTCGACAGAACCTTTGCCCGTGGCGTCGGCGGTGACGCCGGCCATGTCCGTGAGTACGCCGATCTTCACGCCATCGGCTTCATTGGCTTGGGCCAGGCTGGCGGCCACGGCCAGGCACAGGCTCAGTATCGCGCGGCTGCGCGGGAATCGCTGCTTCATTTGTCTTCCACCCATTGTGTGCCGCTGTCGCGGCGATTTGTTGTGGGGAAAGTGTAGCGCGGGCCCTGGCCGGGGCTCCAAATAAAAACGCCCCGGCCTGGCGGCTCGGGGCGTTGCGGATTCCGGTTGCAGCGTGTCAGTTGCGCGCCATCGGGATCAGGCGGCTCACTTCCTTGAGCGCGCCCTCGTAGCTGTTGCCGGCCATGACCGGCGAGGTCATGAACTTGCCGCCGACGGCAAACGACGGGGTGCCGTCGATGCGGTAGGCATCGGCCAGCTGGTTGGCGCGCTGTACCTGCGTCTGCACGCTGAACGAGTCGAAGACCGAGTCGAATTTCTCGCGGTCCACGCCCTGGGTCGCGATCCATTCGCCCATCGCCTTCTTGTCGAACAGGCGCTTGTGCTCGCCGTGGATGGCGGTGAAAACCTTGGCGTGCAGGTCGGGGCGGTCCAGGGCCAGCAGGGTGTAGTAGAGCTGCTGCAGCGGCTTCATGCCGGCGTTGAAGGCGATCGGTACTTGCTTGAGCACCACGTCCGGGGGCGCGGTCTTGGCCCAGTCCTCAACCATGGGTTCCATGGCGGCGCAGTGCGGGCAGGTGTAGGCAAAGAATTCCAGGACCTCGATCTTGCCCGGGGTATCCGACGGCAGGGGCGGATTGATGGGCACGAATTGCTGCGCGCCTTGCGCGTGGCTTGCCGGGCTGAAGAATGCCGTGGCGGTCAGCGCGGCCGCGGCCAGGATGCGGATTATCTTGGGGGACAGCATGGATGAGAGGTTCCTGAGTAAAAAGTTACAGACCGACCCAGGGCCGGATAAGTTCAATGCTCGTGTCCGTGGCGGCGCGCATTACTGGCGCACCACGGCGGTCTCGATCTTGTTTTCGCCCAGGCGGCCGCGGGCGCGATTCATGTC
>MTEX01005316.1_pt1 | contig 14542 bp, 11 predicted proteins | sample 1042691 | NCBI WGS metagenome assembly MTEX01 (sample SAMN06185810, study PRJNA358809) | soil metagenome | isolation source: soil biostimulated with molasses as carbon source | place: India | collected 2015-05-23
TTATCCAAGGGCATCTCAGGCTCCGGCGTCAGGCAAGGCGATAGCGGAAGTCGCCGTTCTTGCCGGCGGTTACGCGTATGCGGGCGATGGCCTCTCCTTGCGCCATGCGGCCTAGCACCTGCTCCGCAATCTGCGGCAACAGTGTGCCGTTGAGAATGTGGTCCACGTTGCGCGCGCCGGTATCCACTTCGGTGCAGCGCGCCAGCACCGCCTCCACCAATGCCTCGTCCCACTCGAACGCCGCGCGATGATTGGCTTGCACCCGCTGGGCAATACGCCCGAGCTTCAGCTCGATGATGCGGGCAAGCGCGTCATCGTCCACCGGATAGTAGGCGACGGTCTTCATGCGGCCCAGGAAGGCAGGCTTGAAGGCTTTGTATAGCTGCGGCGCCAGCATTTCCTGCAACGCTTCGGGAGCCGGCCGTTCCTCCGCGCTCTTGTTCAGGCAGGCCTGCATGATGGCCGACGAGCCGACGTTCGAGGTCAGGATGATGAGCGTGTTGCGGAAGTCGATCTCGCGGCCCTCGGCGTCATCCATCACACCCTTGTCGAACACCTGGAAGAACAGCTCCAGCACGTCCGGATGCGCCTTTTCTATTTCGTCCAGCAGCACCACGCTGTAGGGCTGGCGCCGCACAGCCTCTGTCAGTACGCCGCCCTCGCCGTAGCCCACGTAGCCCGGCGGCGAGCCCTTCAGGCCCGATACGCTGTGGGCCTCCTGGTACTCGCTCATGTTGATCGTGACCAGCTTGCGCTCCCCGCCATACAACACGTCCGCCACGGCCAGCGCGGTTTCGGTCTTGCCTACGCCCGAAGGGCCGACGAACAGAAACACGCCCTTGGGCTTGTTCGGATCTTCAAGGCCGGCGCGCGCGGTGCGCACACGCTGCGCGATGGCATGCAGCGCATGGTCCTGTCCGATGACGCGCTCGGCCAGCAAAGGCTGCAATTCGAGCACCGTGCGGATTTCGTCATTGACCATGCGGCCCAGCGGGATTCCGGTCCAGGCGGATACGATCTCGGCGATGACCTGGGCATCCACGAAGGCGGGCACCAGCGGCGCTTCGCCCTGCAAGGCGCGCAACTGCTGCTGCAATTCCGCCAGTTGCGTCTGCCCGGGCGTGGCGGCGGGTTCGGCCACCTTCCCTGAACGGCGCTTGCCGGTGGGTTCCGGCGCGCCGTTGCCGCCGGCCGCTTCCAATTCTTCGCGCAGCGCGTGGATCTGCCTGACCAGTTCGCTTTCCTGCGTCAGTCGCGCCTCCGCTTGCGCAAGCGCGGTGCGCGTTGATTCCATTTCCTGGTCCAGTTCGCGCAGGCGCGCCGATTGCGCCACGCCCGCCGCGGCCTCACGGCGCAGCGCCGCGTGCTCAGTCTCCAGGCGCGCCAGGCGATGTCGGGCGTCGTCGATCAGCGCCGGCGTGGCGCTGCGGCCCAGAGCCACGCGCGCGCATGCCGTATCCAGCACGCTGACGGCCTTGTCCGGCAACTGGCGGCCGGTGATATAGCGGTGCGACAAGCGCGCCGCGGCCACGATGGCCTCGTCCAGGACGCGCACGCCGAAGTGCTGCTCCATCAGTGGCGCCATGCCGCGCAGCATGCTCGCGGCCAGCTCTTCGCTTGGTTCTTCGACCTTCACGACCTGAAAGCGGCGCGCCAGCGCGGCGTCCTTCTCGAAATACTTCTTGTATTCGCTCCAGGTGGTGGCGGCGATGGTGCGCAACTCGCCACGCGCCAGCGCCGGCTTGAGCAGATTGGCCGCGTCGTTCTGGCCTGCCTGTCCGCCCGCGCCGATCATGGTGTGGGCCTCGTCGATGAACAGGATGATGGGCGTGGGACTTTGCTTGACCTCGTCGATCACGTTCTTCAGGCGGTTCTCGAATTCTCCCTTGACGCTGGCGCCGGCCTGCAGCAAGCCCATATCCAGCACCCGCAGCGCCACATTGGCCAGCGCCGGAGGCACGTCGCCCGCCACGATGCGCAGCGCCAGGCCCTCGACGACTGCCGTCTTGCCCACACCGGCCTCGCCGGTCAGGATGGGGTTGTTCTGGCGGCGGCGAGTCAGGATGTCGATCATCTGGCGGATTTCGGCATCACGGCCGATCACCGGGTCGATCTTGCCTTCGCGCGCGCGCTCGGTCAGGTTGGCGGTGTATTGGTCCAGCGCCGGCGTCTTGGACAGGCCGGCAGCAGGGGCCGCGCCGTCCTGCGCAGCACCGCTCGCCGGGCCGTCGCCCAGCGCCACCGACTGGCCCGCCTCTTCGGAACCCGCCGTCAATGCGGCGAAGTCGTGCTTCAGCTCGTCCAACCTGAAGGATTCGAACAGGCGCGAACCGCGGCGCGCCAGCTGCGCCAGGTCTGGCTCGGTCAGCAGCGCCAGCAACAGATGGCCGGAGCGAATGCGCGTGGTCTGGGTATCCAGCGAAGCGATCAGCCATGCATGCTCGAAAAGCCGCGGCAGATGCGGCGAGAACACTGGCGTGCGCGTGTTGCCGTTCTTGAAACCGCGGATCTCGGCATTCAGGTCCGCTTCCAGCACCGACGCCTCGATGCCGCTGCGGCGCACGACGATGCTGAAGTCGCTGGCGGGTTTCTCCAGCAAGGCCAGGAACAGGTGTTCCAGGTCCACCTCATAGTGTCCCTGGGCCATGCACAGGCTGGCAGCGCGCTCGGCCGCCTGGCGGCAGGTCTGGTTGAGCTTTCCAATCAGGGTCTTCAACGGTGTGGCCATGTTCTCGGTCGTTTTTTCTTAGTGAATGGTGTGCAATTCGTAGCTGGCGTCGTCGCGGTCGGATGCCACGGGTTCGGTACAGAGAAAGGAGTTCCAGCCCAGGCGCGCGCCGCCCGCTACGCCCAGCACGCTGCCGCCGACGTCCTCTTTCGCCATGACCAGCCGGACTTCATACTCGAAGCTCATGCCGCCGAACATGGTCAGCAGCTTCTCCAGCGCCTGGGCGCGCGCCCCTCCGGGCAGGAAGTCGGTGAACGCTGCCTTGGACAAGGGGCCTATCCACAACCGGATGCGCATGTCGCGCTGCCAGATCCGATCGCCGGCCATTGCCGATACGCCCAGCACCGCGCCGGGCATGCCCAGCTGCGTGCGGTTCTGCGGCGGCACGTGGTACCAGCGTCCCACGAACTGCTCCACGCGCAGCGCTACCTGGAAGTAGTCCGCCAGCACGCGCTGCAGATAGGCCGCCGATACGGGCCGCTGTCGCGCGGCCGCCGCGTAGTGCGCCAGCGATTCGTCGAACACCCGGCCCTGTCCCGATTGCAGGCGGTCACGCAACGCCGGATGCCCGATGCCCCCCAACGCCAGCAGCAAAGGCAGGTAGTGATGGTCTTGCTCGGTCTCGTGCCGCAAAGGCATGCGGTACTTCTTCCAGGCCGCATAGAACAGCGCCGCCGCCCGGTTGGAGAAGATGTCGAAGAAGGCGCGCGCACCGCGGTCACGCCGCGAGCTTTCGCGCGTGCTCAGGATTTCGGTGTAGTGCAACGGCATCGCGCCTTGCGCGCCCAGGAGGCCGAAGAAGGCGGGCTCTATCTCCACTCGCCCAAGGTTGCCGGAAGCCAACGCCGCCAGCCTGGCCTCGGCATCTTCCAGCGCCTGTCCCTGCTTGTCATAGGCCGTCAACGCCGCGATCTCGCTGGCGGGAAAGCCCAATGACGAAGAATTCAGGAAGCGCAGGTGGGTGGGCACGGCGTTGCGCGCGCGGCTGCCCTCCTGCCTTGCGAACCATGACTCCAGCACCCGCACGGCCTGGAAGAACTTGAAGCGCTGCGGCTCCGCCAGCAGCGACTCGATTACGCTAGGATCGCGTCGCCGTTGCATGGAGGGCACCGTAGGATTTCTTCCGCGCCGCGGCGCGACAACACGACCAGCTGCACAAAGCTGTTGGCGTGCACATAAAGGCCAAAGAAGCGGTTGATCACCGCCACGAAGGCATGCAGGCTGGTGCCGACGAAGTTGTCTTCGTTGATGGTCAGCCGGATCTCGATGCCGCGCACGAAGGTTGCGAAGGGTTCACCGGGCATCCAATGCGTGGCGGGCTTGTAGTCCAGCCCCACCAGTCCTTCTATCTGACGCGCCGCCACCGCCGAATGCGACAGGTCATACAGCCGCAGCGTCTCTTTCAGCGCGGGCAGGCCACTGTGCACCAACGACAGATGGTTCAGCGCCAGGTGGGAAATGAGCCGCCAGTGCGCCGCCCGCCCCTGCTGGAAGCGGTGCGTGTGCGTGGGACGTCTCAACATGCGGATCTCGCGCGCAATGGAGCCGCCCTCCAGGAACAGGTCCCCGCCGGGCTGTCCCACCGCCAGATGCGCCGGCAGGTCCCGGTTGGTGCAGGTCAGTTCCAGGCTCAAGGTCTCGGTCTGCGGCAGCGAGGGATCGAAATCGATGTCGACGATGGACAGCTCCATTTCGTAGCCAGGACTGCGTTCAGCCACCATGGCGTTGCGCCGCGCCGTCCAGTAATGACCGGCGCCTTCGGGCGTCTCGCCATGATGCAGTGAATAGAAGGGACGGAACTCCACGACCGAATCGCCCTGCGTGTTCTGCCGCACCTGGCGCACGCGGTCGATGGAATAGATCTCGTAGCCGTATGCGCGGCGCGCATCGGCCACTACCGGATAGGATGCCTGCGCGTGCGTGAGCCGGATGGGATCCGCGCGCTGCGCGAACAGATTCACCACGGGCGAGCAGCCAAGCCGGAAATTGTCGGCAGAGGCAGATTCCAGCAGGCGCGCCGTGTTGGAGTCCGCGCGCACGCCCTTGAGCGCCAGATGCAAGGTAATCTCGCGGACCGGGCCCGCAGCGCGCCGCAACGCCGCAAGATCAATGTCCACGAAATTGAATTTCTCGGAAAACGCAAAGTACTCCGCCAACAGCCGGTATGCCGGATGCGAGCTGGCGGGAAAATCGATCAGGGCCTCGTCCTCGGCCAATCCCACCTCTGACAGCGGCACGTCCTGCATGCGGTTCCAGCGGCCGGGCTGCGTTTCCAGATAAGCCGCGGCCGTGCGCAGGAACAGGCAGTCCCGCAGCGCGGCCACGAACGAGGGCTCGCCATGCAGGTAGACACGCAGGCGGTCCACCGCCAGGCTGGAAAAATCCTGCGTTTCGGCCAGGCAGGCCAGCGTCAGCGAGAGCCGGCCCGTGACCCCGGCCGGCAGGCTGGCTGCGGACGGCGCGTTGGCCGTGGCGGCAAACACCGCCTGGCGGATGCTCACCGGCGCCAGCGTTACCTCGTATGCCGTGCGGAAACGGCAGGCCACGCCGCGCACGGGGTGCGATTTCAATTCCGTGCCCCGCGTCATGCGCACGGGGGCAGTCAACTGCGAGGCCAAGCCGCCCATGTCGAACTGCGCTATCGAACATGAAGGGAACGGGCGCAGGTAATGCGGATACATCACCTCGAACAGCGCTTCGGTGAACTCCGGGTAGTCGTCATCCAGCTTCTTGTTGATGCGCGCGCCCAGGAGGGCGAACGACTCGATCATGCGCTCGACATGCGGGTCTTCGCAGGTTTCGCCGGACAGCCCAAGCCGCGCGGCGATCTTGGGATAGCGCTGCGCAAAATCGCGCGACGAACCGCGCAGAAAGCCCAGTTCGCGTTCGTAGTAAGGCAGCAGTTCTTCCATCTTTCCCTTCTTCGCCGGCGAGATGCCGCCGGCGCCCGCGTCCATGGTTTGTTGTCAGGCGGCTGCCGCGGCCTTGGCCCGGCCTTTGCTCACCGAGTACTGCAAGGTGGACGGCTGCAACGTCGCGTCGAACGTGACGGGCTCATGCGCCGGGCCCACGTCCAGCATCGCGGTAATCGCGAAATACAGCACCGAGGTCGCGCGGCTGTCCACCTGCAGCAATACCCTCACGTGCGTCAGGCGCGGCTCGTGACGGGCGATCGCCTGCTCCAGGGAACGGCAAATGAATTCGCGGTCGTAGTGGCTGGCCAGGCTCAAGCCCGAAAAATCCGACAGGCCATAGGTCAGGATGGACCGCTGGCAGTTCGGATAGCGCTTGAGCGATTCCTCGGTGAAGACCATGCGCGTATTGAGCAGGGCCTCGATGTCGCGCGCGACCGTTTCCTTGATTTCTTCCACCGACAGGCGTCGCAACGCGTGCGGTGTCTGCCCGTCGCTGTCGAACAACTTGTCGAACAGGCTGGGTTCGAATCCTTTCATCGCGGCCTCATTCAGGAAAGGCCCCGGACGACCCGGGGCCTTTACCGTTCATGCGGTCAGGTTCAGACCGAGTACGTCTTGTCGTTCTTGGTGAGGCTCCATGCACCCTGGGCATTGCCGCCCTGGTTGCCACCCACCTTCTGTTGCGTGTACTTCCACTGGACCGCGGCGTACTTCAGCGAGAACGACTCGTGGGGCAGGCCTTCGCTGACGACTTCCGGCGCCACGCGCGAGATGATCACGTACTTGAGCTTGATTTCCAGGTACTTGACGCGATTGCCCTCGCCATCGGCGCGCAGGAAATCGATAGTCACTTCGTCGAACGTGGTGCCGCCGGACGCGTGCTGATACAGCAGAGGGCTGACGACGTCGAGATCCTTGGTGAAGACCATCTCGCCATGCTCGGTGCGCTCGGCGGTATGGCCACCGGAGGTGGAAGCGGTAGCCGAACGCGGCTGGATGATCTCATGGCGCCACGATCCGACTTCGATCCAGTCCGGATGGTCCTTATCCTGCGACTCGCCCTTGAGCGCGGGATTGCCGAATTTGACGTAGATGTCCTTCATTAATAGCCTCTCCAGTTAAAAAACGTCGAATCTGACGTCGTTACGACTTCTGAGCCTGGGCGGGGAGTTCCGCAACCAGGCGCAACGAAATCGAGAGCTCGTCGAGCTGAAAGTGAGGCCGCAAAAACGCCACGGCCCGGAACACGCCGGGACGCCCCGGCACCTCGGCAACCTGCACCGATGCCTCCCGCAAGGGGAACTGTGCCTTCTGCTCCTGGCTGGCGTTGTCGTCCAGCAGCACGTACTGGGACACCCAACGGTTCAGGAAGCTCTCGACAGATTGCGCGGAGGCAAAACTGCCGATCTTGTCCCGCATCATGGCTTTCAGGTAGTGCGCCACGCGCGATACCGAAAAGATGTACTGCAGCTGCGCCGACAACACCGCGTTGGCGTTGGCGCTGTCGGTGTTGTATTTCTTGGCCTTCTGCACGGACTGGGCGCCGAAGAACGCCGCGTAGTCCGAGTTCTTGCAATGCACCAGCGGAATCAGGCCCAGATCGCTGAGTTCCTTCTCGCGCCGATCCGTGATGGCAATTTCGGTCGGGCACTTCAGCGCGATCTCGCCGTCGTCGGTCTTGAAGGTATGGGTCGGCAGGTTCTCGACCAGGCCGCCGCCTTCGACGCCGCGAATCGCCGCGCACCAGCCAAAGTCAGCGAACGCCGCGGTCAGGCGCGCGCCGAATGCCCAGGCGGCATTGCACCAAAGGTACTTGGCGTGGTCGGTCCCATCCACTTCCTCGACGAAGTTGAAGCCCTCCACGGAAGTGCCTTCCTTCGGGTCGTAGGGCAAACGGCCCAGGAAGCGCGGCATGGTCAGGCCGACGTAGCGGGAGTCTTCCGAATCGCGGAAGCTGCGCCACTTGGTGTATTCCACGGTATCGAACACTTTGGCCAGATCGCGCGGGCGACCCAGGTCTGCAAAGCTGTCCAGGCCCAGCAGTTCGGGCGAGGCCGAGGCGATGAAGGGCGCGTGCGAGGCAGCCGCCACATGCGACATCTGCTCGATGAAATACATGTCCTCGGGCTGGCGCGTGATCTCGAAGTTGCCCAGCAACGCCCCGAACGGCGAACCGCCGAAGGTGCCGAACTCTTCTTCGTAGACCTTCTTGAACATCAGGCTCTGGTCGAAGTCGATAGCGGTCTGGAAGTCGCGCACCAAATCGCGCTTGGTGACGTTGAGGACCTTGATCTTGAGCATCGGGCCAGTGTTGCTCTCCTGGCAGAGGTAATGCAGGCCGCGCCAGGTGCTCTCCAGCTTCTGGAACTCGGCGCCATGCATCACTTCGCTCAACTGAGCCGAAATCAGGCGGTCCAGCTCGGCCACGCGGGCGTCGAGCATGGCGGACAGGTTGTCCGACACGACCACGGTGCCTTTCATGACTTCACGGGCAAGTTCGCCAATCAGGTCCTTGGCGCGATCGTGCTCGGCCGTGGACTTGGCCACGCGGCTCTGTTCGACGATCTGGTCCAGCAGGCCCGAGTCTGCCTCGGCGGCATGCGCGGAGGTGTTCTGCGCGGCGGCGGAATTACTCATTGCTGCCTCCCTTGCCGTTCTTGCCGGCTTCGCTGGTCAGTTGCTGCAGTTTCTCCGTGCTGCTGAGCACTTCGCCCAACAGGTCTTCCAGCTTGTCATTGCCCGCCAGCTTGTTGCGCAGGTCGGCCAGCTTGGTGCGGATATCCAGCAGCTCCTTGAGAGGCTCGATCTGTTGCACCACGGCCTCCGGCCGGAAATCCTCCACCGAGCGGAACTTCAGGTCCACGCCAAAGGTGCCGCCTTCGTCGGTCAGGCGGTTCTTCACGCGATACGCGGCGCGCGGCTCCAGGCCTCGCATCACATCGTCGAAGTTGTCGACGTCGATGTTGACGAACTTGCGGTCCTTCAGGCGCGGCAGCTCGGCTTCCGACTGCGCGCTGAAGTCGCCAACCACACCCACGACAAAGGGCAGTTCCTTCTGCTCGATCGCGTCGCCCTTCTCGACGTCATAGGTCAGCTGCACGCGCGGAGGACGTACTTTCTGGAGTCTTTTCTGAACGCTTTCTTTCTTAGCCATGGGGGCTCCAAGCGAAGTGCATAGTGAAGAGGCCGTGGGCCCGATCAGGGTTTGAGGAGGTTGCCGAACGGATCCGGCGCGCGGCCGGCCGCAGCAGCGCCAGATGCCGCAGGGGCCGTGGACGGCGTTGCGGCTGGCGCCGCCGGGGTATTAGCCGCGGGGGTTGCCGCAGAAGTCGCGGCAGGCGCGGCCGGCGTGGCTGCGGATGTTGCCGCGGTATTGGCGGCAGGCTTGGCCTGTTGCCCGGCGGCCGCGCCTTGGGCGTCCGAACGCCGCGGCTGGCGCGGGCGGGGCGGCTTATAGCCTTCGGGAAACAGCACGTCCTGGCCCAGGGTTTCACGCATGGCGGCAGCCAGCGCGACCGCATCGGTGCGGGCGTTGCCGGCAAGCAGCGCGTTGGCGCGCAAATCGGCCAAGGACTGCATCGCCACGCGCAGGCCACCCACGGCGCGCACGGTCTTGGCCGTGAAGTCCTCGGGGTCGCGGTTCAGCGCCTCGTCGGCCGCGACGATGGCCTCGCCGTACTTCTGTTCGTCGAAACGGATCTTCGCGATGTACGACCAGGGCTCCCCGCGCGCGGGGTTCAACACGGCAATCTCCTGGAATTCGGCGACGGCCTGATCGTTGCCCTTGGAGGCCAGCGTCTGCGTGGCGTGCGTCATCGACTGCTTGTATTCCGCGTCGGTCTGCGGCTTGGGAGAAGTGGCGCAACCCGCGAGGAAGGCCAGCATTCCGCTGATGAGGAGAACCCGGGATATGTGCATATTTTTGGTGTGTAGGAGGGTGTAACCAAGGCCGCGTATTTCAACAACCTTTTGTTAGCACCACACTACAGTGCATTACTTCATGTAACTCACCACCAAATTTCGCGCATCGTGCTGCGATCTGTATGTTGTCGCAGCCTTCCGGTATAAAGAGCCATGTCAAAACATCTCTATTTTTCTCGGTGCATGGCAGCGGCGGCAGCCGTCGCGGCAAGCGCCGTAATCAGCGGTTGCGCAGCGGTTTCAGCGATTGGAGCGGTAGCGGGAATGACCGGCGGCGTGATGGATATGGCGGGCCTGAAAAAGGACCCGAATGCGCCTGTCGACGTGAAATTGGCGATACACGCCGGAGAAAATTTGAATGCGAGTAGCGGCCAGCCAATGGCTGTGGTTACGAAAATATACTATTTGAAGAATGCCGAGGCATTTCAACGCGCACCGCTCACGCAATTGGTTGATACTGACGCCGAAAAGGCGGCGTTGGGTGACAGCATCATCGCTGCGCGCGAAGTCACCCTGACGCCGGGACAGCGTTACGAGCACCTGGAAAAAGTGCCTAAAACCGCTGCCTACATCGCTGTCGCGGGCTTGTTCTACGCGCCCGCGCCACAGCGTTGGAAATACGTATTCGAAGTAAAAGCCGCCGAGGACACCGGCATCGTCATGGGCGCCCATGCCTGCGCGATGACCGTGGTCACCGGAAAAACCGTGTTGCCACCGGGCGTGCCCGGCTTCGACCCGGCCCGCCTCGGCTCGGTGCAATGCCCGAGCTGAACGCGAGCCGCCCCCGTCGACCCGCCGTCATGGACGCCCTCTATATATAAGAAGCAAGAGCCAGCAAACGTGAGCCATTCAGCGAAGATATTGTGGGGAGAGGGGCTGTTCCTGCGGCCCCAGCATTTTCAACGCCAAGACGCGTACCACGAGGCCCGCCTCGCGGAAATGAGCCGCGCGCTGCACCCCTATTCCTGGGGCTTGCGTGCCGCACGCTTCGACGCAGCCGCCCTCGCCAACGGCATGCTGCGCGCAACCGAGCTCTCCGCGATCTTTCCCGATGGCGAAATCTACAGCGCGCCCCACAACGATGACCTGCCGCCCGCTGTGGCGCTGGACGGACTGGATGGGGCCAGCACGGCGGTTTTCTACCTGGCGCTGCATCCGATGAAAGACATCGGCGGCAACTACCGGGACACGCGCCAGGAGCATGGCTTCGATGCGCGCTATGCGCACCAGGACAGCCCCGCCCCGGATCTCTACACCAACGCCAGCACGGCCGAACTCGCGTTCCTGCGCAAGAACGTGCGCCTGCTTTCGGAACACGAACCGCGCGACGCGCTGCTGACCATTCCCGTCGCGCGCGTGCGCCGTACCGCCAGCGCGGGCTATGAACTGGACACCAGCTTCATCGCCCCCAGCGTCACCGTACAGGCATGCAGCGCGCTCTTCGAACAGCTGCGCCGCCTGCTCGACGCGCTGCAGGCGAAGGTCAATGCGCTCTATGGCTTTCACCGCGAGCCGAACAAGAACATCATCGAGTTCCGCTCGGGCGACGTGGCCTCCTTCTGGCTGCTGCACACCTGCAACGAGGCCTACTCCGCGCTGTCGCACCTGTTCCACAACCCGCAACTGCATCCCGAGCGCCTGTTCCAGGAAATGCTGAGGTTGGCGGGTGCGCTCATGACCTTCTCCAAGGTCCATACGCTGGCGGACCTGCCAGCCTATCAGCACGACGCGCCTGGCGCGGCCTTTGCCCAACTGGACGAGATCCTGCGCGACCTGCTCGACACGGTCATCTCCACCCGCTACTTCTCCATCGTGCTGGAAGAGCTGCGCCCCTCATTCCATGTGGGCCGGTTGGACTCCGGCAAGCTCGACGAGACCACTGCGCTCTATTTGTCGGTCTCTGCCGCCACGCCTGCCAGCGAACTGGCCGAGACCGTGCCGCTGCGCTTCAAAGTGGGCGCGCCCGACGACGTGGAAAAACTGGTGCTGTCGGCGATGCCGGGCGTGCAGCTTGTGTACACGCCGCAGGTTCCCCCCGCCGTGCCCGTCAAACCCGGTGCCTGCTACTTCACCTTGCAGACCCGCGGCTCGCTGTACGACCGCATGCTGCAAGCGCGCAGCATCGCCATCTATGCCCCTTCGGGCATCCCCGACCTGAAACTGGACCTCATCGCCGTCACCCGCTAGAGCTTGCCCATGACCGCCGACGCGCCTTCCCTGATGCCCGGAGCCTCGCTCCCTCCCCGAGCCGCGGACTTTTACGGTTCGCGCCCCGCAAAGTCCTTATTGGACCTGCTGTACGACGGGTTCCTGATGCTGTTCCTGCTGAAAAGCGGCCAGGAGCCCGTAGACGCCGCCTCATTCTCGGCGCGCGTCCAGCAGTTCCTGGCGGACTTCGAACGCAGCGCCAAGAAAATGGACATTCCCGCCGAGGACGTCTACGCCACCAAGTACGCGTTCTGCGCGGCAGTGGACGAAACCGTGCTGAACTCCGGCTTTTCCATCCGCGACGCCTGGATGCTGCAGCCGCTGCAACTGACGCTATTCGGCGAGCAGCTCGCTGGCGAGAACTTCTTTGCCCGCCTGGAAGACCTGCGCGCACAAGGCGCGCCGCGCCTGCAATCGCTGGAAGTGTTCTACATGTGCCTATTGCTGGGCTTCCAGGGCAAGTACATGATCGAAGGCCAGGAAAAGCTGGGCTATCTCACCGCGCGGCTGGGCGACGAAATCACGCTGCTGCGCGGCAAGCGCGCGGGTTTCGCTCCGCACTGGCCCCTGCCCGACAAGATCGCCCACACCCTCAAGCGCGACGTGCCGCTATGGAGCATCGGAGCACTGTTCGCGCTGCTGGGACTGCTGGCCTATCTGGGCATGAGCCATTTCCTCAACCGCGACATGCAGACCGCCATGGCTCCGTACCATGACATCGTCAAGATCGGGCCGCGCGCCGCGCACTTGACCATCTCGCTCCCCTGAAGGCCGCAGGCCGATCGCCCAGCACCATGACCGACCGCTCCCATGCGTCCGCCGGCTTCAGCAGCCTGGATACCGCCGCCCTCTCCCAGAACGCCCGCCTCCTGCAAGTGCGCACGCCCCTGGACGCAGCGCTCGCCGTCGAGCGCATGAGCCTGCGTGAAGGTGTTTCCGAACTGTATGCGTTGACGCTGGATTGCCTGGCATCCAACGCCGAACTGGACGTACAGGCGCTGTTGGGCCGCGAGATCACCGTCAGCCTGCTGCTGGCCGATGGCGGCAGACGACAGTGGCATGCCGTGGTGGAAGGCGTGGACGCACTGGGCGCGGACGGCGGCCTGGCGCGCTACCGGCTGCACGCCGGGCCCTGGTTGGCGGCGCTGGGCCTGCGCCGCGACAGCTTTGTGTTCCAGGACAAGTCGGTCACGGACATCTTGACCGAGATCTTCGCCGACTATCCGATGGCGGCCTACTCGTTCGACATCGCCGAGCCGCCCGCACCGAGACCATTACGCACGCAGTACCGCGAAACCGATCTGGCGTTTGTGTTGCGCATCCTGGCCGAAGCCGGCCTCAGCTTCCGTTTCGATCATCAGCAGGACGAACAGGACGGCGACGCCTCTGGCGGCGCGCGCCACCGCCTGGTGGTGTTCGACACACGCGCGGCGCGGCCGGCCTGCCCCGACGCCACGCTGCGCTTTCACCGTAGCGACGCCACCGAAACCCAGGACAGCATTACGCGCTTTGGGGCATCCCGCGCGGTACGGCCCAACGCCGTCACCCGCCTGGCCTGGGACGAGCGCAAGCTGCTCGCGCACGCGGCCCATGCGCAATCCGATGTGCAGGCCGGCGCCTTGCCTCTCCTGGAAGACTACGACTACGACGGCCATGGCCGCTATGCCGACAGCGACGACGCGGAACTTGCCGTCGCGCGCCGCTTGCAGGCGCATGAAGCCCGGATGGTGCGTTTCGACGGCAGCGGGACGGCCCGGCAGATGATGCCGGGCCATGATTTCACCCTGACCCAGCACAGCCGTTACGCCGCGGGCTCGGGTCAAGCGCTCGATGAAATGGGCGGAAACCGCTATACCCTCTTGAGCGTGCTGCACCAAGCCGCCAATAATCTGGGTAGCCAGGCCGCCCAGGTGCTGGGCGCGTCGGATCTGGAGCACGGTTCGTACCGCAATGACTTTGACGCGCTGCCCGCGGCGGCGCCGCTGATGCCGGAATGGCGCGCCAAGCCCACGGCGCCCGAAGGCCTGGTGGCCGTGGTGGTGGCGGCGCAGGACACGCCCATTTCCTCGGGCCGCGATCTGCGCATCAAGGTGCAATTTCCTTGGCAACGTGGCGCGCGTCCGCTGGCTGGCGGTCTTGCGCACCGCAGTCATGGCGACGACACCGGCAACGCGCCAGGCGACGACAGTTCCGGCACCTGGCTCCGCGTGGCGGGCGCACAGGCAGGCCCCAACTGGGGCGCGCACCATCTGCCGCGCAAGGACACCGAGATCCTCGTCGAGTTCCTGGACGGCGACATAGACCGGCCCGTGGCCTCGGCGCAGCTGTATAACGATGCAGACCTGCCGCCCTGGTCTGCCGGCGAGGACGCCGGGGCCAACCATCCCGGCACGCTCAGCGGCTGGCACAGCAAGGGCTTGGACAACGACGGCCACAGCCAATGGCTGTTCGACGACACGCCCCGGCAGATGCGCACGCGCCTGTCCAGTTCCGTCGGCGCCACGCAACTCGGCCTGGGCTATCTGGTCCAGCAGGCGGCGGATGAATCCAGCCGCGGCGCATGGCGCGGCACCGGCTTCGAACTACGCTCCGACGCCTGGACCGTGGTGCGCTCAGGACAGGGCATGCTCGTGTCCGCCAATGCGCGCGAAGACGCCCGCTCCACCCAGGCCGACGCCCGGGAAGCGCTGGCGCTGCTGCGCGGCGCGCAGAACGCGGCACAGCGCCTGAATGCTGCCGGCACGCAGCGCCAGGCGCGCCCGCTCGCAGC
>MTEX01004641.1_pt1 | contig 14519 bp, 9 predicted proteins | sample 1042691 | NCBI WGS metagenome assembly MTEX01 (sample SAMN06185810, study PRJNA358809) | soil metagenome | isolation source: soil biostimulated with molasses as carbon source | place: India | collected 2015-05-23
GCGGGGGGGGTGGGCTGTGGCTAATGCGCGCACCTCGACCGAGGCGTGGCAGTGGCGACAGGCCATCTGTCTGATTTTTTGCAACGTATCGATTCGGGATCACGGTTTCCAGGGTGCCTTTTATAACACCTGACGCAGTGGGGATATTCCACCAATTGCTCGGGAACACTGATTAGCCTCCATAGCCGCACTGCCCGGAGCATTCGTGCAATGAGTTCTGCCTCACTTACCAAACCCCCCGCCGAGAGGGTCCGGGTCAACCGCGTGGTGTTCTTCACCTCCGCGCTGATGATCCTCGTTCTGACTGCCTTGCTTATCGCTGTACCCGAAACTGCCGGCCAGGTGCTTGGCGTGGCCCAGAAGTGGCTGACGCGCACCTTTGGCTGGTACTACATGCTGGTGATCTGTGGTTACCTGCTGTTCGTCGTCTACCTGGCTTTCTCTGACTACGGCAAGCTCAAGCTTGGCGGCAAGGACGACGAGCCCGACTTCAGCTATGGTGCCTGGGCCGGCATGCTGTTCTCCTCGGGTATCGGTATTTCGCTGCTGTACTTTGGCGCCTCCGAGCCGCTGGACCACTACTTCAACCCGCCGGAAGGTACCTCGGCCAGCCTCGAGGCCGCGCGCCAGGGCTTGCAGCTGACCTTCCTGCACTGGGGCCTGCATGGCTGGGCAATCTACGCCCTGGTCGGCCTGGCCGTGGGTTACTTCGCCTACCGTCATAACCAGCCGCTGGCCCTGCGTTCGGCGCTGTACCCGCTGGTGGGCGAGCGTTGGGTCAAGGGTGCCGCCGGCAACGCCGTGGACATCTTCGGCATGTTCGTGACCCTGCTGGGCCTGGTGACCAACCTTGGCATCGGCGCGATGCAGGTGGCCTCCGGCCTGGAATACCTGTTCGGCATGGACCACAGCAAGACCAACCTGCTGGTGGTGATCCTGGTCATGGCCGGGGTGGCCACCGTGGCTGCGGTCTCGGGTGTGGAAAACGGCATTCGTCGCCTGTCCAACCTGAACATCATGCTGTTCAGCGGCTTGCTGATCTTCGTGCTGCTGGGTGGCGAAACCCTGTACCTGCTCAACGGCTTCGTGCAGAACATCGGCGATTACCTCAACGGTATCGTGCTGAAGACCTTCGACCTCTACGTGTACGAAGGCTCGGGTGACAAGTCCGAGCGCTGGCTGGGCCTGTGGACCGTGTTCTACTGGGCCTGGTGGATCTCCTGGGGCCCGTTCGTAGGGATGTTCATCGCCCGTATTTCCAAGGGCCGCACCGTGCGCCAGCTGGTCATGGGCGTATTGCTGATCCCGCTGGGCTTCACCCTGGCCTGGTTGTCGATCTTCGGCAACACGGCGCTGGACCTGGTAATCAACCAGGGTGCGGTGGAACTGGGCAAGACTGCGCTGGAACAGCCGTCGATGTCGATCTACCAGCTGCTGGAATACTTCCCGGCTGCCAAGATCGTGATCGGTGTGGCGGTGTTCGTCGGCTTCGTCCTGTTCCTCACCCCGGCCGACTCCGGCGCGGTGATGATGGCCAACCTGTCCTGCAAGGGCGGCAAGGTGGACGAAGACGCCCCGCACTGGATGGTGGTGTTCTGGTCGGTGGTCATCACCCTGGTCACCATCGGCCTGCTGTTCGCCGGTAATTTCGAGGCCATGCAGACCATGGTGGTGCTGGCGGGGCTGCCGTTCTCGGTGGTGCTGGTGCTGTTCATGTTCGGCCTGTACAAGGCGATGAAACAGGACGTGGTGGTCGAGCAGGAGCGTGCCGAGCTGGCCGCCCGTGGCCGTCGCGGCTTCAGTGAGCGCCTGACCCAGCTGGAACTGCAGCCGACCCAGGCCGTGGTGCAGCGCTTCATGGACAAACACGTCAGCCCGGCGCTGAAAGAAGCCGCCGCGCAGTTGCAGACCCTGGGCTTCGAGGTGGAAACCCGTGTTGGCCAGTCGCGCAATATGATGGGCCTGCGGGTGATGATGGAAGAGGGCAACCCGTTCGTCTACGAAGTGAGCCTGGACGGCTACCTGGCGGCGCCGAGCGAAGCGCCGGTGGAGGGTGAGCCGGAAGTCCGTCAGCGCTTCTATCGAGCCGAGGTGTACTTGCACGATGGCAGCCAGGAGTACGACCTGATGGGCTTTGCACCAGAGCAGATCGTGCGCGACGTGCTGGACCAGTTCGAAAGCCACCGCCAGTTGCTGGGGCGTGTATACAGCTGACGCTGGTGCATTGAAGAAAAGGCCTTGCCCGACAGAGCAAGGCCTTTTTTTTGAGCAATATGTACTGCGGGTAACGGGCCTGCTTGCCGCAGCCTAGCGTTTTTCGAGGCGGAGGCACCCAGCATGACCCCTACCCAGGTTCCAGTCTTTGATTTCAGGCAGGCCGTTGCCAGGCAGTTCGACGATCGGCCGACCCTGCGCCAGGTTGCCAGTGCACAGCTGCTGCGCGTGTTGCTGGCGGAGTTGCCATGGTTGGCAAACGTCACCCCAGCCTTGACAACGGCCGGCCCGCTGACACTGGACAGCCCAGAGCCATACACCAACTATTGGACCACCGGCCCCTTGGTGGACCGGGTTCTGCAAGCCTTGCTCGATCCGCAACCGCTGAACCTCGAGCCACTGGCTGATGGCCGCCATTACAATCTCGGGCTGACTGGCGTCTATCGTTTCCCCGGCTCGGAAAGTGAACTCGATACCCGTCGGTTATCAGGCCTGTCATCTGCGCTCAATGAGCTGGTGGCGGAGCTTCCACAACACTTCTGCGAGGCTCAGCTCGAGTACTGGCGGGCCAAGGGTAGCGCCGGCGTCAGTCGCGACGAATGGTTGCAGTTGCTGCTCAGGATCGCTCTGCTGCGCAGCTTGCCTTTGCAAGGGCTGGCCCCCCAGGAGCAAGCGTGTATCCGTGGCCTGCTACACGGCGGTGACGACCAGCCTCCGGTGTATTTCGTCCAGACCCGGCTGACCAGTGCGTCCCTGCAACACGAGCAAATGCAATGCCAGATGTTGGTTTGTGGCGAGTGGGATGAACGCGAGGTCATTCTGTGGTGCGCCCCTTCGGGGGCGGTACGCAGCTTCGACTCGCTGAGCGCGTTTGGCCTCGCATTGCGTGACGAAATGGCCCAAGTCTATGCCTTCGAACAGATGAGTTGGCAACGCTATCCAGCCTACGGCAATGTGTTTGCCCAGCAGGTTTCGCTTTTGCTCGACACGCTGCTGCAACGGATTGAGCGAGCCCGCTATCTTGGCATCAAGGATATTGCGGCCCTTGAGCAGCGTTTTGCGCTGCTTGGCGACCCTTCGTCCTGGTTCGAGGTGTATCAGGATGACACCCCGGCAGTGACAGCACCTCCGGGGTTGCAGGGCGGCGTTGCGCAGGACAGCTTTGCGTGCAGTGCCGCGTTGCTGCAGATCGCGTTGTATCAGCTCGACTCGGGAGGCGTCGCAGCGCTGGATGGCATTCAGTCGCTGACCGATTACGCTCGCCAGAAGCTGGTCGCGCAAATCCGCGAGGATCATCGGGCTGACAGCTCACCGGACGAGCTGATGTTCGACCTTTACCTTGCCCGTGGGGTGCCGGGAGGATCGGCAACAGGCACTGGCGGCGGCGAACCACTCGTTTTCGCTGGCAGCAAGACGCTCACCGAATTCGCCATCGGTAACCTTGCTTCCCTCAAGGGCGCGAGCATCGAGCGCATTTATCTGCACAACGGAGGCGAAGTGCCGCCATGGCTGGACGCCAACGCTGCCAGAGCGCTTGTCACCAAGGTAGATATCGGCAGCCATTACCCTGCCTATGTCGCTGCGCAGCTGGACGATCCGGCCAGGCGCGCGGAACGGGTCAAGCGTCTGGGGGGGGAATGGCGTGCGGCTCTGCTCGCCACTGCGATCACTGCCAAGCTGGACGGAAAGATCAGAGAGCCAGGGCTGCAATGTGTAGTCGACTTCTGTGCCGGGCAAGTCGACGCGGACACGCCGCGCATGACGTTGATGCCGTTGGCATTCAAGCGCAGCGCAACCTCCGCGCAAACCGACACGGTCCGCTGCATGTACATCCTGTATTGCGCAGAGCCCTCATTGGCATTGCTTTACCGCCCTTTGTTCGCGCAGGACACGCTTCGCGAATATTCCAGCTTGCCGGCTTTGCTCGAGCATGTGCGCGAGTCGAAGATTCTGCAGGACAGCATTCTCGACTGGATGGAGCCGAGCGTCAGGGCAATATACGACCATGGAGGCTTCAGCGAACCCCACATCAGTGCCATTGGCATCGATCCTTACGTTCAGCCTGTGCGTCCGGAACCTGCCCAGCTGGCCATCAGCTACTGGCGTAGCGACATTGACGAGAAACTGTATGCGGCGAATCGGGATTTGCTGGTCAGGCTCGCTGACGACCAGTCTGTATCCAATGCCGAGAACCGCTGGCAAAACCTGTGCGAGGGCGCGTGGCTGTTGTTCGATGTCGTGACGTTGGCAGTCCGTGGCCCAGTGGCATCCATTGCCTGGTTGGTGCAACTGCTGGCTTCCTTGGAGCACGATCTTGAAGCCCTCGAGCGTGGCGACGAGTTCGACCGCGCGGCTGCAACTGCCGACCTTATGCTGAACATGGGCATGGTGTTGCTGCATGCCAGGCAACCCACCCAGGCAATGCCGAGGCATGAATTGCCCAGCGCGGCAGTAGTCGAAGGGCCTGAGGCACAGCGCGGGGCTTTTGCCGAGATCGCTGTCGCTCCGCTGGAGGTGGCGCCGGCATCTGGCGAGGCGTTGCCTGGCCCCTGGCTTGATCATGCCTACCGAGGCCGGGGTGGCGTCAACTGGTTACCGGAACAACTGAAGAAAAAACTCATGGCCATGCGTTCAGGTGTATCGCTCAATGGCCTGAAACCGTTGGGTGCCGGCGAAGCGGCGGGGTTGTACCGCATTGACGATAACTATTACGTAGCCTTGGGCGGGTATGTCTACCGTGTCGAGCAAAAGCCCTATGGCGTGCAGGTGGTCGATGCCAAGGGAGCCCCAGGGCCCTGGCTGAGTTTTGCCGAAGGCTTCTGGCGAGTCGACGCGTCACTCTGCCTGAAGGCCGGTATGCCGCCCAAAGCCGCCCGCGATCGGCTGGCGACCCGGTTTCGCGAACTGCATCAAAAGGTCAACCAGCTAGACCAACAGGTCAACCTTGCGCGAGAACAATTCGGCAGGCTGGCCCTGAGTTCGCTGGAGTCGAAGCAAAAGCTGCAAACCCTCAGGGACCTCAGAGCCAAGGCAGCCGAAAAACAATCCTCGTTGCCCGAGGGGGACGAAGCCGCGAATTTGCAAGGTCTGCTACAGCGCTACGATGAACGCATAAACGAGTTGGAACGAAATGACTTCGAGCAAAGGGACCAGTCGATACAGCAACTGGAGGCTGCAGTCAGCGGCGAAAAGGCAATACTGCCGCTGCTGGCGATCATCAGGGAACCCAAATACACCAGCGAACGGCTGAAAGGCGGTTGGGATCCGGTGCTTACACAGCACGAGGCCACTGTTCGCGAGGGGCTTATCCGCAATAACGACTTCATCGTCAGTGAGCTCTGGAACCTTGTGGGCTATCCCGAACTGGTCGAGATGCAAAAGGCCCTGGATGGGCAGCCAATTGCTGAAGTCGTTCAGTTGTATCAGAAGTTTCGCCTCAGACTGGAGGCCGTTGTCGGCCTGCAGGAGCGCATTCTCGTAGCGTTCGAGCATCTTGATAAGTTACTGGCAGACAGTGCAGACGATTTCCCGATTACCGGTGCGCCAAGCGAACCTGCGCGAACCGTTGCGCAATTGATTGCCCGGCGTAGCGTCAACACGGTTCAGCTGCGTTTCCACCAGGTATTGAACCTGGCTGACCTTGCGTTGCATCTGGACAGCGTCTCTGGGCAAAACGTACTTGCAGGCTACCGCGAGGACCTGGCTGGTCTGAGCCTGCGCAACGCGGCCGAGGCTCACGGCGAACTGGATTTTGCCAACCTGTCGGCGCAGGACAGGATTGTCATCCTGCAGGAGGCCTGGGATGAATACAGTGCCGCCCTGCTCAACAGCGAGCGCATTCGCCAGGAGGGCGGGGCATTGGTCGAGCCGGCCATGATCGAGCGATACCGGGAACATGTCGGCAAGCTCAAGCTCGATGCCGGCAGCCGTCTGGTCGATGCGGTTCGGGAGCAGGATGAGGCCAGCGTGCCCACCCAGCGTACCCCTTATCCGGTGTCCAGCGTGCCGCAGCGGCTGGTGCGCAATGCACAGGGCCAGCTATTGATCGGAACCGAGATCGAATTCGAGGGGCAGCGCCTGCTTGAGGTGCGGGAGGCGCTCAGCGACGCAGTGTTGGCTACTTTCGAAAAAGTCGGGGACGACTGGCGCCAGCGTGAGGATGAACGCCCATCGTCATCTGACGAAGCCCCCCCTGGCGATCTGGCCATGTGGGTACAGTCACTGGTGGACGAGAACAATGCCGTACGGGTGAAAGCCAAGTCCTATGTGCAGAACGATATCAAGGGGGCCTTGCTTGCCCAGTTGTTCGACCAGCAGCTGAACAAACTGGCCCAGGCAGCGAGCATGGTGCGCGATGCGGGTGGCAACGACGCGCTGCTCAGGACCGTGGAGCGAGAGGTGGATATGCTGCGTGCAGAGAAGAAGCTGCAACTCACTACCTATTACACTGACACCAGCTATCCCACCGCCGAAGCCCTGCGCTTTCTCCATACAGAGGGCCTGATCAGCGTCGAATACTGCGAGCGGCGAACCATGCAGGACGGCAGTGCCTTTGATGAATATCGGGTACTGCGCCTGCCGAGCAAACGTAATCTGTGGGCCGCGCACTTCCATTTCCGGTCGCCTGACGATTTCGCCGAGGATTTCACTGCCGGCCACCTGAAGATCTGGAGCCAGCGTCGCATGAGCAGCCGCCTCGCTGCAATTTCGGGGCAACGGCTGCACCGCGGCAGGCTGACGCTGGAGCAAGCCAGAGGGATCATTCCGTTCCATTGAGCCGCCGGGTCACAAGGCGCAACCTGCGGTACCCGGCGTTCATGCCCAGGTACCGCAGGCTCGGGCGGCTTGTTATGGTGCAGTAGCTTGCAGCAGGTCGCTGCGGAACTCAGAACTTTGCCCAATCACATCGATGGCGACACTGCACAGTTTCAACGGCAAGGCCGAGCCCGGAATGTCGCGGCTCTGTGCGCGCAGCAGGCGATAGCCTGACTGATCATTGCAGTCTGTCGTTGCCGGTGCACCACGCTTTACCCGGTAGAACACGACATCAGGGTCTCGCAGCCAACTGACGCGTGCGCCACCGTCGGGCAAGTGCTCAGTCATCACCCGAGCCATGGGCCTGCCCGGTGGCAGCAGGTCCACCTTGACGCTAAGGCTGTTGGCCATCAGCGCCCGAGATGGCAGTTGCTCTGGCGACTGTATGCCGATCAGGCACAAGTAGTGAGTACCGGGCTCGGGGCCGATCGGGTCATTGATCAGGGTTTCGCTCGAAGAAATGGTGCCGCTGTAGCCAACCGGATCTTCGCAGGCGAGTGCGTCTGTGCTGGTTTTGTAACGGTAGCGCGGTGTATCGATCAGGAACTGGAAGCCCCAGCGCGCAGGCTCTAGGGGCTCATCAGCCACGCCTCGGGCCTTGGTCAGTGTTTTGAAGCTGTTGCCCTGTGGCTCGAGTTGAAAGCCCGGCAGCAACTGGCAATCTTCCAGGTCGAGGTCTGCGCGACCTGCACTGAAGCAGCCATTAAGGCGTTGCACCGGGATTGCACCAACCTCGTTGTCATGCAGGCTGTTGGCAATGCTGACCAGGCGATTGCTGGCGGTGTCCACGACCGGGCTGCCGGAGGCGCCCTCATCCAGGCCTTGGCAATCGTTACGCTTGGCATGGCGCCATACCCAGCTACCAACACTGGATGTGCCCTGGGAGCGCTCGGTACAGGTGTACAGGCGCAAGCCTTTGCCGATCGAACTTGGCTCGCCGGCTATCTGGACTGCATTTCCCGATGGCGGGGATATGCCGGGCTTGACTGGCGTTATACCGAGCGCCAACAGTTCCTCCAGTGTGGCGTCGAGCTCCAGAAGCGCGAGGTCGGCACCTTGCAAGCTGTTCCATACGGTTCGTTTCAGGCGCACGGTATGGCGCTGGTCTTGTGTATCGAGGAAATAATTGAAACTGATGCTGCCGCTGATCGCCTGGTCCACGAGAACCTTGCCATTGATGCCGCCAACGCAGTGACCGGCTGTCACAACATAGGCCGGTGCAGCCGGGTCGCTATTGGCGTCGCGGCTGTCCAGCAGCGTACCGATGCAGTGCCTGTTCTGTGAAATCAGCCGACCGACACCGGTCCACTGGGAGCTTTGTCCAGCGTTGTTGTACAAGGTTACCGGCTCGGCGAACGTGCTGGCAGGGGCATTGGCGCCAGCCAGGTTGCTGAATAGCGTCAAGCCCAGTGTCGCCAGGATCGATGGTTTTAGCATGTCGTACCTCCTTGGGATGGAGGACGAAGGGTGAAGCCGCTATCGGGGTGTTTGGCGGTACATAGGTGAAGAGCACGCTCAGCGATTGCTGTAGCGGCCATGCCTGCCATGCGCCGGCATCGCCTGGTTGCTCCGTTCGGCAATCATCTGTGGCAGGTCGAGCAAGGTTATCCCCTGGCCTTTCAGGCGGGGCATCTCGCGTGCCAGCACCTCCAGCGTTTGCGGGTAGGGATGGCCGATCAACACTGCCGAGCCTTGCTTGTGCGCCAGGGCGATACCTTGTCGCAGCTGCTCGGTAATGGCCTCGGTGGTGCGCACGTCGTCGAGAAACACATCCCGCGAGACATGCGCCAGGCCTTGTGCCTGAGCTTCGGCTGCGGCCACCGTGGCGGCGCTGGTGCGGCTGTCGACGAAGAACAGGTGACGTCGTTGCAACTCGCCCATCAGCCAGGCCATGGCTTCGCGCTGGGCCGTCATGCGGCTGCCCATGTGATTGTTGATGCCAGCAGCGTAGGGCACCTTGAGCAACGCGCTGTCCAGGCGCTGCGCCAGCGCTTCGATGGGCAGGCCAGGGTGCCAGGCATAGGGCCCGGTGGCCGGGTCCATGGGCATGTGCAGGATGACCGTCCTGCCGGCCTTGTGTGCCTGGCGGGCGAAGTCGGTGGCATGTGGGGTATCAGGCATGATCGCCATGGTCACCGGCCCGGGCAGGGCCAGGGTGCGGCTGTCACGCTCGGGGCTCTGGCCTAGGTCGTCGATGATGATGCTCATGTAGGCCTTGCCGGCCGGTGCCGCGTGCGCGACCCCGGCCAACAGGCAGAACAACAGACACAGCAGATAACGCATGGGGTGGGTCAGTCGCCCTTGGTGATGTTCAGGCCCTTGAGCAGGCTCAGGGCCTGGCTCAGCTGGAAGTCGTCATCCTGTGGCCGCTCCTTGCGCTTGCCGCTGCCGGTCGGGCGGTCGGCGCCGCCGTTGCCGTTGCCCAGGTGGCCCTGCAGGTCGGCTTCCTTGAAGTTGTCGGTGTCGGCTTCGGCAGTGAGCTTGGCCGGGCGTACTTCGATGTCGGGGACGATGCCCTGGGCCTGGATCGAGCGGCCATTGGGGGTGAAATACAACGCAGTGGTCAGCTTCAGGGCGCGGTCGTTGGCCAGCGGCAGCACGGTCTGCACCGAGCCTTTGCCGAAGCTGTCGGTACCCATCAGCACGGCGCGCTTCTGGTCCTGCAGGGCGCCGGCGACGATTTCCGAGGCCGAGGCGCTGCCGCCGTTGATCAGCACCACCAATGGCACGCCTTCGCTGGCGTCGGCCGGGTCGGCCGAGAAGCGCAGCTCGGAGTTGGCGATGCGGCCCTTGGTATAGACGATCAGGCCCTTGGTCAGGAAGTGGTCGGCCACTTCCACCGCCGATTGCAGCACGCCACCGGGGTTGTTGCGCAGGTCCAGCACCACACCGCGCAGCTTCTTGCCGTTGTCCTTGCGCAGCTTGGCCAGGGCCTTGCCCACTTCGTCGCCGGTCTTGACCTGGAACTGGGTGATGCGAATGTAGCCGTAGTCGTTTTCCAGCAACTGGCTCTTCACGCTCTTGACCTGGATGACTGCACGGGCAAGGGTCACGTCGAACGGGGTACCGCCATCGCGCACCAGGGTCAGGGTGATCTTCTCTCCGACCTTGCCGCGCATCTTGTCGACCGCCTCGGTCATGGTCTGGCCACGGGTCGGGGCGCCGTTGATCTTGACGATCAGGTCGCCCGCCTGCACGCCGGCGCGCGAGGCCGGGGTGTCATCGATGGGCGAGACCACCTTGATGAAGCCGTCCTCCTGGCCCACTTCGATACCCAGCCCGCCGAACTCGCCGCTGGTGCTTTCCTGCAGCTCCTGGAAGTCCTCGGGGCCGAGGTAGGCCGAGTGCGGGTCGAGGTTGCTGAGCATGCCCTTGATGGCGTTTTCCAGCAGGGTCTTGTCGTCCACCGGCTCCACGTAGGCCGCCTTGATGCGGTCCATGACCTCGGCGAAGGTACGCAGCTCCTCAAGCGGCAGGGGAGCCTTGGCGGTCACCTCGGTGGCCGGTACCGCTGCTGGCTTGGCCGGCTCTGCGGCAGTGGCCAGGGGCGCGCCCACCGCCAGGGCGATGGACAGGGCCAGCTGGGTGAGACGAGGCGAGTGCAGCATGTCGAACGAACTCCTGATCCTGTAAGCGCTCCCTGCGGAGCATCGGCGTGGCCCGTGGGCTACGCCGTAGAAATTTGACTAGCCCCGGCACCATTGCGAAGGGTCGGTAGGCCGGCCCTGCTGGCGAATGGCGAAATACAAGCCGGCGGCATCCTGGCCGCCGCTGTCGCCAACGGTGGAAATGGCTTCGCCGGCCTTGACGATATCACCGGCGCTCTTGAGCAGGCTCTGGTTATGCCCATACAGGCTCAGGTAACCGTTGCCATGGTCGAGGATGACCAGAAGCCCGGCACCGCGCAACCAGTCGGCAAACACCACACGCCCGCCGTGCACGGCACGTACCTGGGTGCCCGGGCTGGCGCTGATCATTACCCCGTCCCACTTGGCACGGGCATCGCTGCCGCGGGCATCACCGAAGCGTGCCAGCAATCGACCATTGACTGGCCAGGGAAGTTTTCCCCGCGCAGCAGAAAATGCGCCACCGTAGCTCGCGCCGTCGCTGGAAACCATCGGGCCCAGGGTGGTGCGGGCCTTTTTCGGTGGCTCTGCGGGTTCGCTGTCCTGCTCGCGGGCGGCGGCCGCAGCCAGGGCCTCCTGCTGGCGGCGTTTTTCCGCCTCCTGCTGGGCCAGCAAGGCTTTCTTGCGCGCCTCCTCGGCCTCGCGGGCCTGGCGGGCAAGGGTTTCCTCGATGGTCTTGAGTACTTTGGCCAGGTCGGCCTGGTCCTGCTCGCGCGACTGCAGCTTCTGGTCGCGGTCCTTCATGTCGCTATTGAGCTTGGCCAGTACCTGCTGGCGTTTGCCACGTTCGGCTTCAAGGGCCTGGCGGCGGCTGTCGAGGTCGGCGCGCTGGGCCAGCAGCTGTTGCTGCTGGGTGGCAATGTCCTTCTCCACGTTGGCCAGCTGGCGCAGGGTCTCGTTGAAGGTGCGCAGCTGCTCCAGGCGCGCCTTGCTCAGGTAGTCGTAGTAGGTGAGGGTGCGGGCAAACTTCTCGGGGTTCTGCTGGTTGAGCAGCAGCTTGAGGTATTCCTCACGGCCGTTCTGGTAGGCCGAACGGGCCTGGATGGCAATCAGTCGTTGTTGTTCAACGCGGGCGCTCTGGAGTTTTTTTTTCTCGGTATCAAGGCGCTCCAGCTCGCCCTCGGTCTTTTTTAGTTCTTGCTGCAGCGCCTCCACCTGCTTTTCGAGGTTGCCGATATCGGTCTCGGTGGCTTTGAGGTCCTTCTGCACACCGGCCTTTTCTTCCTGGAGCTTGCTCAGCGTCTTCTTGAGCTCGGCAATATCCTGGCGGGTGGCGTCCAGTTGCTGCTGGGTCTGTGCACGCTCATCGGCAAAGGCCGGACTGAGCAGGCAAGACAGGGCTAGGAGAATCAGGGCGCGAAGCATGGGGTTTGGCGTACCAAGGATGGAGACTGGCCTAGTATGCCCGCGTGGGCGTGCAAAAAAAACGCCTCGCTGCGGGTGCAGGGGGGGCGTTTGTCTGGAATTCATGTGGAAAGAGGGCTGCTGCGCAGCCCTTTCGCCACGCAAGGCAGCTTCCAAAGGCATCACGCGATCCCTTGGAGGAGCGGCCTTGTTTCGCAACGGGCCGCAAAGCGGCCCCTTTACCACGAGGTCAGGCGTCAACCAGGATGGAGGTTCCGGTCATTTCCACCGGCTTTTCCAGCCCCAGCAGCTTCAGCATGGTCGGCGCCACGTCGGCCAGCACGCCGCCATCACGGACTTTCAGGTTGCGCTTGCCAACATAGATGAACGGCACCGGCTCGGTGGTGTGCGCGGTGTGCGCCTGGCCGGTGCTTTCGTCTTCCATCTGCTCGACGTTGCCGTGGTCGGCGGTGATCAGCGCTTCGCCGCCCACCTTGTCCAGCGCGTCGACGATGCGGCCGACGCAGCCATCCAGGGCCTCGACAGCCTTCACTGCCGCCTCGAATACGCCCGTGTGGCCAACCATGTCGCCGTTGGCGTAGTTGACCACGATCACGTCATAGCGTTGCTGCTCGATGGCTTCGACGATGCGGTCGGTCACCTCCGGCGCGCTCATTTCCGGCTGCAGGTCGTAGGTGGCGACCTTCGGCGACGGGATCAGAATGCGCTCTTCGCCTTCGAACGGCTCTTCGCGGCCACCGGAGAAGAAGAAGGTCACGTGCGCGTACTTCTCGGTTTCGGCAATGCGCAGCTGGGTCTTGCCGTTTTTCGCCAGGTACTCGCCCAGCACATTGTTCAGGCTGGCCGGAGCAAAGGCGGCAGGCGCCGGGATCTTCGCCGAGTACTGGGTGAGGCCGATGTAGGCTGCCAGCTTGGGCAGGCGGGCGCGCGGAAATTCGTTGAAGTCGGCTTCGACGAACACCCGCGACAACTCGCGGGCACGGTCGGCGCGGAAGTTCATGAACACCACGGCGTCGCCATCTTCAACCTTGACCGCTGCGCCGATGCGCGTGGCCTTGACGAACTCGTCGCTCTCGTCACGCGCGTAGGCAGCTTCCAGGCCTGCCAGGGCGGTGTCGGCAGTGTATTCGGCAGCGCTGTCGATGATCAGGTTGTAGGCGGCGCTGACGCGGTCCCAGCGGTTGTCGCGGTCCATGGCGTAGTAACGGCCAATGAGGCTGGCGATGCGGCCCTTGCCCAGCCTGGCGAATGTTGCATCGAGCAGTTCGATGGACGATTGCGCGCTGCGTGGTGGCGTGTCGCGGCCATCGAGGAAGGCGTGCAGGTAGATCTTTTCGGCGCCCCGTTGCGCAGCCAGTTCGGCCATGGCCACCAGGTGGTCCTGGTGGCTGTGCACGCCGCCGTCGGACAGCAGGCCGAGGATGTGCACGGCCTTGCCGGCACTGGCTGCCTTGTCCACCGCAGCGGTCAGCACCGGGTTTTCGAAGAACTCGCCGTCGCGGATGGCCTTGGTTACCCGGGTGAAGTCCTGGTAGACGACGCGCCCGGCACCAAGGTTCATGTGGCCGACTTCGGAGTTGCCCATCTGCCCGTCCGGCAGGCCGACATCCATGCCCGAGCCGGAAATGAGGCCATGCGGCTGGCTGGCGCGCAGGCGGTCATAGACCGGTGTGTTGGCGGCGTAGATGGCGTTGTATTCGGGGCTTTCGCTGTGGCCGAAGCCATCCAGGATGATCAGGACCAGGGGTTTGGGCGTACTCATCAATCAAACTCACGGTTGTTCAAAGATGATAAAGACACGCATTTTAGGGCAAATACGCCAGCGGCGGCGAATATTCGTCCCATCCCCCGACCGGCGCGCACGGGCTGGCAGGGTGAAGGTGGCTTTGCCGCCGGCCCGTCGGGCTTTGGTGGTAATAAGGGGGCTGTGTATACTGGCCGACATTTTCAATCGCCTGGAACACCGCTGATGGTTGCTCACCTGATTCAATTCGCGACAGATCACTACATCCTGGTTGCGATCTTCGTTGTTCTGCTGGTCCTGCTGCTGCTCAATGAAATCCGTCGTGGCGGCCAGAGCTTGAGCAATGGCCAGCTGACCGCTCTGGTCAATGCTGACAAGGGCCTGGTCCTCGACATCCGCCCGTCCAAGGAATACGCCGCAGGTCATATCGTCGGCGCGATCAACATTCCGCAGGACAAAGTGGTCAACCGTCTGAGCGAGCTGGAAAAGCACAAGGCAAAGACCCTGATCGTCGTCGACGCAATGGGCCAGCAGTCGGGTGCTATCTGCAGCGAGCTGCTCAAGGCTGGTTACACCGCCGCCAAGCTGAGCGGTGGCGTTTCCAGCTGGAAAGCCGATAACCTGCCACTGGTGAAGTGATATGAAGCCCGTCATCGTCTACTCCAGCGACTACTGCCCCTACTGCATGCGCGCCAAGTACCTGCTCGAGAGCAAGGGCGTGGCCTTCGAGGAAATCAAGGTCGACGGCAAGCCAC
>MTEX01001429.1_pt1 | contig 14432 bp, 11 predicted proteins | sample 1042691 | NCBI WGS metagenome assembly MTEX01 (sample SAMN06185810, study PRJNA358809) | soil metagenome | isolation source: soil biostimulated with molasses as carbon source | place: India | collected 2015-05-23
CCCGCTCCTACAGGTAACTCACTGCCCTCAGGCACAGTGGTATCCCTGTGGGAGCGGGCAAGCCCGCGAAGAGGCCGCTACGGGTAGCCTCAACCTTCAGGCGTGATGGATATCCCGGTCCTTGGTCTCCGGCAGGAACAGGATGCCCAGCACCGCCGTCATCAACGCGATCACGATGGGGTACCACAAGCCATAGTAGATATCACCGGTCGCCGCCACCATGGCAAACGCCACGGTGGGCAGGAAACCGCCGAACCAGCCGTTGCCGATGTGGTAAGGCAGGGACATCGAGGTGTAGCGGATACGCGCCGGGAACAGCTCTACCAGCCAGGCGGCGATCGGCCCGTAGACCATGGTCACGTAGATCACCAGCAGGGTCAGCAGCAACAGCACCATCGGGTAATGGATCTTCGCCGGGTCGGCCTTCTCCGGGTAGCCCGCTTCCTTCAATGCGCCGCTCAGGGTGGCGGTAAAGGCCTCGCTCTGCGCCTTGAAGTCGGCCGCTGCCAGGCGGCTGCCGTCAAAGCTTGGCAGTACCCGTTGACCGATGCGGATCTGCGCCACGCTGCCAGGCTCGGCCGCTTCGTTGGTATAGGGGATGGCCCGCTTGGCCAGCAGGCTCTTGGCAATATCGCACGAGCTGGTGAATCTGGCCTTGCCCACCGGGTCGAACTGGAACGCGCACTGCCCAGGGTCGGCCACCACTACCACCGGGTTCTGCTCCTGAGCGACAAACACGTCCGGGTTGCCGTACTGGGTCAGGGCCTTGAAGATCGGGAAGTAGGTCAGCGCGGCGATGATGCACCCGGCCATGATGATCTTCTTGCGGCCAATGCGGTCGGACAGGCTGCCGAAGAAGATGAAGAATGGCGTGCCGATCAGCAGCGAGCCGGCAATCAGCAGGTTGGCGGTCTGTGGCTCGATCTTGAGCATCTGCAACAGGAAGAACAACGCATAGAACTGCCCGGTGTACCACACCACCGCCTGGCCGGCAGTGCCGCCCAGCAGCGCCATGATCACCACCCGCAGGTTGTCCCAGCGGGCGAACGACTCGGTCAGCGGGGCCTTGGACGCCTTGCCCTCGGCCTTCATCTTCATGAACACCGGCGACTCGTTGAGCTGCATGCGGATGTACACCGAAATGGCCAACAGCAGGATCGACAGCAGGAACGGCACGCGCCAGCCCCAGGCCTCGAACGCCTCGGTGCCCATGGCGGTACGACAGGCCATGATCACCAGCAGCGACAGGAACAGCCCCAGGGTGGCAGTGGTCTGGATCCAGGCGGTGAAGAAACCGCGTCGGCCCTTGGGCGCGTGCTCGGCCACATAGGTGGCCGCGCCGCCGTACTCGCCGCCAAGCGCCAGCCCCTGCAGCAGGCGCAGGGTGATCAGGATGATCGGTGCCGCGACGCCGATGGTCGCGTAGCCGGGCAGCAGGCCGACCACCGCCGTGGACAGGCCCATGATCACGATGGTGATGAGGAAGGTGTACTTGCGCCCGATCAGGTCGCCCAGGCGGCCGAACACGATGGCGCCGAACGGGCGCACGGCAAAGCCCGCGGCAAAGGCCAACAGGGCAAAGATGAACGAGGTGGTTTCATTGACCCCGGCGAAGAAATGCTTGGCAATGATCGCCGCCAGTGAGCCGTACAGATAGAAGTCGTACCATTCGAACACCGTGCCCAGGGACGAGGCGAAGATGACCTTGCGCTCCTCCCGCGTGATGCCGCGTTGGGGCGCACTACTGCCCGTGGATGTGCTGTCGAGAACCGCCATGGGGTGCCTCCGTCTTGTCGTTATGCAGGCCGGGAGCACCTCATCCGCTGTTTCACCGTCGCACCCAGGCCCTGGGGGCTTGCTTTGGTTATGCGAAGCACGACGAGGCAGGCCGCCTCGGATCGCAGCAAGGTTACTGAAGCATAATAGGCTTTGACGGGATATCCACTGTGGGCCGCTGCTACAGCACGGGCCCTTTCAGCTCTACCTGGTTGCCATCCGGGTCGTAGCAGTACAACGACGGCCCTTCGCCTTCGGCGCCGTAGCGTTTTTCGGCCGGCGCCACCTGCACCCCCGCGGCTTGCAGGTACGCCCTCAGTGCCGGTTCGTCGAACGGCTCGATGCGCAGGCAGAAATGGTGCAGGTTGCGCCCCTCGGCCCCCGGTGCCGCACCGCCAGGCTGGCCCAGCGGGCCGTCGAGGGTGACCAGGTCGATCATCGCCGTGCCGGTAGCCAGGTGGACCATGCCCAGGTCTTCGCGCACGCGGCTGACCGTGCAGCCGAGCAGCTCGGTGTAGAAGGCAATGCTACGCGACAGGTCGCTGACCCGCAGTACCAGATGGTCGATGTGCTTGATGGCGAATGGGCGCATGCCGGGCTCCTTGTGGCGGTCGGTTTCCAGGGGATAACGCCCACCACAATAGCCCACGGGCGCATGCCACCACCATATCCCGCTATTCGTTCACCAGGCGTTGCAGTACGCCGCCTTCATGGCGGGCCAGCATACGCAGCAGCTGGTCGACCAGGGCCCGGTCCGGTGCATCCAGGTGGAAGTGGTGCCCGCCCGGGTGCCACGACACCTTCGCCTGGCTGGGCAAGGCCGCCTGGCGCCGGCTGAAGGCCTCACCGGTGAATGCCCCCTGACGGCCGAACAGCAGGTACAACGGGCAGCGGATCTGGCTGAGCAGCTCGCAGGCTTCGCGCTCGGTCAGCGGCATGGGTTCGGGCAGCACCAGGCGCGGGTCGTGGCGCCAGCAATAACCATCGCCCAACTGCAGCAGGTCGCGCAGCGCCAGCAGCCGCGCCGCCGCTTCCGACAGTTCGGTGTCCAGGCGTTCGCGACGTTGCTCCAGCGCGGTGTCCAAATCTTCGAAACGGCACAGGTCGGGCTCGGCGAAGCCCTGCAGCTGGCTACGCTGGACCATGCGCTTGAGCCGGTAGGCGCGGGCCAGGTGCTCGACGCGGTCATCCTCGGCCACCGTGAACGGTGCGCCCATGCCGTCGAGGAAGGTCATGCTGGCGATGCCGCTGGTCATGGCTGCCAGCAGCGATGCCACGCCGGTGCCCATGCCATGGGCCAGCACATGAAACTGCCCAAGGCCCAGGCTTTCGGTCACCGCCAGCATGTCCTCGGCGTGCTCCCACAGGTAATAACCACTGTCGTGGCGGCGATGATCGGAGCGGCCGTGGCCGACCAGGTCGGGGGCCACCACGAAACAACCATCGAGCATCGGTGCCAGGCGCTCGAACGAGGCGGCGTTGTCCAGCCAGCCATGCAGGGCCAGCACCGGGATGCCGTCTTCAGGCCCCCAGCAACGTACGGCAATTTCAATGCCGTTGAGGTCCAGCAGGTGATCCTTGGGTGTCGATGAAGAACGCATGGGTACGCTTCCTGACTTGAAGCCTGGCACGACCACACCAGGCCGAATACGCCGCTGGCCCCTTCGAGTCCTGTCGCCAGCGGCAACCCTTGCGTCGGGCCACGCAGGGCTCCGACGTGTCACCTTGGCGCATCGTCATGCCCACCACTGGCCCGTCACCGACCGTGACTTAACCGTCACCGACTCACTGCCCGCGCAGGTCCTCGAAGTACGCCTGCCTGCCGTCCACCTGGCTGGATGCCCGCGGCAGCGCTGCGGCTTCACCGTTGGCCGCTTCGACATGCCAGTAACAATGCTGCACCGCACGGGTCACCGCCACGTAAGCCAGGCGCTGGACCTCTTCCTGCTGCGCGGTATCGAACGGTTGCGCATCGCCGGGCTTGCCCAGCCCGGCCTGGCGGTACACCTGGTTCTTGTAGGGCGAACTGGTCAGGTACTGGCAGTCGCCCAGCATGAACACCGCGTCGGCCTGCAAGCCCTTGGCGCTGTGATAGGTCAGCTGGCGTAGCCGCCGCTGCTCGCTCGGCAGCGCCGCTTCGGCCTGCAGTACGCTGTGCAGGTGCTCGTTCATCAGCGCCCTGTCGCTGCCCTTGCGGTACAACATCATGACCGTCTCGCCACGCTGGTAGTGCTCGATCAAGGTTTGCCCCAAGGCGGCCTCGTCACGGTCGAACACCTTGACCGGCGAGCCCGGCAACTGCGCCGCCGGGCCACTGGCCCTGGCTTTCTTGCCGGCGATCGCCGGGGTGCCCTTGACCAGGTGCTCGGCCGCATCGATCACCTGTTGCTGGCAGCGGTAGTTGTCGACCAGCATCACCCGTGTGTTGGCTGGCGACGGGAACGCCTTGGTGAATTCCATGAAGTATTTGGGCGAGCTGCCGCGCCATCCGTAGATCGACTGCCAGTCGTCGCCCACGCACAGCAGCGAGGAATGCCGGGCATTGCGCCCAGTGTGCATGGCCGGGCCGCGCCGGCGGATCTCGGCAAGGCTGGCGCGCAGCCAGCTGACGATCTGTGGCGATACGTCCTGGAACTCGTCGATCATCAGGTGCGCCAGCGGGCGCAGCAGTGGGTCGGGCAGCAACCGCAGGTTTTCCGGGTTGTTCTCGCCGAACAGGGCGAACATGCGGTTGTAGCTCATGACCGGTGGCGACTGGTCCAGCAGGTGCGCCTCGAGGGCCTTCCAGTACAGGGCCAGGGCCTCGAAGAACAAGGCGTCGCTGTCGCCTGGCGGGAAGCTCATCGCCGCCACGGCAGGGTTGACCTCCAGGCCGAGGTTCTCGATGAAGTTGGCGGCGCCGACAAAGGCGTCCAGCAGCGGCGCCGGGGCCAGCTCACCCTTGACCTTGTATTCGAAGCCGGGGCCGGCCACCGCATCACCGGCCAGCGAAGCGGCCAGGCGCCGGGCCATGGCATAGTTGTCGAGCCAGATCAGCGGCTTGTCGCAGAATGCCTGCAACAGGGTACGTTTGACCGCCCACTCGGCGCGCACCGCCAGCTTGGCGCCGGGGCGCTGGTACTGGGCGCTTTCTGCCGGGTCGAAGCCCAGCACGACCAGTGGCCCGTCGGCGCCCAGGCGACCATGTACATGGAAGCGGCTGCCGCGGATCTCGACCGTCTCGCGACAGGGCTCGATACCTTTGATCGGCCAGGCGCCGGCGGCGAACCACAGGTCCTCGATCACGTCACACAGTTCTTCGTCACGCTGGGCGGCCAGCTGGGTCACCTGTGCGCGTTTCTGCACTTCGGGGTTGTTGGGGTCCAGCGGCTTCAGTTGCAGGGCTTCGCTGCGCAACAGGCCAACCAGTTCGGCGAAACGCGCGCTGGTCCCCAACAAGTCGCTGTAGCACTGGTTCAGTTGCTGGCGCTGGGCGTCGTTCAGGCGCAGGTCGAACGGGTTGCTCTCGGCGTCGGCTTCACGCCCGGCGGGCATCTCGTTACCCAGCGTTTCGAACGCTCGTACCTGGGCAAAGCCCGGCAGGCTGCGCACCAGCGGCAGGATGCGCGAATGGAAGGTGCGCACCAGCTCGCGGGCTTGTGCCGCCTGCAAGTCGCTCTGCCACAGGGCGAACACCTGCATCAGGCGCTTGATGAAGTCCTTGCGCGACTCGCGGGTGAAGGTGACCACGGTCATCGCATCCAGCTCGTAGCCCAGGTAATGGCGCAACAACAGGATGCGCAAGACCAGCGAGGTCGACTTGCCTGCCCCGGCCCCGGCGACCACGCAGGTGGAGGGCGTATCGCTGAAGATCAGCTTCCACTGCGCGGCACTGGGCTGGGCCTCGACAGGCAGGCGCTGGGCGACATCGGCCTTGAAGCGTTTCTTCAGCTCGGCAGTCAATGGCAGGCGCCAGTCATCGAACAGGTTGTCGTCCTGCCCCGGTACGGCGCCAACGTCGGGGCGGGTATCGCGGATCACCAGCACCTGGCGCCCGGCCTCGTAGCCCTCCACCCGGCCGCGCTCGAAGCCCTCCCGCATGCCCTCGGCATGGCCACTGTGCTGGCCGCTGACATGGCCGAGGAACCACGAGTCACGGTGCTGGGCCCGCAGGCGGGTCAGGCCGCGCCCCAGCAGGCGCGCCGCCAGGCGGCGAAACCAAGGTAACTGGGCAGGTGGGGTAAGGTCGGCTGGGGCCTGGGTTTGCTCGGGGGCCACGGTCACTCCGGTGAAAAGCAAAATCAGCGAGCATGTTCGCCGCATCGGCGAAAAATCGCCAGCGAATGCTTGCAGATCAGTGGATTAGGCGATGAAACGAAGAGAATGCTGCAGCTCGTAATATCTATTTTACTGATTGTTTTAAGCCGATATTTACGCTTATTTTCGATCTTTATTTGGCGCATCATGGCCCCATTCCACTGATTCAAGGAGCACGACCATGCTGCAACTGCGACCCTTCGAAAGCCTCGGCCACGCCAACCACGGCTGGCTGGATGCCCACCATCATTTTTCCTTCGCCGAGTACTACGACCCGGCGCGCATGCACTGGGGCAACCTGCGGGTATGGAACGACGACCTGATCGCTGCCGGCAGCGGCTTCCCACCGCATCCGCACCGTGACATGGAGATCATCACCTATGTGCGTGAAGGCGCGATCAGCCACCAGGACAGCCTGGGTAACAAGGGCCGTACCGAAGCCGGTGACGTGCAGGTGATGAGCGCCGGGACCGGCATCGTGCACAGCGAGTACAACCTGGAAGACGTCGATACGCGCATTTTCCAGATCTGGATAGTGCCGGAGCGCACTGGTGAGGCACCGCAGTGGGGCACTCGGCCGTTCCCCAAAGGTGAGCGCGGCGAAGGCTTCGTGACCCTGGCCAGCGGCCGCGCGGGTGACGAGGACAGCCTGCAGATCCGTACCGATGCCCGCCTGGTGGCTGCCACCCTGCGCGCCGGTGAAACCGCCGAGTACCGCTTCGATGCTGCACGTCGCGGCTACCTGGTGCCGGCCAAGGGGCTGGTGGAGGTCAATGGGCTGCGCGCCAAGGCGCGCGATGGCGTGGCGATCGAGCAGGAGGAGGTGTTGCGGGTGACTGCCATCGAGGACAGCGAGATCGTACTGGTCGACGTGGCCTGAAGCGCCCACCGCTGACCGGTTGACGCGACCGCTCCTCGGCCTGAGGAGCGGTTTCGGCCGTGACCATCGGCACAGCCGGCGACATCCATCGTTTCGCCTGCTTCGCGGATAAATCCGCTCCTACACACGGCTTCGACTTGACGCTGTGCGTAGGAGCGGCTTCAGCCGCGATCACCGGCACAGCCGGTGCCATCCACCGCGTCGCCTGCATCGCGGATAAATCCGCTCCTACACGGGCTTCGACTTGACGCTGCGCTGGTAGGAGCGGCTTCAGCCGCGATCACCGGCACAGTCGGTGCCACCCACCGCGTCGCCTGCATCGCGGATAAATCCGCTCCTACACGGGCTTCGACTTGACGCTGCGCTGGTAGGAGCGGCTTCAGCCGCGATCACCGGCACAGCCGGTGCCACCCACCGCGTCACCTGCATCGCGGATAAATCCGCTCCTACACGGGCGTTGTCCCCCATGCAGACCCGCGACGACCCTGTACTAGCCTGGCTCGGCCAGTTCGCCGAGCACCTCGACGGAGGTGGTGACCTGGCGGAAGTGATGCTTCCACAGGTCGATACCCAGCTTACCCGACCGGTCCAGCGAAGAACCAACTGTCATGTCGGTGACCAGAGTGGGCATCAACCCGGCATCGAACAGGGCAAAGCCAGCCGCCAGTACACAGGTCTCGGTCTGTAGCCCACACACCAGCACCCGCTCCACGCCCAGCTCACGGATGTACGCGATAGCCTCGGTGCTCTGCCCATAGCCATGCTTGACAAAAACTCGGTCGGCCTCGACCAGGTTTTCGTCCTCGGCAGCCGGATGCCAGCCAAGCTGGCGCTCGAAAGGCGTGACCTGTTCGTCGTGCAGTTCGACCGAGGCAATGGTGGGAATGTTTGCTGATAACCGGCGCAGGCCATCGACCAGCCACTCTGGCGGGCTGAAGGTGGACTGGACATCGACGATGAGCAAAACCTGGCGCATGGGCGGCTTCCGGTACTGGCAAAAGGCGCGGAGTATAACGTGATCAGGTCAAAGTCATCGCATGCCCTGTCAATATCTCGTCAAAATGCCTTGCAAAATAATGAGAATGCGTTGCAAGCAGATGTTTTCCCGGCACTTATAAAAGGTTCAAAGTACCGCTAGAGCAAATCGATATTATCGGTCGTTTCGCTGCAACCTACGCTCCAACATATGAAAGTAACGCGGCGCGTTGGCCCATTCGCCCTTCAAGCGCCCCGCCTGCGAGCCGACCAGAAGCCACGACTACCGCTGTACGGGGCGCCGCAACGGCAACCCCCGTTTTGTGAGAAAGGGGGCCACTGATGCACAAGCCGCCACGCACCCGTTCCGAACTGGCCGAAGTGTTGTTCAGCCTGCGCCGCAGCTTTCTCGCCCTGGGTGCCTTCAGCGGCGTGATCAACGCCATGATGTTGACGCCAGCCATCTACATGCTGCAGGTGTACGACCGTGCGCTGGTCAGCCGCAACCTCACCACCCTGGGCATGCTCACCTTGCTGGTCATCGGCCTGTACTTGATGATGTCGGCACTGGAAACGATTCGCACCCGGGTACTGATCCGGGTCGGCAACTACCTGGACATGGACCTCAACCGGCGCATCTTCAGCGCCGCCTTCGAGCGCAACCTGAGCCGAGCCGGCGGCAACCCGGCCCAGGCCCTGCATGACCTGGCACAGGTGCGGCAGTTCGTTACCGGTAGCGGCCTGTTCGCCTTCTTCGATGCCCCCTGGACACCGATCTACCTGCTGGTCAGCTACCTGATCCATCCGCTGCTGGGGCTGGTCACGCTGATCGGCTCGCTGATCCTGGTGGCCCTGGCCTACCTCACCGAAAAAGCCACGCAAAAACCCTTGGCCGAAGCCAACCAGGCCGCCCTGTCGTCAGCCAGTTATGCCAACAACAACCTGCGCAATGCCGAAGTGATCGAGGCCATGGGCATGCTGCCGGCGATCGGCAAGCGCTGGTACCAAGGCCACCTGCGCATCCTGCAGATGCAGACGCTGGCGTCCGACCGTGCCGCGCTGATCAGCAGCACCGGGCGTTTCGTGCGCATTACCTTGCAGTCGGTCATCCTCGGTACCGGCGCCCTGCTGGCGATCGAAGGCAAGATCACCCCGGGCATGATGATCGCCTGCTCGATCCTGGCCGGCCGCGCCCTGGCCCCGGTAGAACAGGTGATTGCCTCGTGGAAGCAGTTGCTGGGTTGCCGTTCGGCCTGGGGCCGGTTGAACGAGCTGCTGCAGGACTACCCGCAGCGGCCAGCGGGCATGCCGCTGCAACGCCCACTGGGCATGCTGGCCGTGGAAAACGTGATCGCCAGCGCGCCCGGCAGCAACACGCCCATCGTGCGCGGGGTGAGCTTCAGCCTGACTCCCGGCGAAAGCCTGGGGATCATCGGCCCGTCGGCTTCGGGCAAGTCCACCCTTGCCCGCCTGCTGGTCGGCGTATGGCCGGCCCAGGTCGGCAAGGTGCGCCTGGATGGCGCGGACATCTTCAACTGGAACAAGGCCGAACTGGGGCCCTGGCTTGGCTATCTGCCACAGGACGTCGAGCTGCTGGAGGGCACCATCGCCGAGAACATTGCCCGCTTTGCCGAAGTGGACAGCGAAGCGGTGATCCGTGCGGCCCGCAGCAGTGGCGTGCACGACATGATCCTGCGCTTCCCGCAGGGCTATGACACCCGCCTGGCAGCCGATGGCTCGCCGCTGTCCGGTGGCCAGAAACAACGCATTGCCTTGGCCCGTGCGCTCTACGGCGAGCCCAACCTGGTGGTGCTTGACGAGCCCAACGCCAACCTCGACGACGTTGGCGAAAAGGCCCTGGTCGATGCGCTGGCCGAACTCAAGGCACGCGGGGCAACCGTGATCCTCATTTCCCACCGGCCCAACGTGCTGTGCGCGGTCGACCAGGTGCTGATGCTGCGCGACGGCGTCGTGCAAATGCTCGGCAGCCGCGACGAAGTGTTCACGGCGCTGCGCAAGGCCAGCGTGATCCCGGCGGCGAGCACGGCGCCGCTGGCTTCGGTGAAAGCACGGGAGTGACCGCTCATGCCGATGACCGACCACACCGAGTTGATTCCCGCCGAAACCCAGCACCTGATCGACCTGGACGCCGGCCGACCGGCACGCTGGGGCCTGTGGCTGGTCATCGCCGGCTTTGGCGGCTTCCTGCTGTGGTCGGGCCTGGCGCCGCTGGACGCCGGGGTGGTCGCCACCGGTACGGTCAAGGTCACCAGCAACCGCAAGGCGGTGCAGCACCTGACTGGCGGCACGGTCGAGGCGATCCTGGTGAGCGAAGGCGATGTGGTGAAGAAAGACCAGGAGGTGGTACGCCTCGACGCGTTGCGCGCAGTCGCCGAACAGGGCGCGGTCAGTGCCCAGTACATCGTCGGCAAGACCGTGGAAAACCGCCTGGAAGCCGAGCGCGACGGCCGTGACAGCGTTACCTTCGACCCCGCCCTGCTCAAGCGCTACGCTAACGACCCGCGCCTGCTGGCGGCCATGGACCTGCAACAACGCTTGCTGGAAACCCGCCGCGCCGGCCTGGCCGGCGAGCTGAGCATCCTCAAGGAAAACCTGGCCGCCACGGCGGTGCAGCTCAAGGGCCTGCAGCAGGTGTATGGGGCCCGCGCCTCGCAGATCGGCTTCCTCAACCAGGAACTGCAGGGCACCCGCGTGCTGGCGGCCGAAGGTTATGTGCCGCGCAACCGCCTGCTGGAGCTGGAACGCAACAACGCCGACCTGTCCGCCGGCCAGGCCGAGAACCTCAACAACATCGCCCGGGCCCGCAGCCAGGCCACCGAGATCAAGCTGCGTATCCTCCAGCGCCAGCACGACTACCTGAAGGAAGTGGAGTCGCAACTGACCGACACCGCCAAGGAGAACACCACCCTGGCCGACCGCCTGCGCGCGCTGGACTATGAGGTGACCCACACGGTGATCCGCTCGCCGATCGACGGCATGGTCCAGGCCCTGAGCATCGCCACGGTCGGCGGCATCATCCAGCCTGGGGCGAAGATCATGGAGGTGGTACCGCTCGACCAACCGTTGCAGGTCGACGCGATGATCCCGGTGCAAGCCATCGACAAGATGGTCCCTGGCCTGGACGTGGACATCGCCTTCCCGGCCTTCAACCACGCACGCACGCCGAATATCCCAGGCCGGGTCAAGACGGTTTCCGCCGACCGCCTGATCGACGAGGAAAGCAAGCAGCCGTTCTACCTGGCCCAGGTGGAAGTGACCCAGGCCGGCATGGCCCTGCTCGGCAGCAACCACATCCGCCCCGGCATGCCGGCTACCGTCACCATCAAGACCGGTGAGCGCAACCTGCTCAGCTACCTGCTCAAACCGATGTTCGAACGCGTGGATGCTGCATTCAAGGAGCAATGACATGAACCGCCCGTGCCTGATGCTGTGCCTGTTGGGGGTGGCCATGCAGGCCAGTGCCATGGACCTCAAGCAAGCCTGGGACCTGTTGCAGTACCAGGGCCCGATCTACCAGGCCGCCGTGCACGAAAAACAAGCCGGCAGCGAGAACCGCGCCATCGGCCAGGCCGGGTTGCTGCCGCAGGTCAACGCCGTGGGCTATTTCAACAAGATCAACGGCAGCCAGAGCCAGTATGGCCTGGACCGGGACCTGGACTACGACTCCAAGGGCGCCAGCGTGCGTTTGCGCCAGCCATTGTTCAACAAGCAGAAGATGGCCGAGTACCGCCAGGGCCAGCAACGTGCCGAGTACAGCGTGGCGGTGTTCGATGCCAAGAGCCAGGAGGCCGCAGTGAGCCTGGCCGAAGCCTACTTCGACGTGCTGCTGGCCAGCGAAACCATCACCCTGGCCAAGGCCAAGCTGAATGCCTTCGAAGAGCAACTGGCGTCGGCCAAGCGGCGCATGGAACTGGGCGACGGTACTGTCACCGATATCGACGAGTCGGTTGCCCGCCGCGACCTGGCCGAAGCCGACCTGATCGAAGCCCAGGACAACCTGGTCAATGCCCGCCGCAAGCTGGAAGAGTTCATCGGTGAAACCCCGGCGTCGCTGACCACCTTGCAGGCCGGCTTCAGCACCCCGCCGCTGCTGCCCGACAACCTGCAGGAGTGGCTGGTCAAGGCGCAGGCCGACAGCCCACTGATTCACGCCCGCCGGCACAACTATGAGCTGGCCGAAGAAGAAGTGAAACGCGCCCGCGCCGGGCATTGGCCGACCCTGGACTTCGTCGCCGGCTATACCGCCAGCAGCAGCCAGTCGATTTCCGAACTGAACCAGCGCAACCATTACAGCTCGGTCGGGCTGGAGCTGAACATTCCGCTGTACAGCGGCGGCGGTACCAGCGCCCTCACCCGCCAGGCCGGCGCCAACAGCTCCAAGGCCCTGGATGAGCTGGACGCCGCCCGCCAGCAGGTAATTTCGGAAACCACCCGCGAGTTCAATGGCGTGCAGAGTGGCGCCTTGCGGGTCCAGGCACTGGAAAAGGCCGTGGCCTCCAACGAGCGCTCGCTGCTCTCGACCCGCAAGGGCTTCAAGGAAGGCGGCACCAGCACCAACTCGGACGTGCTCAATGCCGAGGAGCTGCTGTATGACGCCCGCCACGACCTGTTCGAGGCGAAGTTGAACTACCTGTTGTCGCGGCTGCGCCTCGCCTCGTCGGTCGGTAGCCTGGGCGACGACGACATCCAGCAGATCAACGACTACCTCGGGCCAGAGCTGGTGGTCAGCAATTGAGTGTCGCGCGCTACGCCCGCGGCAACCGCGCTTGCCGCAGGTTGCCGGATTCAGGCTATGATCGGTCACCCTGCCGCGGACGTCCTGACCCATGCCCGTAGACCTGCAAACGTTGTACCCCAGGCTGATCCACCTGATGCTGGACACGGTATTCGTGGTCGATCGCGACAACCAGATCGTCTTCGTCAGCGATGCCTGCGAGGTGTTGCTGGGCTACCAGGCCAGCGAACTGATCGGCACCCTGATCACCGACTACATGCACCCTGACGACCTGGCGATGACCCGCGCCTCGATCGTGCGGGTGATGAGCGGCCACCCTCACTACGACTTCCGTAACCGCTATATCCGCAAGGATGGCGGCGTGGTGCACATCCTGTGGGCGGCGTGCTGGTCCGACGAGGCGGATGCGCGCATCGGCGTGGCGCGGGATGTGACTGCCCTGCATCTGGCCGAAGAGGAGCTGCGCTTTCTGGCCCACCATGACCCGCTGACCCGGCTGGCCAACCGCACCCGGTTCAATGAACAGCTGGAATCCGCCCTTGCCGCAGCCCGCCGCCAGGATCGGCCACTGGCCCTGCTGTTTCTCGATATCAATGATTTCAAGCAGATCAACGACAACCACGGGCACAGCATGGGCGACCGGGTGCTGTGCGCCCTGGCCCGGCGCCTGGAAAGCTGCGTGGGCGCTGCCGACACGGTAGCGCGGATGGGCGGTGACGAGTTCACCGTGCTGCTGCCCGATTGCCCCTCGCCAGAGCTCATTGCCGAGCGCGTGACGCAGATCCTGGCGACCATGGCTGAGCCGCTCGGCGCCGAATTCGCCGGTATCGCCACCCCCACCTGCAGCATCGGCGTGGCCTGCTTCCCGGAGGACGGCAACGACGCCGACACCCTCCTGCGCCATGCCGACGGGCACATGTACCAGATCAAACGTCAGCGCGCGGCGGCCGGTTGAGCGCGAGGAGACCGCCCATGCACAACCCGGAAGAGGCCCTGCTCGCCAGCTGGCAGCACAATGCCCAGGCGTGGATCGCAGCCGTGCGCAGCGGCGCTATCGCAAGCCGCCGCCAGGTCACTGACCAGGCCATCCTGCTGGCCATCCTCGGCCGTCAACCGCAACGCGTGCTGGACCTCGGCTGTGGTGAAGGCTGGTTGCTGCGGGCGTTGGGCGAGCGTGGCATCGAGGCGGTAGGCGTCGACGGTGACCCGGCACTGGTGCAAGCTGCACGCGCAGCCGGTAGCGCACAGGTGCACCTGGCCCGTTTTGCACAGCTGGCCAATGGGCAAGCGCAGGTAGGCCAGGACTACGACCTGATCTGCGCCAACTTCGCCCTGTTGCAGCAGGACATCATTCCACTGCTGGCGGCCCTGCGCGACTTGCTGGTGCCGGGTGGTGCGCTGGTGGTCCAGACCCTGCACCCGTGGAGTGTGGCCAATGGGCAATACCAGGACGGTTGGCGGGAGGAATCGTTTACCGGCCTGGACGGGGATTGGCAGGTGATGCCCTGGTACTTCCGCACCCTCGCCAGTTGGCTCAATGCGCTGGACCTGGCGGGGTTGCGGCTGGCCAGCCTGCAGGAGCCGCAGCACCCGCAGAGCGCGGTGCCGCAGTCACTGTTGCTGGTAGCTGAACGCCCCTGAGCTAAACATGGGGCCTTGCAGGAGCGGCCTTGTGTCGCCATGGGCCGCGAAGCGGCCCCAAGATTTCCGCAACGCAGCATGATTTTTTGGGGCCGCTTTGCCGCCCAT
>MTEX01012628.1_pt1 | contig 14413 bp, 12 predicted proteins | sample 1042691 | NCBI WGS metagenome assembly MTEX01 (sample SAMN06185810, study PRJNA358809) | soil metagenome | isolation source: soil biostimulated with molasses as carbon source | place: India | collected 2015-05-23
TGCTGCAGCAATCCCTGAAAAACGTCCAGGTCCGCCACCGCGACCTCTAGCCCAAGGATCCGCCCCACGATGCCCGCCCGTGAAATCACCATCATCAACAAGCTGGGGCTGCACGCCCGGGCGGCAGCCAAGTTCGTTGGCGTGGCCGGCCGCTTCCCCTGCCAGGTCAGGGTGGGCCGCGCGCCAGACAAGCTGGTGGATGGCAAAAGCATCATGGCGGTGATGATGCTGGCGGCTGGCAAAGGCACCCAGGTGCACCTGCATACCGAAGGCGACCAGGACAACGAAGCCATGGAGGCGCTGGTCGAACTGATCAACAACTACTTCGACGAAGGCGAATAGGCCCGCGCGGGACGACCTGGAAGCACGGTATAGCCGCCCAGGGCAGCCGCTCGGCGTCGGCCAACCATGGGCGGTGACGCAGGATCAGATTCCGCCAGCGGTGAGTTTCTCCGGGTCCAGCAGCGCCTCCAGCTGCTCACGTGACAGGTCGGTGTGCTCCAGGGCCACGTCGATGATCGGTCGCCCCTGCTTGTAGGCGGTCTTGGCAATTTCAGCGGCCTTCAGGTAACCGATGATCGGGTTCAGCGCCGTGACCAGGATCGGGTTGCGTGCCAAGGCTTCCTTGAGCTTGCTCTGGTTGACCTTGAAGCCGGCGATGGCCTTGTCAGCCAGCAGGCGGCTGGCGTTGGCCATCAGCTCGATGCTTTCCAGCAGGTTGCGGGCGATCACCGGCAGCATCACGTTCAGCTCGAAGTTACCGGACTGGCCAGCAATGGCGATGGTGGCGTCATTGCCGATCACCTGGGCGGCGACCATGGCGGTGGCTTCCGGAATGACCGGGTTGACCTTGCCCGGCATGATCGAAGAACCCGGTTGCAGGCCTTGCAGCTCGATCTCACCCAGGCCGGCCAATGGCCCGGAGTTCATCCAGCGCAGGTCGTTGGCGATTTTCATCAGCGCCACCGCGGTGGTCTTGAGCTGGCCGGACAGGGCCACGGCGGTGTCCTGCGAGCCGATCAAGGCGAACAGATTCTGCCCGGGGGTGAACTCGACCCGGGTCAGGCTGCTGAGTTGGCGGGCGAAGCCGACAGCGAATTGCGGGTGGGCGTTGATGCCGGTACCCACCGCAGTGCCGCCCTGGGCCAGCGCCTGCAGGCTCGGCAGGGTAGCTTCGATATGCGCCTTGGCGCCGTTGAGCTGCGCGGCCCAGCCATCCAGCACCTGGCTCATGCGCACCGGCATGGCATCCATCAGGTGGGTACGGCCGGTCTTGACGTACTGATGCACTTGCTGCGACTTGGCCTGGATGACCTCCACCAGATGCGCCAGGGCCGGCAGCAGTTGCTCATGCAGGGCCAATGCCGCGCTGACATGAATGGTGGTAGGGATGATGTCGTTGCTGCTCTGGCCGCAGTTGACGTGGTCGTTGGCGCTGACAGCATCACCCAGGACACGGCTGGCCAAGGTGGCAATCACCTCGTTGGCGTTCATGTTCGAGCTGGTACCAGAGCCGGTCTGGAACACATCCACCGGGAAATGCTGGATGAACGCCCCCGCCAACAGTTGTTCGACTGCCGTGACGATCGCCTGGCCCTGGGCTGCAGACAGCTGTTGCAGCTCGACGTTGGTCTTGGCCGCCGCGGCCTTGGCCAACAACAGCGCCCGAATGAACTGGGCCGGCATGCGCTGGCCGCTGATCGGGAAATTGTCGACCGCGCGCTGGGTCTGGGCACCGTACAGGGCCTGGGCCGGCACCTGCATTTCGCCCATGCTGTCGCGCTCGATACGGGTATCACTCATGTTCACAATCCTTGCATCGGTTCATCGGGGGAATGCGACGGCAGCAGGCGGCAATTGGCCAACTGCAGGGCATAGGGTTGCCAGCGCTGGTTGTGCGCCTGGCGATCGAGGTTGCGCAGGTCCAGCAGCGGGCGCCAGGCCTGGTCCAGGCACTGGCAGCGCCAATGCCAGGGCAACATGCGATCGCAGGCGGTATCCAGCAGCAGGCGGAACGAGGTCAGGGCCACGGTCCATGGCGAGGTTTCGGTGCAGCACACCAGGTAGCGGCCTTCGGCCAGGTAATGCTCGATCAGCCGCGGCTCGTCAGGGTCGAGCGCGCAGCGTATGCGTCGACTGAGCCAGCGCCAGTTGTCCAGGTAGGGCAGTTCGCGGAGAGCGGGTTTCATGAACATCATCGCCGGGTCGACAGAGAATGACATTCATTATTAATTGAGAATCTGTATCAATTCAAGAGGAAGGTGCTGAAACAAAAATCCCGGCGTGAGCGCCGGGATTGGATTGTCTTCCGTCTGGACTGGGCCTGTGCGCAGGTTCACCCGCGAAGAGGCCGCCACCCGCAGCGAATCAGCTACCCGCCACAGTCATCCGCTCGATCAGCACCGAACCGGTGTGGATATTGCTGCGGGTTTCAAGATCGCTGCCAATCGCCACAATCTGCTGGAACATGTCCTTCATGTTGCCGGCGATAGTCACTTCCTGCACCGCATGCTGGATCTCGCCATTCTCGACCCAGAAGCCCGCCGCACCACGCGAATAATCGCCCGTTACCATGTTCAGGCCGTGCCCCATCAGTTCGGTCACCAGCAGCCCGCGGCCCATGCGCCGGATCAGCGCCGCCTGGTCTTCGATGCCATGGCTGACGAACAGGTTGTGCACGCCGCCGGCATTGGCCGTGCTTGGCAGCCCCAACTTGCGCCCGGAATAGGTACCCAGCAGATAGGAGACCAGCTCGCCCTTGTCGACGAACGGCTTGGCATAGGTCGCCAGGCCGTCGCCATCGAACGCTGCGCTGCCCAGCGCACGCGGAATGTGCGGGCGCTCGTCGAGGGTCAGCCAGGTGGGGAACAGGCGCTGGCCGATGGTCCCTTCAAGGAACGACGACTTACGGTACAGGTTGCCGCCGGAAATGGCCGACAAGAAGCTGCCGAACAGGCCACCCGCCAGCTCGGCGGAAAACAGCACTGGCACTTCACAGGTCGGTACTGGCCGTGCGCCCAGGCGGCTGGCGGCACGCTGGGCAGCGCGCACACCGATGCTACGCGGGTCGGCCAACAGCTGGCCCTGGCGGTTCACGTCGTACCAGTAGTCGCGCTGCATCTGCCCGTCGCCTTCGGCGATCATCACACAGCTCAGGCTGTGCCGGGTCGAGGCGTAGCCACCGATGAAGCCATGGCTGTTGCCATACACGCGGCACCCCTGATGGGTATTGAGGGTAGTGCCGTCAGCGTTGAGGATGCGTGGGTCGGCATCGAATGCCGCCGCCTCGCAGGCCAGCGCCATCTCGATGGCCTTCTCGGGCTCCAGATCCCAGTCATGGTACAGGTCAAGGTCCGGGATCTCGCGGGCCATCAGGGCCGCATCGGCGAGGCCGGCACAGGCATCCTCGGACGTATGTCTGGCAATCGCCAGGGCAGCGGCAACGGTTTCGCGAATCGCCTCCGGGCCACTGGCCGAGGTGCTGGCCGAGCCTTTGCGCTGGCCGACATAGAGGGTGATGCCAAAGCCCTGGTCGCGATTGAACTCGACCGTTTCGACCTCGCGCTGGCGTACCGTGGTGGACAGGCCCTGCTCCAGCGACACCGCCACTTCGCAGGCACTGGCCCCCTGGCGGCGCGCCTCGGCGATGATCGCCTCGACCTGCTCCTGCAATGCTGGCAGGTCCTTCGGACCTACGCTCTGGACTGCACTCATGGTTCTCTCCACTCAAATTCTGCGTTCGGCAAGGATCATTCTACGACCGGGCCGGACAAGCGGCCCCCGACTGGTTATCATGGCGGCGATTTCTAGCGGACTGCCACCATGGTTGATTCAAACGACGACGCCTTCGACGGCGAAAAAAGCAAAACCCAGATCAAGCGTGAACTGCATGCGCTGGTCGAACTCGGCGAGCGCCTTACCACGCTCAAGGCCGATACCCTGGCCCGCCTGCCGTTGACCGACGAGTTGCGCAAGGCCCTGGCCGAGGCCAGCAAGCACACTGCTCACGGCGCGCGCAAACGGCACATGTCGTTCGTCGGCAAGCTGATGCGTGTGCAGGACCTGGATGCCATCCACGCCTTGCTCGAACAGATGGACAGCTCCACGCGCCAGTACAACGAGCGTTTCCACAGCCTGGAGCGCTGGCGCGACCGGCTGATCGACGGTAACGACGAAGACCTCGAACGCTTCGTCAACGAGTACCCCGATACCGACCGCCAGCAGTTGCGCTCGCTGGTGCGCCATGCCCAGCACGAAAAAGCGCGGAACAAGCCGCCTGCCGCTGCGCGCAAGGTGTTCAAGTACATCCGCGACCTCGACGAATTGCAGCGCGGCTTGCGCTGACAGCCCGGGATCCTGTGGGAGCGGGCAAGTCGAGGCGTCGAACCGCCGCGAACACCGGCGAAGCCGGTGCCATGCGCCGCGTCGCCTGCTTCGCGGGCACGCCCGCTCCCACAACGGTCCCCGAAGCTATCACGCCCCGGTACCGCCAACCGTGATCGCATCCAGCTTCAAGGTCGGCTGACCGACCCCGACCGGCACCGACTGCCCGTCCTTGCCGCAGGTCCCTACCCCGCTGTCCAACGCCAGGTCGTTACCAACCATCGACACCCGGCTCATCGCCTCCGGGCCATTGCCGATCAGGGTCGCCCCTTTTACTGGCGCGGTGATCTTGCCGTCTTCGATCAGGTAGGCCTCACTGGTCGAGAACACGAACTTGCCACTGGTGATATCCACCTGACCACCGCCCAGGTTGGCGCAGTAGATGCCTTTTTTCACCGAGGCGATGATTTCCTGTGGGTCGCTTTCGCCAGCCCGCATGTAGGTGTTGGTCATGCGTGGCATCGGCAGGTGGGCGTAGGATTCGCGGCGGCCGTTGCCGGTCACCGCCATGCCCATCAGGCGGGCGTTCAGCTTGTCCTGCATGTAGCCTTTGAGCACGCCATTTTCGATCAGCGTGGTGCACTCGGTCGGTGTGCCTTCATCATCCACGCTCAGCGAACCACGGCGGCCTTCCAGGGTACCGTCGTCGACGATGGTGCACAGGCTCGACGCCACTTTTTCGCCGATACGGCCACTGAACGCCGAACTGCCCTTGCGGTTGAAGTCGCCTTCCAGGCCATGGCCGACAGCCTCGTGCAGCAGCACACCCGACCAGCCCGACCCGAGCACCACCGGCAGGGTACCGGCCGGCGCCGGGATAGCCTCGAGGTTGACCAGGGCCTGGCGCAGCGCCTCGCGGGCATAGCCCATTACCCGTTCCTCGGTGAAGAAACGGTAGTCGGTACGCCCGCCCCCGCCCTGCCCGCCGCGCTCGCGACGGCCGTTCTGCTCGACGATGACGCTGACGTTGAAACGCACCAGCGGGCGCACATCAGCGGCCAGGCTGCCATCGGCGGCGGCGATGAGGATGCGCTCCCAGACCCCGGCCATGCTCACGCTGACCTGCTGGATGCGCGGATCGAGGGCGCGGGTGGCGGCGTCGACACGCTTGAGCAACTCGACCTTCTCGGCGCGGCTCAGCACATCCAGCGGGTTGTCCGCCGGGTACAGGGCGGCCACATCCTGGCTATGGAACACCTGCACCTTGCCGTTCTGCCCGGCGCGCGAAATCGAACGGGCGGCACGGGCCGCCGAGGTCAGTGCCTCGAGGTTGATCGCGTTGCTATAGGCAAAGCCGGTCTTTTCGCCGGACTGGGCACGCACGCCCACGCCCTGGTCCAGGTTGAAGCTGCCTTCTTTGACGATGCCGTCTTCCAGCGCCCAGGTTTCCGAGATCTGACCCTGGAAATACAGGTCGGCGGCATCGATGCCGGGGCCGGCCAACTCACCCAGCACGCTCTGCAGGCTGTCCACGGTCAAGCCGCCTGGGGCCAGGAGATGTTCGCTGACGGTGGATAACATCTGGCTCATAGTCACTCCGAGGTGTGCGCAGGCCGCAATGCGTCCTGCGAGAAGAAGCGCCGGTGCGACAGCACCGGCATGCGCGCCCGGATGGACGCTTGTTCGTCGATGTCGCGCTCGGCCAGCAGTACTGCTTCGCCTTGCGCCTGTTCCGCGACAATGCGCCCCCAGGGGTCGACGATCGCCGCATGGCCATGGGTTTCCCGTGGCCCCGGGTGGGTCCCGCCCTGCGCTGCTGCCAGCAGGTAGCACTGGGTTTCGATGGCACGGGCGCGCACCAGCACTTCCCAGTGCGCCGCCCCGGTTACCGCGGTGAAGGCGGCCGGCGCCGTGATCAGCTCGGCACCTGCGGCACGCAGTGCACTGTAAAGCTCGGGAAAGCGCAGGTCGTAGCATACGCTCAGCCCCACTCGCCCTACCGGCGTATCGGCTACCACCACCTGGCCGCCATGGGCGTAGTCGTCAGACTCCCGGTAACGGCCACGGTTGTCGGCAACGTCCACATCGAACAGGTGCAGCTTGTCATAGCGTGCTGCCACCTCACCGTGTTCGTCGATCAGCAGCGAGCAGGCATGGGCCTTGGCGTCGGGCTGCCCGACCGGCGGCAATGGCAAGGTACCGGCGACAATCCATAACCTGAGGTCGCGGGCGGTGCGTTTCAACCATGGCAGGATGGGCCCTTCGCCCAATGCTTCGGCGCGGCCGATGGCAGCGGCATCCTGGCGCCCCATGGCGGCGAAGTTTTCTGGCAGCACGGCCAGACGCGCGCCGCCGAATGCTGCCTGCTCCAGCAGGGCACCGGCGCGTTGCAGGTTGGCCAGCACATCGTCCTGGCTGACCATCTGGATGACCGCTGCCTTCATGGTTACTCCTGGCGGGATTTCTCGAAAGGTTTCACAAATGTGATTCTAGGCTCTTTCCATGGCCCTTCGACACGGTAGTGGACACTGGCAAAACGCGACACCCGGTCACCAATCAGCCGGTCGACCAGGAATAGCGCCCCGCCTACCGCTGGCGCGCCGACAATCAGCGCCGCCAGGGGCAGGTTGTTGGTCACTGGCAGGCTCACTTGCAGGTTGGCATCGACCCGGTCGTTCACCATGTCCAGCGTGCCATCCAGCTCGAAATTGCTCGACGGCCCGGTCACCGCGATCGGCTCGCGGGTCACGTAGACACCATCGCTGGCCACCAGCAGGCCTTTGACCCGGTCGTAGGCCAGGCCCTTGTCGAACAGGTCGGAGAAGTCCAGGCGCAGGCGTCGGCCGATCGAGTTGAAATTGAGCAGGCCGAATACCCGCAGCGCCTGGGCGCTGCCCTCGACCTCGACGAACTGGCCGGTGCGCAGCGCCGCGTCCATGCTGCCGGAGAAGCGCTTGAGGCCGACGGCTGCCGGCGAGCCTGGCCAACGGCCATCCACATCCAGGCGGAATTCGCGGCTGGTCACGGTAGGGGCAAAGCCCCAGGCCTTGAGCACGTCTGCCAGGTTCTTGCCGTCCAGACGCCCCTTGTACCAGCTGCCGGTGCTGCCCGGTTCGCCTTCCCAGCCGCCACCACCGTTGATATGCAGGCCTTTGAAGGCCAGGTCGATATCACTGGCGGTCACGCCACGCGCGGTCGGCCGCAACTTGAGCGATGCGCTGCCGAACAGGTCGTCACCGCGGTATAGCTTGTCGATGCTCAGGTCCAGCGCCGGGACCTTGCGTGGGTCGAATGCAGCCAGCGGGTCCACGCCGTCTTCGGCCTGCTGCTCGGCAGCGCTGGCAGCCGGCAGGCGCAAGGTCTGCAGGCGTACCACCAGCGGCGCACCCTTGGCATCCGCAAGCCGGGCGTTGCCGATGACTTCCTTGCTGTCCAGACGCAGGTCCCAGGCTGGGCCGCCGCGGGCCAGGCGCACCACGGCCTGGTTGAGGTCCATGCCGAACGCCTTCAACTGGCCGATGCTCAAGTCGACGCCCTGCAGATTCTGCCGCGCGCTGCCGCCCGGGTCGTCGCCGCCCAGACGTGCAGCCTGATCTTGCCAGGGCGCCAGGTCCAGCGTGTCCAGGCGACCGCGCACACGCAGGCCTTGGCCGCCAGGCAGCTGCGCATCGCCGCCGCCCAGCACGAGCTCGCCACGCCCCTGGGCCAACTTGTCGGCCGGCGCCGCATAGGCAAAGCGGGCAAGGTCGGCGTATGCCGCATCGAAGCGCCGCTCCGGACCTTGCAGCGTCATGCTGAACCGACCGTCACGGGTTTCCGCCGCTGCCTTGCCGAACGGTGCCGGCAGGTCGATGGCGAGGCCCTTGAGGCTGGAGTTGACGCTCAGCCGGTTGTCGCGCCCCCCCAGGCTAAGCTGCAAGCGGTACGGCAGCTCGCCGGAGGCCGGCAAGGCCTGCTTGAACTGCAGCCAGTCGGTCAGCGCCTTGAGCGACACCCGGCCATTGGCATTGATGCGCGACTGTATCTGCCCTGGCTGGCCTTCGGCGGTGATCTGCGCCGTCACCGGTTTGCCGAAAGCCTGCAGGCTGATGCCCTTGCCACTGAGGCCCTTGTCGAAATCGAAGCTGAAGTCGCCCTTCAGGTTGCTCAGCTCCAGGCTTGGTGGCGCCACTTTCAGCTGTGCATCGTGGGTGGCGAAGTCCACCTGCACTTTCGGCCGCTGCCCATGCGCCAGCGGGATGTCGAGCCTGACCTTGCCCTGGAGTGGCCCCTCGCCCTCCCAGCCGGCAAAAATTTCGCCCGTGCCGATAGGCGCTTCCTTGAGAATCTTCAGGCCATCGCCGAGGCTGCCGTCGAAGGCGCCATCGAGGTACAGGTGGCTGGGCTGGCCCGCCTCGGCATGCGGGATATCGACGCTCACATCACTGACTTTGGTATCGAGCAGTACGCCACGCTGGGCCTTGATCCGTACCCCGCTGTCCTCGATCAGCACATCGCCATCCACGTGCTGCACCTGCGGCCAGCCGGGCTGGAAATCCAGCGCCGCATCACGCACCTTGAAGAACAGGCTGATGCTGCGCGCTTCCGGCGCCGCGCCATGGTTCAGCGAGCCCTGGTACTGGAAGTAGCCTTCGTCCACCGTGCCTTTGACGATTGCACTGCGCAACCATTCATCGAGGGCCGGGCTGAGCACCTCGGGCAGGTACTTGGCGGTATAGCGGCCATCGCCTTCGGTCAGGCCGACCCGCAGGTCCATGTAGTCCTCACGCCCTTCTTCGAACAGCAGGCGGATCAGGAAGTCGCCGGCGATCTTGCCTTCCTCGCCCAGTACCTTGAGGTACGGCGCGACCAGGGTGAAACCTTGCTGGTCCAGGGTCCAGGTCAGGCGTGCATTGGCCTTCTGGTAGTGCCAGGGTTTGGCGAAGATCGGGTACAGATGCAGCATGAACGCGTCGGTGTCCAGGCGCAGCTCGCCATGGCCGAGGTCACCGCTGATGCTGCCGCTGACGTTACCGGCAGCCGGCGCATTGTGATAGGCGTCGAAGCCGACCTTCTCCAGGTTGGCTGCGAACTGCAGGCGCTGGTCGCCCTCGGCCTTGGGCCTGGCTTCCAACCGCACGTTGCGCAATGCGCCAGTCACCTTGAGGCCATCGACCACCGCCATGACCTTGTCCGGCAACGGCGCCAGGGCGTCGATCAAGGGGGTCAGCGGCGTCAGGTCGAGGCGGTCGGCCTGCAACTGCCAGCGCTCATCGGCAGCGCTCTCGCCAGGACGCTGCTGCAACTGCAGGTGCGACTCCCAACGGGTCTTGCCGATATCCATGGCCAGCGAATCGAGCACCACGTCGAAGCCTTGCTCGCGCCGCTGGAACCAGGCCCCCAAGGCAAGGTTGTGCAGTTTGGCCGCCTTGCGCCCGGCATAGGCGCCCTGCAGCTCGGGGGCATTGAGGCGCACCACGGCCTGCTGCAACTGCCCTTGCTGCCAGTCGACCCAGAACTCGCCCCCCGCCCGCAAGCTGTCGGCATGCCACTGGCCGAGCAGGCGTGGCGGCAGCCAACGTGCCCAGTCGCTCTGCGGCAAGCTAAGGTAGGCTTCGACCTGGCCGTCGCGCCAGGCACTGGCCGAGGCGCGGCTGCGCAGGTTCAGCGCCAGGGGCTGGCCATCAGGCAAGGTCGCACGCAGCTCCAGGGACTGCCGCGAAGCGCCGGCCTGCAGGCCGGCACTGACATAGGTGAGGGTCAATGGGTCGCGCTGCCAGGGGTGCAAGGTGACCTGGCTGTCGAACACATCGATGCGGCCCAGCTGGCGCAGGCGCTGCAGCAGTTCGGCGGGGTCGAGCGGCGCATCGTCCTTCTTCGGCAGGCCTTCGAGAGCCCAGTTGCCTTGCTCGTTCTCGCGCAGGATCAGTTGCAGGCCGCCCAGCTGTATGCGGGCCAGGCGTACTTCGCCTGTCGTCAGGCTGGCCCAGATGTCAGGCACCACCTTGACGTCATCCAGGCGCAGGGCCGTGGCGCCCTCGCCCAGTTGCAGGTCGCGCACCTGCAACACCGGCGCCAGGCCGCTCCAACGGCCCTCGAGGGCACCGACGTGCACGGGCAAGCCCAGGGCTTTTTCGGCCTTGCTTTGCACATCGGCACGGTACTCGGCCACCAACGGCACCAGCTCGCGGCCGAGGCTGACATACAGCGCCACCAGCACTGCCAGCAGGGCGCAAATGCCTAGCCCCCAGCGGGTCAAGGCGACAAGAACGCGGTTCAGACGTCCCATGGCCATGGCCCTCCAGGTCGTTTATCCATGATCGGCGGTAGCACCGGTTCTGCCAGCCCGGCCCACCCGCAGTGCATTTCAGAAGGTGTCAGAGCAGCACCACATCGTATTGTTCCTGCGAATACATCGACTCGACCTGGAAGCGAATGGTTCGGCCGATGAAAGCCTCCAGCTCGGCCACGTTACCGGACTCTTCGTCCAGCAACCGGTCGACCACCTTCTGGTTGGCCAGCACCCGGTAGCCTTCGGCCTGGTAGGCACGGGCCTCGCGCAGGATCTCGCGGAAAATCTCGTAGCAGATGGTTTCGGCGGTCTTCAGCTTGCCGCGCCCCTGGCAAGCCAGGCAGGGCTCGCACAGCACCTGCTCCAGGCTCTCGCGGGTGCGCTTGCGGGTCATCTGCACCAGGCCCAGCTCGGTGATACCGATGATGTTGGTCTTGGCATGGTCGCGTTCGAGTTGCTTTTCCAGGGTGCGCAGCACCTGGCGCTGGTGCTCCTCGTCTTCCATGTCGATGAAGTCGATGATGATGATGCCGCCGATGTTGCGCAGGCGCAGCTGCCGGGCGATGGCGGTGGCAGCCTCGAGGTTGGTCTTGAAGATGGTCTCTTCAAGGTTGCGATGGCCAACGAAGGCGCCGGTGTTGACGTCGATGGTGGTCATCGCTTCGGCCGGATCGACCACCAGGTAACCACCAGACTTGAGTGGCACCTTGCGTTCCAGGGCGCGCTGGATTTCATCCTCGACCCCGTACAGGTCGAAGATCGGCCGCTCGCCCGGATAGTGTTCGAGGCGATCGGCGATTTCCGGCATCAGCTCGCCGACGAACTGCGTGGTCTTCTGGAACGTTTCCCGCGAGTCGATGCGGATCTTCTCGATCTTCGGGTTGACCAGGTCGCGCAAGGTCCGCAGGGCCAGGCCCAGGTCCTCGTAGATGACCATGGGCGCGCCACAGGTCTTGATCTGCGTGCCGATCTGCTCCCACAGGCGCCGCAGGTAGCGGATGTCCTGCAGGATCTCTTCAGCGCGCGCACCTTCGGCAGCGGTGCGCAGGATGAAGCCGCCGGCGTCCTTGATGTTCTCGCTTTCCATGCAGTCGCTGACCACCTGCTTGAGGCGCTCACGCTCGGCTTCGTCTTCGATCTTCAGCGAAATACCGACATGGCTGCTGCGCGGCATGTATACCAGGTAGCGCGACGGGATCGACAGCTGGGTGGTCAGGCGCGCGCCCTTGGTACCGATCGGGTCCTTGGTCACTTGCACCACCAGCGCCTGGCCTTCGTGCACCAGGGCGGTGATGTTCTCCACCGCCGAGCCTTCGCGCTGGGAGATTTCCGAGGCGTGGATGAACGCCGCGCGCTCCAGGCCAATGTCGACGAACGCCGCCTGCATGCCTGGCAGCACGCGCACCACCTTGCCCTTGTAGATATTGCCGACGATGCCCCGGCGCTGGGTACGCTCGACGTGTACTTCCTGCAGTACCCCGTTTTCCACCACCGCCACGCGTGACTCCATCGGGGTGATGTTGATCAGGATCTCTTCACTCATGGCAGGCTCTCGTCAAAGGTATCTGGTAATGATGGACGGCGTATGCAGTGCTGGCTACCGCTGGTTTGTTACCTCTGGCGTATGCGCGGGGGATTGCCAGCAGGCGATGCCGAATAGGCCAAGCAGTTGGGCCGTTTCACTGAGCGGCAGGCCGACCACCGCCGAGTAGCTGCCGGAAAGGCCGGTGACGAATACCGCACCCAGGCCCTGGATGGCATAGCCGCCGGCCTTGTCCAAGGGTTCGCCGCTGGCCCAGTAGCGTTGCGCTTCATCGGCGCTGATCGGGCGGAAACGCACCGTGCTGGTGACGCACACGCTGTGCATGCGCTGGCCATCGCCGACGGCGACTGCGGTCAGTACCTGGTGCTCGCGGCCCGACAGGCCGGCGAGCATGGCCAGGGCCTGTTCGCGATCTTCTGGCTTGCCGAGGATGCGACCATCGAGCACCACGGCGGTGTCCGCCCCCAGCACCACGGCCGGGCCTGCGATGCTGGCCAGGCCGGCGCCAGCCTTGGCCCTGGCCAGGCGCTCGACATAGGCCGGGGCGCCTTCGGCGGGTAGCGGGGTTTCATCGATCGGGGCATTGACGACGCTGAACGGCACGCCGATCTGGGTCAGCAGTTCACGACGGCGGGGCGAGCCGGAGGCCAGGAATAGCGGGGTCATGCAGACATCTCCCTGTCAGGCGTGGCGGCCGTCAGTTGATATGCAGGCGTCGGCGCAGGTCGCGCAGGGCGAAGCTGATCCACGGCCAGAGCAAGGCACTGATCACCGCCGACCAGACCAGCGCCAGGGTGGGCAGGCGATTGCCGGTCAGCGCGCTGAGCCACAGCTGGATCAACTGGGCAATACCAAAGATCACCAGGATCACCAGGCTCTGTTGCCACATCGGGAACATGCGCAGGCGCTGCTGCAAGGACAGCACCAGGAAGGTGATGAGGGTGAGGATCAGCGCGTTCTGCCCAAGCAGGGTGCCATACAGCACGTCCTCGGCCAGGCCCAGTACGAACGCCGTGGTCATGCCGACCTTGCCCGGTACGGCGAGGGTCCAGAACGACACCAGCAAGGCCAGCCACATGGGCCGGAACACTTCCATGAACTGAGGCATGGGCGAGACGCTGAGCAGCAGGCCGAGGGCGAAAGTCAGCCAGATGACCCAGCCATTGTTGCGGCGTGATACAGCCATCATTGCCTCCGGGGGTGAGCAGGTGCGGCAGGCGCTGCGGCAGGCGTGGCAGGCGCGGCCGCCGGTGCTGCAGGCTGTGCTGCCGGGGTCGCCGGGTTGGCCGGCACGCTACCGGCGGCTGCCCCCGGCGCACCCGCGCTGGCCGGCTGGCCAGGCGCCGCAGAGCCCTTGCGGTCGGCTTCTTCCTGGGCGATGGCAGCTTCGGTGGCACGCTGCTCCGGGCTGCGCCGGTCACTGAACACCAGCAGCATGTAGCGGCTGCGGTTGAGCGCGGCAGTCGGGATGGCACGCACGATGGCGAACGGCTGGCCAGAATCGTGGATCACTTCGTTGACCGTGGCGACCGGATAGCCGGCGGGGAACCGTTGGCCCATGCCGGAACTGACCAGCAGGTCGCCTTCCTTGATGTCGGCGGTGTCGGCCACATGGCGCAGCTCCAGGCGCTCCGGGTTACCGGTGCCACTGGCGATCGCACGCAGGCCGTTGCGGTTGACCTGCACCGGGATGCTGTGGGTGGTATCGGTCAGCAACAGCACCCGCGAGGTATAGGGCATCAACTCGACCACCTGGCCCATCAGGCCGCGCGCATCGAGCACCGGCTGGCCAAGGAACACGCCATCGCGCTCGCCCTTGTTGATCAGGATGCGGTGGGTGAAGGGGTTGGGGTCGACCCCGATCAGCTCGGCCACTTCGACCTTTTCGTTGACCAGCGCCGACGAGTTGAGCAACTCGCGCAGGCGCACGTTCTGCTCGGTCAGGGCGGCCAGCTTCTGCAGGCGCCCCTGCAGCAGCAGGGCTTCGGTCTTGAGCTTTTCGTTTTCCGCGATCAGTTCGGTGCGGCTGCCGAACTGGCCGGCCACACCTTGCCAGGCACGCTGCGGCAGGTCGGTGATCCAGTACGACTCCATGAGTACCAGGCCCATCTGGCTGCGCACCGGCTTGAGCACGTCGAAGCGCGCGTCGACCACCATCAACGCGACCGACAGCACCACCAGAACGAGCAGGCGAACGCCCAGCGAAGGGCCCTTGGAGAAAAGCGGTTTAATGGGCCGTTCCTCGTGGACGACTCAGGAGGTCATTGGACATGGGA
>MTEX01012897.1_pt2 | contig 14397 bp, 16 predicted proteins | sample 1042691 | NCBI WGS metagenome assembly MTEX01 (sample SAMN06185810, study PRJNA358809) | soil metagenome | isolation source: soil biostimulated with molasses as carbon source | place: India | collected 2015-05-23
TGGCCGGGTTCAGCGCGGCCACTGCAACCTGAGGCAGCCGGCAAATCGGCGCGTCAACGCTGACTGTCGCCGGCGCCCTGGCGCCCGGTGCCTTCCGAGCCACTGCCATCCATTCCCGGCAAGTCGCGGTTGTCGTTCTGCTTCGCCGGCGGGCTGTCGGGGTCGTTGCCCTTGATGCGCGGGTCGGTGTCCCGTGGCATGGGCTTCTCGATCGGGTTGAGGGTGCTGTCCACGCCCGGTTTCGGGGCCGGGTTGTGCGGGTCGTCGGGGTAGGTAGGGCCGGTACCGGCCGCCAGGGCCAGCGGCGTAGCGAGCAGGGCGATCAGCAGGATGCTTGGACGGTGCATGGCAGGCTCCTTTGCTTCGGGTAGGGCTGATACTTTCTTTCGGCCCTACCCGAAACGTCAGGGTGCCATTACCCCGATCAACGGTTACACCACCAGTGACAGCAACAGGATGAAGATGATGCCGACGATCGACAGGATGGTCTCCATCATGCTCCAGGTCTTGAAGGTTTCCGCCACGGTCATGTTGAAGTACTGCTTCACCAGCCAGAAACCGGCGTCATTCACATGCGACAGGATCAGCGAGCCGGCACCGGTGGCCAGCACCAGCAACTCACGGTTCACCCCCGGCACCAGGTCGATCACTGGCGCAACGATACCGGCGCCAGTGATGGTGGCGACCGTGGCAGAACCCGTGGCGATGCGGATTACCGCAGCCACCAGCCAGGCCAGCAGGATCGGCGAAATCTCGGCCTGCACGGCCATCTGCCCGATCACGTTGCCCACGCCGGTATCGACCAGCATCTGCTTGAAACCACCGCCGGCACCGACGATCAGCACGATTGCGGCGGTCGGTGCCAGGCTCTGGTCGAGCATCTTCATGATCTGCTGGCGGTTGAAGCCACGGGCCGCGCCGAAGGTATAGAAGGCCAGCAGCAGGGCTGCGAGCAGGGCGGTGATGGGGTGGCCGATCAGGTCCATCCACTGGCGCACGATGTGCTCGGCGGGCAGTACCACGTCGGCGAAGGTCTTCAGCAGCATCAGCACCACTGGCAGCAGCACGGTGACCAGGGTGATGGTGAAGCTCGGCAGGTTGCCTTGGTCGGATTCCTTGGCGATCTGGTCCATCAGTTCCTGCGACGGGCTGCCCGGGATGTAGCGGGAGATGAAGTTACCGAACAGCGGGCCGGCGATGATGGCGGTCGGCAGGGCCACGATCAGGCCATAGAAGATGGTCTTGCCGATGTCGGCATGGAAGATGCCGATGGCCAGCAGCGGGCCCGGGTGCGGCGGGACCAGGCCGTGCACCACCGACAGGCCGGCCAGCAGTGGGATGCCGATCTTGATCAGCGACACCCCGGAGCGCCGGGCAACGATGAACACCAGCGGGATCAGCAGCACGAAGCCGATCTCGAAGAACAGCGGGATGCCCACCAGGAAGGCGGCGAACATCATGGCCCAGTGCACGTTCTTCTTGCCGAAGGCGCGAATCAGCGTTTGCGCGATCTGGTCGGCGCCGCCGGAGTCGGCCATCAGCTTGCCAAGCATGGTGCCCAGGGCGAGCACGATGCCGACGAAGCCCAGCACGCCACCAAAACCGTCCTGGAACGATTTCATCACCTTGGCCACCGGCATGCCGGAGGTCAGGCCAAGGAAGCCGGCCGCGAGGGTCAGGGCGACGAAGGGGTGGACCTTGAAGTGGGTGATCAGCAGGATCAGCCCGACGATGGTAACCAGCGCGTCGAGCAGCAGGAAGGTATCAGTAGCCAGTCCGAACATGGTTTGAAGGCCTCGGTATTATCGTTGTTTTGGCGTAGATGTTTGAAACTTTGCCCGCAGGTACGGGCCGGGTAGCGCTGTCTTTGCCAGGCCGATGAAGCCGCCGGGTCAGGCGGTTTGCGCCAGGCTCCGCTCACCGCGCTGCTTTAGCCAGCTGTCCACCGCCTCGGCAAGCGCATCGACGGGCTGGGTTGCGTCAAGTGCCAGGGTCAGGGGTTCGCCACGGGGCGATTCGAGGGCGGCGAACTGGCTGTCGATGAGGCTTGCCGGCATGAAATGCCCAGGGCGGGCCAGCACGCGTTTTTCCGCCTCGGCGGGCGACAGTTCGAGGAACACGAACACCAGCCCGGGCATGGCCTGGCGCAGGGTTTCGCGGTAGCGGCGCTTGAGCGCCGAGCAGGTCAGGATCGGCCGCTCGCCCGCGTGGGTGGTCGCCTGCAGTTCCTGCCCGAGGCGCACCAGCCAGCCGGCACGGTCGCTGTCGTCCAGTGGAATGCCAGCGCTCATCTTGCGGATATTTTCGGCAGGGTGGAAAGCGTCGCCTTCGATCAGGCGGCCACCGCTTCGGGCGGCGATGGCAGCACCGATGCAGCTTTTGCCGCAACCGGCCACGCCCATCACCACGATGGCAGACAGGGGAGAATTCATCAGTACCTCCTGCGGGTGAGATAGCGCTGTCTCGTCGTCGACGAACAGACACCTCCCCGGTGTTATTGATCTTGTCCTTACGCAGTATGGACGCCCGGCGGCGAGCCGATGATGGCTGCGACCAAAGATTACATTGCCTGCATCCTGAGACAGCGCTACCTTAGTGGCCGTTCCCCTTCCTTGCAAGTAGTAAAATTACAACATTCATGTCCCGCACCGGCTCTCGTACCACAGGTCGTCCTACCCTGGCAGAAGTTGCCAGGCATTCCGGGGTTTCCCCGATTACCGCATCGCGCGCCCTGCGGGGCGTCAGCACGGTCGCCCCGGAGCTGGTGGAAAAGGTCCTTGCCGCAGCGGCGAGCCTGGGCTATGTGGCGAACCCGGCAGCCCGTGCCCTGGCCTCGGCCCGCAGCCAGTCGGTGGTGGTGTTGATCCCGTCGTTGTCCAACCAGCTGTTCATCGACACCCTGGAAGCCATCCACGATGTCATGCGCCCGCGTGGCTTGGAGGTACTGATCGGCAACTACCACTATGATGTGGCCGAGGAAGAAAACCTGATCCGCAATTACCTGGCCTACCAGCCTTGCGGCATGCTGCTGACCGGTTTCGAGCGCAGCGAGGCGTCGCGGCAAATGCTGGCGGCCAGTGGTGTGCCTTGTGTGCACATGATGGAACTGAACGGCGATGCCGGGGCATTGTCGGTCGGTTTTTCCCAGCAGCAGGCCGGCCGTGCTGCGGCTCGCCATTTGATCGAACGCGGTCGCAAGCGCCTGGCGTTCATTGCTGCGCAGCTCGACCCACGGGTGATGCAGCGCGCCGAAGGCTTCCGCCAGGCGCTGGCCGAGGCCGGCTTGCAGGCGGCCGAGCTGGAAGTGCTGGCGCCGGAACCGTCTTCCATCGCCCTCGGTAGCGCGCTGTTCAGCCAATTGCTGCAACAGGCGCCGGATGTCGATGGCATCTTCTTCTGCAACGACGACCTGGCCCAGGGCGCGGTGCTGCAAGCGTTGCGCCAGGGGGTCGAAGTGCCACGGCAGGTGGCGATGGTCGGTTTCAACGACCTGCCGGCTTCGGCGCACATGGTGCCGCGGCTGACCTCGATTCGCACGCCCAGGGCTGCCGTGGGACGCGGTGCGGCACAGGCGCTGCTGGCGTTGCTGGATGGCAAGCGGGTGGCGAACGCCCAGCAGGACCTCGGCTTCGAACTGATGGTGCGGGAAAGTTCCTGATCTGCCGCTGGCCAAGTGCCGCGTTCGGTAACGCGCCTGTTGCCTGTACACGCTGATAGCACTGTGCTTGCATGGCCCCGGCGGCGATCTATGCTCAGGACACCGCGCATACAGGGGGCCGTCGCCATGTTCGATTTTCATCGCCAATCCGATCTGGTCGAGATCCAGCGCAGCCATCAGGCGTTGGCCGCTTTGCAGGCCAAGCTGGCGGCGATCAGCCGCGCCATGGCCATGATCGAATTCGCTCCCGACGGCACCATCCTCGACGCCAACGAGCGTTTCTGCCAGGCCATGGGCTACAGCGCCGACGAATTGCGTGGCAAGCACCACCGGCTGTTCTGCGACCCTGACTACGCAAAAAGCGCTGAATACCAGCAATTGTGGCGTGAACTGGGGCAGGGCAAAGCCATCAGCGGCACCTTCGAGCGCATCGACAAGACGGGCCGCGAGGTCTGGCTGGAGGCCAGCTACATGCCGGTACTGGACGAGCAGCAGCAGGTCAGCAGCGTGATCAAGGTCGCGGCCGATATCAGCCAGCGGGTGGTCGAGGAACACGAAAGCGAAAGCTTGCTCAAGGCTATCAGCCGGTCGATGGCGGTGATCGAGTTCACCCCGCAAGGCCGGGTGATCACGGCCAACCAGAACTTTCTCGACACCATGGGCTATCGCCTGGAAGAGGTGGTCGGCCGCCATCACGGGCTGTTCTGCCTGGCGCAGGAGCGCGAGTCGGCCGGCTACCGCGAGTTCTGGGCGTCGCTCAACCGCGGCGAATACCATTCGCACCGCTTCGAGCGCGTCGACAAGCACGGCCGGACGGTGTATCTGGAGGCCTCCTACAACCCGATCTTCGACAGCAGGGGCCGCTTGTACAAGGTCGTCAAGTTCGCCCGCGACATCACCCGCCAGGTCAGTACCCAGCAAAGCGCTGCCGATGCCGCCCATGCCAGCTCGGTGCAGACCGATGCCTGCGCACGCAAGGGCACCCAGGTGGTGCAGCAAGCCGTGCAGGTGATCGAACAGATTTCCCTGGAGCTCAACGACGCCGCTCGCAGCATCGACGCGGTGAGCAAACAGTCGGATGTGATCGGCCAGATCGTGCTGACCATCCGCGGGATTGCCGACCAGACCAACCTGCTGGCGTTGAATGCGGCGATCGAGGCGGCCCGCGCCGGCGAGCACGGGCGCGGTTTCGCCGTGGTAGCCGATGAAGTGCGCAGCCTGGCGGCGCGGACCAGCAAGGCCACCCTGGACATTGTCGATGTGGTGCGGCAGAACCATGACCTGTCACTGTTGGCCGTGGCCAGCATGCAGTCCAGCCTGACCCGCACCGGGCATGGCGTGGCCCTGGCCAACGAGGCCGGCACGGTGATCATGGAAATTCAGCAGGGTTCACGACACGTGGTGGATGCCATCAGCCAGATCAGTTCGACGCTGCAATTGCACTGAGCGCATCGCCCAATTCACCTTGCAGGGTCTGCAAGCTGTGTTCCAGTTGCAGGCGTAGTTCCGCCGTTGGCAGGCCCTGGCCGTGGGCCTGTTCGATGGCTTCACAGGCCTTGACCAGTGTGCGCATCCTGAGCATCTTCGCGCCGCCCTTGATCCGGTGAGCCAGGGCCCGCACAGCTTCGCCGGGTGCGTCTGCGCCCAGTGCGCGCAATGCGGCCAGGTCTTCGCTGATACTTTGCGACAGTTGTTCCAGCAAATGCCGCGTCAGTTGTTCATCGCCCTGGGTCAAGTGGCGCAGCTCGCCGAGGTCGAAGCCGCTGGCGCGCTGGGCTGGCGGCTGTTGCCGGGGCTGGGCCTGGGGCAAATGGGTCTTGAGCGTGCGCAGGCCGATCGGTTTGAACAGGCACTCGTCCATGCCGCTGGCCAGGCAGCGGGCCCGTTCCTCGGCCTGGGCGTTGGCGGTCACCCCGAGGATCCGGCAAGGCGCCAGGCCGCGCTCGCCCTCGAGGCTACGGATACGACGGGTCAACTGATGGCCGTCCATGACCGGCATGCTGCAGTCGGTAATCACCAGGTCGAAGTGCGCCGCCTGCCAGCGGGCCAACGCGATTTCGCCGTTCTCGGCCAACGTCACGCTGTGCCCCAGGCTGTGCAGCTGGCGTTCCAGTAACAGCAGGTTGGCAGGGTAGTCATCGACCACCAGTATGTTCAACGGGCCGCTGCTGCGTTCCAGTGCCGGCGCATGCTGTTCTGCCGGGGTTGGGGCTGTACAGGTGGGCAGTTGCAGGTTGACCTGCACCTTGGTGCCTACGCCTTCGACGCTTTGCAAACTCAACGAACCGCCCATCAATTCGGCGAGGGTGCGGCTGATGACCAGGCCCAGGCCGGCACCCTGGCGCGCCCGCGGGCCGTCGGCCTGGACGAAGGCATTGAACAGTCGGGCCTGGTCGGCAGGGCTGATACCGATGCCGGTGTCGCGTACTGTCAGCTCCACCGTCAATGGGGCAGTGTCGGTGTCGGTGTCGGTGTCGGCGGCGAGCAGGCGCAGGCTGGCCTGGACCTCGCCACGGTCGGTGAACTTGATGGCGTTGCTGATCAGGTTGGACAACACCTGCTTGAGGCGCAGCGGATCAGCCTCGACCCACACCGACGCGTCAGGCAGCTCGCTGTACAGGTGCAGGCCTTTGGCTCGCGCGTTGCCTTCGAACACGCGGACGCTGGCCCGTACCAGCTCGACCAGGTTGGTGGGCACCGGCTGCAGGGTGATATGCCCAGATTCGATCCGGGAAATGTCGAGGATATCGCCGATCAGTTCAAGCAGGCCGATCGCCGAATCATGCGCGGTCTGCAGCGTCTGGGTGTCGCAGCGGCCGCTGCGGCTGTCCTCCAGGGCCAATTCGAGCAAGCCGATCACCGCATTCATCGGGGTACGGATTTCATGGCTCATGGTGGCCAGGAAGGTACTTTTGGTCTGGCTGGCCTGCTCGGCATCGTCCTTGGCCTGACGCAGTTGCTCCAGCAGGCCTCGGCTGAGTGCCAGCTGCGCTTGCAGGGCATGCTGGGCCTCGGTGCGCTGGTTGATCAGTTTGCGCAGGTAGCTGTTCCAGAACACCACCCCGGCCAGCAGCAAGGCCGACAGCACCAGCACCTGCAGGGCCAACGTGCGGTAGTCGCGCCAGGGGCTGTCGCTGACCAGGGTACTGGTACGCCAGCGGTTGATCAGCTGGTCCAGTTCGTCCGGGGGGATGCTCAGCAGGGCCTTGTCGAGGATCGCCTGCAGCTGCGGCTGGTCGGCGGCCACGGCAAAGGCAGCAACGGCTGGGTCGTCGTCGAGCACACTGGCGATGCGCAAGCGGTCCTTGAACACATGGCTGATGTAGTAGGCAGCATTGATATGGCTGCTCAGGGCGACATCGGCGTCACCGTTGGCCACGGCTTCCATCAGGCCGAGCGGGTTATCCACTTCGACCAGCGTGGCCTGCGGGTAGCGCCGCTGCAACATGGCCCGTTGCGGGGAGCCGCGTACCAAGGCAATGCGCTGGCCCGGCAGCGTGTTGGCCTGGGTGGCTGGCGCGGGTTCGTTGCGGGTGACCAAGACCCGCGGGCTGACCAGGTAGGGGCGGGTATAGCGCAGTTGTTTCGAACGGTCCGCGCCGTAACCCAGGGCACCGATCATCTGCGCATCGCCGCGCATCAGGCGTTCGATCATTGCGTGTGCCGAAGGGCTTTCGAGCGGCTTGAAGCGCAGCCCGGTGCGCAACGATATCTGCTTGAGCAGATCGAGGGTGATGCCGCTGGGGTGATTTTGGGTATCGTTGAAGGTCAGCGGTGCCAGCGAGGTATTGATCAGTACACTGACATTGGGGTTGGCAGCGATCCAGGCTTCCTCTTCGTCGGTGAGGGCGGCGAGGTGGCGTTGCAGCAGCAGGCTGGTATTGCCGCTACTCCAACGGCGCAGGATGTTCAGGCGTTCGCTTTCGCTGATGCGCGCCAGCGCCGTGTCGACCAACCGACGCAGGCGTGGGTTGTCGTTGGCCAGGGCGAAGGCAAACGCCCCGGGCGCGACCTGACAGAAGTGGTCGATCTTCAACAGGCCCTGGTAGCTCTTGCCAATCGTGAAATCGGTACTGATGGCATCGCCCAGGTAGGCATCGGCCTCACCCAGTTCGACGGCAGCCAGGCCCGCCAGGGTGGAGCGATACAGGCTCAATTGCGCCTTGGGGTAGAGGGCCCGGACGCTGCTGGCGGGCAGGTAATGGTCGACCATGGCCAGGCGCAGGCCGGCAAGATCGGAACCGCTCTTCAAGCGTTGCCCTTCGCGGGTGACGATTACCGGCAGGTCATCAGCGTAGGGGGCGCTCAGGCTGAGCTGGGCATCGGCTGCCTCGAATGCGTTGGAACTGCCCAGCAGGTCGATACGGCCATCGCGCAGCGCAGCGATGGCTTCGTGGCGGCTGTCGAAACGGCGCACTTCGATATCGACACCCAGCTGTTCGCCAATGATGCCTGCGTAATCGGCACTGAGGCCTTCATAGTCACGTTGGCTGACATTGATTTCCAGCGGTGGATAGTCGGGCCGCGAACTGCCCAGCAGCAGGCGCTGGCGTTGCTGCAACCATTGCCGGTCGTCGCTGGAGAGCGCCAGTGGTGCGGCGGCGCTGACCGAGCGGGCCAGCAACTGGCGGGGCTCGCTGTCTGCCAGCAGCGCACTGGAACTGGCCAGGGCGATAACCAGAAGGGCGCTTGCCAGCAGGCGTTTCATGGCAGGACCACGTTCACTGGACGCTGTTGCGTTTGGCCAGGTCGACCATTTCCACCAGGGATTCGGTCTTGAGCTTTTCCATGATGCGGCCCCGGTAGGTGCTGATGGTCTTGGCACTGAGGTTCATGCAGGTGCCGATGTTCTTGTTGTTCTCGCCGCGCGCCAGGCGCCGCAGCACTTCCATTTCACGGTTGGAGAGGCTGGCCAGGCGCACCGGCTCGCTTTCCAGGGAGTTGCTGTTGACCGACATCTGCGGGAAGGTCGAATAGCCCTTGACCAAGGCCTTGAGGGCAAACAGCAACGCTTCGTGGTCTTCTTCCTTGGTGACGAAGGCACCGATCCCGGCGTCCAGGCAGCGCCGCACATACAGGTCGGTCGCCTGCCCGGTCAGGACCATGATCTTGGGTACCGGCTCCAGGCATTGCAGGCGTTTGATCACTTCCATGCCATCCAGGCCGGGCAGGCCGATATCGAGAATGACCACATCCGGGCGCAGTTCGCGGGCGACCTGCGCCACTTCACTGCCATTGCCGACCTCACCGACGACATCGAAGCGCTCGCGCTCGAGCAGTAGGCGCAAGGACAGCCGGACGATGGGATGGTCGTCAACGATCAGCACGGTTGTCATGAAGGAAACTCCTGTCGGGATGTGGTCCGCTTCCTGGAACACTCAGGAATACGTCTGAACAAGGGGGGTTATCGGAAGCGCTGCACGATACGACCATTCCCGAAGTTTGGTAATGCCGAGTATAGAAGTGTTGAAAGTCCCCGTACTTGTTGTTGAAAATTCCTACAAATATGGGAAACATCACCCTACCAAAGCGGTGATGTCCACTTGTTGAGGCTGGTCAAGCGCAGGCGGCATGCGCCTTGTTCACCCGCAGGGTCGAGGCAGGGTTGTTGGCCAGCGCCTGGCCGACCCGCGTCGGGCGGGCCACCAGCTGGCCGGTGCAGTTCGGGCAACGCCCGTGGAAACGGGTTTCGGCACAAGTGCGGCAGAACGTGCATTCGAACGAGCAGATCACCGCATCGGGGCTGTCACCCGGCAGGTTGGTATCGCAGCACTCGCAGTTGGGGCGTAGATCCAGCATTGGCATGACTCCTGTTCGCAAGTAGGGACATGGAGTCTGCTATGCCTGCGCCGAACCTGGCAATGCTCAGTTCCCTGGGCGATACAGATGGGCGTGGCCGGCACGGTACAGGGCCGACTCGGCGAACGGTGTGTCGCCCAGGACGTGCCCGACCAGGATCAGCGAGGTACGCCGAAAGTCCTTCGCTGCTACGCGTTCGACGATATCGCCCAAGGTGCCACGCACCCAATCCTGGTCTGGCCAGGTGGCGCGATGCACCACCGCCACCGGGCACTGTGCGCCGTAGTGCGGCAGCAGTTCATCGACAATGCGCGGCAGGTGCCGGACCCCCAGGTGAATCGCCAGCGTGCTGCCATGCCGCGCCAGGTCGGCCAGTTGCTCGCCGGGAGGCATTGGTGAGCTGTCGCCATAGCGGGTCAGGATGACCGTCTGGGCGACTTGTGGCAGGGTCAGCTCGCAGCCGAGCAGGGCGGCGCTGGCCGCTGTGGCAGTGACCCCGGGAACGATCTGGTAGTCGATGCCCAGCGCCTGCAGCTGGCGAATCTGCTCGCCGATCGCGCCGTACAGGCTGGGGTCGCCGCTGTGCACCCGGGCCACATCCTGGCCTTGCTCATGCGCGTTGCGCATGGCGGCGATGATCTGCTCCAGGTGCAGTTCGGCGCTGTTGATCACGGTCTTGGCCTGATGGCCCTCGAGCACCGCGGCAGGGACCAGCGAGCCGGCATAGATGATCACCGGGCACTGGCGGATCAGCCGTTGCCCCTTGACTGTGATCAGTTCCGGGTCGCCGGGGCCGGCGCCGATGAAATAGACCGTCATGGAAAGTCCTTGCAGAAAAGTGGCGGTGGAATCTTCAACAGGCCAGGGCCAGGGTCGCCGGGCCCAGTACCTGGCGCGTCAGCAGCAACCTGGCGGTGCCATGGCGCTGGCTGGCCAACGCCAGGGCTGCGCTTTCTGCCACGCCCCAGCAGCCGCTGTGGGCATGGGCGGCAGCAGAGCGGTGGCTGAGCTGCGCCTGGTAGGCGTGTAGTTGCGCGGTAGGGTACAGCACCAAGGGCACGGCCAGGCGTTCGGCCAGCTGTTGCAGGCCGGGTTCGTCGGCCTTCAGGCTGATGCTGGCAATGCCATGCAGGTCGGCCAATGCCAGGCGCTGACTGTTCAGCGCCTGATGGAGCAACGCTTCCAAGGCCTCCGCCGGGCAACCCCGGCGGCAGCCGAAGCCGGCATAGAAGGCCGCCATCAGGCCTGCTTGGCGCGGCGGAACAGCCAGGCGCTGAGCAGGCCCAGGGCCAGCCAGAAGGCGGCGTTGGTCAGCCACGAGGCCAGCTTGAACTGGGTTTCCAGCGCTTCGGGAGCCAGGCGTTCATGCACTTCGGGCTGTGGCGCGCCAATCACATGCGGGACCACCAGCAGGGCAACGCCCAGCACTTTCAGCAGCCAGTGGCGGGCGAACACCAGCAAGGCCAGGCCCAGGGCGGTAGCGCTGGCCGTGCCGATCCACCAGGCCTGGCGTTGGCCCAGGTCGGCGGCAGCGGTGCCTGGCAGCTCTGGCGGCAGGCCCAGGGTCGGGGCCAGGCAGAACACGGCGAAACCGGCCAGGCCCCAAAGTGCACCGGTGCCGATACGCCGCGGTTCGCGCAGGCTGTAAAGGGCGGCCAGGATCAGGGCAAAGCCGACTGCAACCACCAGGTTGCCGCCAGTGGTCGACAGCACGCGTTGCCAACCGTCTTCCGGCGACCAGGCTTCGGCGCTGTGCTCATGGGCCGGCACTTCGCTGCCATGCTCGTGGTGAGCCGCTGGTACCGACGACTCGTAGGTTTCCGCCTCAAGAATCAGCGGGGCGACCCAGAAGCTTTGCAGCAGGGTCAGCAACAAGGCCGCTAGCAGCCCGCTGAAGCCCGCGGTACGGGCAATGCGCATGATCATCAGGCGTACTCAGTGGCAGGGGAAGGCGGCGCTGTGGCGGGTGTCGTGAGCGGCGTTGTGCACGGCCTCGATGTGTGAGAAACCGGCGAAATAAACCAGGCACAGGCCCAGCAGGCTGGCGCCGACGGCGATGACGACACGCTGGCTGAGCGTGACGGGGGTGGCAAGGCTATGTGGCTTGGCGCTGGTAACAGGCATGACGCGTTCCTCTGCTGTTGGGGGCAACGGGCGAGCGCGGCAACCCCGGGCGTGACTGCCCAGGGGAATGCAACAGCGCCCGCCCACCGCGGGGTGTTCATGAACGCCAGGCCGGTCTCCGGGCTTGCGAGGAGGAGCCGCGCTCCTGGAAAGCATCGCCTTCCCATGCCCGACTACAGGGCACAGTGGTATTGACGCTTCGCTCGCTTACCGTTGCGGGGGCAGCACCGGCTTTGTCCGGCCCTGCTGGAGGGCCTGTGACGCACCGGTTTCCCGTTTCACCCCAAGGGGGCACCTGAACGCGAGGTGTAAGAAGACCATGGGGCGCGCCTGGCGTCAATTGTCAGATGCCTCTGGGGCGGTGTATTGATCGGCGCCGCACAGGTGAAGCGAAGGGCTGCAAGGCCGCCCCCGGCAGTGTTCGGATGGCAGTTCAACCGCGCGCAAATGCCGCCAGCTTGTCGCCATCCAGGCGATAGCGGACCCACTCATCCTGCGCCTCGGCCCCCAGCGACCGGTAGAAGCCGATCGCCGGCTCGTTCCAGTCCAGTACGCTCCATTCGAGCCGCCCGCAGTGGTTGGCCACCGCTTCGCGGGCAATGTGCCGCAGCAGTTGCCGTCCGGCACCGTCGCCGCGTTGTTCAGGGGTCACGTACAGGTCCTCGAGATAGATGCCGTTGCGCCCCAGCCAGGTCGAATAGCTGTAGAAATACACGGCAAAGCCGATTGCCTGGCCATCGCGCTCGCAGATCAGGCTGTGCACCGTGCTGCCTTCGCCGAACAGGCTGTGCTCGATATCGGCAACGCTGGCGATGACTTCGTGGCGGGCACGTTCGTACTCGGCCAGTTCGGTGATGAAGGCCAGGATCTGCTCGGCATCGGTGCGTACGGCAGGGCGAATGGTGACGGTCATGGTGACGGCTTCCTTGGGCTCATGGTGGCGGTACAGTAATGTGTATCTGAATAATTTATTGGAACTGTACCAGTCGCGAAGAAGGCAACTCCGCTAGTGTGGCAGCACCCATGAAGAAAATGGAATGCCCGCCATGCTTGCCTCTGCCGACCTGCTGACCGCCTTTGTGCTGTTCGCCTTCGTATCCTCGATCACGCCAGGGCCCAACAACACCATGCTGCTGGCGTCGGGGGTGAACTTTGGCGTGCGCCGCTCGATTCCGCACGCCATGGGCATCAGTGTCGGGTTCATGCTCATGGTGCTGGCCGTCGGCCTGGGCCTGGGCGAGGTGTTCAAGGCCTGGCCGATGCTGTACACGGTATTGCGCTACAGCGGCGCTGCCTACCTGCTGTACCTGGCGTGGAAGATCGCCACCTCCGGGCCGGTCGGCACGGCCTCGTCCAGCACCGGAAAACCGCTGGGGTTCTGGGGGGCTGCGGCGTTTCAATGGGTCAACCCCAAGGCCTGGGTGATGGCGGTGGGGGCCATTACCACCTACACGCCGGCGCAGGGCTATGTGGCCAACGTGATTGTCATTGCCGCCTTGTTCGCCCTGGTCAACCTGCCCAGCGTGGGGGTGTGGGTGATGTTCGGCAGCGCCCTGCGCACACTGTTGCAGAACCCGCGCTGGCTGATGCTGTTCAATGTCCTGATGGCCTTGCTGCTGGTGATTTCACTGTACCCGCTGCTGTTTGTAGAATCGGCGTTTTCCTGACCCCGTGAGTACAGCAAGCCGATGCAGTTGATCCCCTGGTCCCATGAATGCGCCGAAGGCTTCACCCTGCGTGGCTGGCGAACCCCGGCCAGTGGCCGGCCGTTGCTGCACTTTTTGCACGGCAACGGCTTCTGCTGCCTGGCTTATCAGCCTTTGCTGCTGCGGCTGGGCGAGCATTTCGACCTATGGCTCAGCGATGTCCAGGGCCATGGCGACAGCGACCATGGCGGGGCATTTCGTGGCTGGAACCGTACCGCTGCGCTGGCGGTGGAGGCTTTCGCCGCCGGGCGGGGCGAGTATGGCGACGTACCGCGGTATGCCGTGGGGCACAGCTTCGGGGGCGTGCTCACGGGCTTGATCCTGGCCAGTGAGCCGCAACTGTTCAGCCGTGCCGTGCTGCTTGACCCGGTGTTGTTCAGCCGGCGCATGCTCGGGGTCATGGGCGCGGCCGCATTGCTTGGCCTGCACCGGCGCCACGCGCTCGCACGCAAGGCCGCCAGCCGCCGCAGCCACTGGCCTGATCGAGAGACGGCGCTGGCTTCGCTGCAGGGCCGCGGTATCTTCAAGGGATGGACGGATGCAGCGCTGCACGCCTATGTCGAGCATGCCATTGGTGATTGCGGTGAGGCGGTGGTACTCAAGTGCCGGCCCAGCCGCGAAGTGGAAATATTCAGCTCGTTCCCCCGACGCCTTTGGGCCAGCCTGGCGGCGATCCGCACACCCACTCACGTCTTGTATGGCGAGGATACGTATCCCTTCGTGCCCCATTCGGTCAAGCGCCTGACCGCGCTCAATCCTCAGGTGAGCGGCAGGCAGGTTGCCGGTGGGCACTGCTTCATGCAGGAACATCCCGAGGCTTGTGCCGATGCCGTGCGGGCCTTCCTGCTGCAGCAGGCGGGATAGTTTTCCAGACAGCATCGGGCAGGACGGCGTGGCTAATCTTGGGCTTTGCCCGAGCCTACGCACATGACCAGCCAGACCTTGCTAAAGCCCGCCTATCTGCAAAAGCGCTACGACTACTCCTGCCGGGCGATCGAGTCGCTCAGGCAAGCCATGCACAGCACGTTGGCAGCGCTGGCAGAGCGCTCACCCCTGGCTGTGGTCAGCGTGGGTTCCTACGGTCGATGCGAAGTTTCCCAAGTTTCGGAC
>MTEX01003111.1_pt1 | contig 14358 bp, 16 predicted proteins | sample 1042691 | NCBI WGS metagenome assembly MTEX01 (sample SAMN06185810, study PRJNA358809) | soil metagenome | isolation source: soil biostimulated with molasses as carbon source | place: India | collected 2015-05-23
TGGGGCCTCAGCGCTTGACGGGCATCCATGCCCGTCACCTCCCTCCGCAAGGCCTGCGTTCGGCCTCCTGAAGTCGCGAAGATCAAGATCAAGAGCAAGAGCAAGAGCGAGAGCGAGAGCGAGAGCGAGAGTATGTCTCTGAGCTGAACGGCTGACAGGCACCTCGTGGCGCAGGGCGTACCCACAGAACTCGGTTACCGGACGCAGCTCCACTCCCTGCGTTGGGCCGAATGCTGCTTTCCGGCTGAGATCAGTACAGATCAAACCTGCTTGATCAGCAGCGCTACACCCGGAAAATACTGCCCCAGATCGTTATGCAGCTTGCGCAAGGCATACGGGAAGTACCAGGCAATCGCGCAAGCGGTGTGTTTCTGCAAGTCGTCGACCAAGTCCTGCAGTTCCTCCGGGCTGGCATGCTGGCCAGCCTTCCATGGGCTGACGAAGAGCGCCCCAGCCCTCAACTGACTGGGGCCGGCTACCTGGTGGGCAACAGCGGCGGTCTGCTGCAGGGGCCCCGCCATGTCCAGCCGGGCAATTTTTGGCCAGCGCTGGCTGACACTGAGGTACAACGCTTCGTCGGCACCGCGGATCAACAGGTCGCAGCGCCCTTCGAATTCCCCTTCATCACGCTGCTTCTTCCCCGCAAACTGCTGCAGCGCCGCCAGCTCGGCCTGCCAAGCCGCCGCGGCCAACAACCCGGCATTGGCCGCTGCGCCATGCCAGTGCGGCGCTTCGGCATCACCAGCAAACTGGTTGAAACGGTCAATGCAGTCAACCCAGCGCTCCAGCACAGGGCTTAGAAACTCAAGGCGCGGGTTTCTGATGATCTGGCCTCGCATGCGGCACTCTCCTGTTGTTGTTGTAATCGCATTTGGTTACGAATGATGGCTATCTGATATCACTGTGTGCAGTACAGCACAACCCGATGAATTGGCCATTACCCGGCCGGTACCTGTTCGCCTGCAAAGCAGCCCGCTTCGATTGACGCTCCTGATGCAACCCACTAACCTTCGCGCGTGTTTCAGGTGTCCTGCCAGCGCTGTCTGGGCAGGGTGAAACTGGGAAGCCGGTGAGCGCCAGCCAGGTGCAAGTCCGGCGCTGCCCCCGCAACGGTAGGTGAGACACGGCCGCGCAGGGCCACTGGGTGCCAGCACCCGGGAAGGCGCGCAGGCCTGGGCCGAGGCCCGCTCACAAGCCCGGAGACCGGCCTGATACTGCCAACGGCATCACGGAGGGTGATGCGCGGTGCACCGTGGCTGACGGCCATGGCTCCTGCGCGTTCTCCGTTTGCCCGCCTATTACCTGTCGCCGCGCGTTGCCGGGGTGCCAGCCAGCGGAGAACCCTGATGAGCGAGACTACCGAACGCGACGAACGCCACCTGGCGCGCATGCAGCGCAAGAAAGCGATCATCGACGAACGTATCGCCAATTCCCCCAACGAATGCGGCCTGCTGCTGGTGCTGACCGGCAATGGCAAGGGCAAGAGCAGCTCGGCCTTCGGCATGCTCGCGCGCGCCCTGGGCCATGGCATGCAGTGCGGTGTGGTGCAGTTCATCAAGGGCCGCAACAGCACCGGCGAAGAGCTGTTCTTCCGGCGCTTTCCGGAGCAGGTGCGTTACCACGTGATGGGCGAGGGCTTTACCTGGGAAACCCAGGACCGCCAACGCGACATTGCCGCCGCCGAAGCAGCCTGGGCCGTGTCGCGTCAGTTGCTGCAGGACCCGGGCGTACAGTTCGTGGTGCTGGATGAGCTGAACATCGCCCTCAAGCATGGCTACCTCGACCTTGACCAGGTGCTGGCCGACATCCAGGCGCGCCCGCCGATGCAGCATGTGATCGTGACTGGCCGCGCCGCCAAGCCGGAAATGATCGAACTGGCCGACACTGTGACCGAGATGGGCATGCTCAAGCACGCGTTCCAGGCCGGTATCCGCGCACAGAAGGGCGTCGAACTGTGAGCCAGCCCCGTCATTGCCCTGCCGTATTGATCGCGGCACCGGCCTCCGGCCAGGGCAAGACCACCGTCACCGCCGCCCTGGCCCGCCTGCACCGCAACCTCGGGCGCAAGGTGCGGGTGTTCAAGTGCGGGCCCGATTTCCTCGACCCGATGATCCTCGAACGGGCCAGCGGTGCGCCGGTCTACCAGCTGGATCTGTGGATGATCGGTGCCGAGGAAAGTCGCCGTTTGTTGTGGGAGGCAGCCGCCGAGGCCGACCTGATCCTCATCGAAGGGGTGATGGGGCTGTTCGACGGTACCCCGTCCAGCGCCGACCTGGCCCGTCACTTCGGTGTCCCGGTGCTGGCGGTGATCGACGGCACGGCCATGGCCCAGACCTTCGGTGCCCTGGCCCTGGGCCTGGCACGCTACCAGGCTGATCTGCCATTCGCGGGTGTGCTGGCCAACCGGGTGGGCAGCCTGCGCCACGCACAATTGCTCGAAGGTAGCCTGACCGAAGGCTTGCGCTGGTATGGCGGTTTGTCCCGCGAGCGCGGCATCGAACTGCCCAGCCGCCACCTGGGGCTGGTCCAGGCCAGTGAACTGAACGACCTGGATGCCCGTCTCGACGCCGCTGCCGAAGCACTCGGCGCAAGCTGCGACGCTGCCTTGCCACCGCCGGTGGCGTTTGCCGAGCCCACGCCGTGCGCCGGCACCGCCTCGCTGGCGGGCGTGCGTATCGGCGTGGCGCGGGACGAAGCGTTTGCCTTCATCTATGGCGCCAATCTCGATTTGCTGCGCAACCTTGGCGCACAACTCGAGTTCTTCTCGCCGTTGCATGACCGCGAACTGCCGACGGTGGACAGCCTGTACCTGCCGGGTGGTTATCCGGAGCTGCACCACCACGCCCTCGCCGCCAATGTGCCGATGAACGCGGCGATCCGGGCTCATCACGCCCAGGGCAAACCGTTGCTGGCCGAGTGCGGCGGCATGCTGTACCTGCTCGATGCCCTGACCGACGTGGCAGGCGAGCGTGCCGAGTTGCTCGGCCTGCTGCCCGGCGAAGCAACCATGCAGAAGCGCCTGGCGGCCCTGGCGCTGCAGGCGGTGGAACTTCCCGAAGGCACCTTGCGCGGGCACACCTATCACCATTCGCTGACTCGTACCGCGCTGGAGCCGATCGCCCGTGGCCTTAGCCCCAACGGTGGGCGCGGCAATGAAGCGGTATACCGCCTGGGGCGGTTGACGGCTTCCTACGTGCATTTCTACTTCCCCTCCAACCCAGGCGCGGTGGCGGCGCTGTTGCAACCATGAATGAACACGCTTACAGCGACGCCGAGCGCGCCGCGATCTACCGCGCCATTGGGGAGCGCCGTGACATGCGCCATTTCGCCGGTGGCGAGGTAGCCCCGGAACTGCTCGGGCGGTTGTTGGCGGCTGCGCACCAGGCACCCAGCGTAGGCCTGATGCAACCCTGGCGATTCATCCGCATCAGCCGGCGTGACCTGCGCGCGGATATCCAGGCGCTGGTGGAGGCCGAACGGGTGCGGACCGCCGAGGCCCTGGGAGAACGCTCCGACGCCTTCATGCAGCTGAAGGTGGAAGGCATCAACGACTGCGCCGAATTGCTGGTGGCGGCGCTGATGGACAACCGTGAACCGCATATCTTCGGCCGCCGCACCCTGCCGGAAATGGACCTGGCCTCGCTGGCCTGCGCCATCCAGAACCTGTGGCTGGCGGCCCGTGGCGAAGGGTTGGGCATGGGCTGGGTGTCGCTGTTCGACCCCCAGGCGTTGGCCGCGCTGCTGGGCATGCCGGCCGGGGCCAAGCCGGTCGCGGTGCTGTGCCTGGGCCCGGTGACCGAGTTCTACCCGGCACCGATGCTGGTGCTGGAAAACTGGGCTGAAGAGAGGCCCTTGAGCGAAATGCTGTTCGAGAACCAATGGGGAGAGCGCCCATGAGCGTGGCCTTGCTGACCGTGGCCGGAGTGGCCCTGGATGCCTTGCTGGGCGAGCCGCAGCGGCGCCACCCGCTGGTGGCCTTTGGCAACATGGCCGGCAGCCTCGAGCGGCGCCTGAATGCCGGTGGGCGCGGCTGGCGCAGCCACGGGGTGAGCGCATGGTTCCTGGCGGTGGTCCCGTTGACCCTGGTGGCCCTGATCCTGTCCTGGTTGCCGTATATCGGCTGGCTGGTCGACGTGCTGGCGCTGTACTGCGCCGTCGGGCTGCGCAGCCTGGGCGAACACGTGCTGCCGGTAGCCAACGCCTTGCGCCAGGGTGACCTGGAACAGGCGCGGCGCCGCGTGGGTTTTCTGGTCAGCCGCGAAACCCGTGAGCTGGACGAGCCCGCCGTGGCCCGCGCGGCTACCGAGTCGGTGCTGGAAAACGGCAGCGACGCGGTGTTCGCCGCACTGTTCTGGTTCGTCGTGGCCGGCGCGCCGGGCGTGGTGCTGTATCGCCTGAGCAACACGCTCGACGCCATGTGGGGCTACCGCAACGAACGTTTCGAACGCTTCGGCTGGTGCGCGGCGCGTGTCGACGACGTGCTCAACTATATGCCCGCCAGGTTGGTGGCGCTGACCTATGCACTGCTGGGCAAGACCCGCCTGGCCCTGGCCTGCTGGCGCCAGCAGGGCCCGCTGTGGGACAGCCCCAACGCCGGGCCGGTGATGGCCGCCGGTGCGGGCGCGCTGGGCGTGGAGCTGGGTGGGCCGGCGGTGTACCACGGTGAGCTGCACGAGCGACCGCGCCTGGGGGACGGGCCAGCGGCCGATGCCGAGGCCATCGAGCGTGGCTGGGGCCTGGTGCAGCGCGGGGTGTGGCTGTGGCTGCTGGTGATCTGCCTGGGGGCTTACATCAATGCTTGAACATGGTGGCCGCCTGCTCCGTGCAGTGCGGCAATATGGCATCGCCCGGGAACACTGGCTGGACCTCTCCAGCGGCATTGCGCCGTGGTCTTTCCCGATCCCGCCGATTCCGCTGCAGGCCTGGGCTCGCCTGCCAGAAACCGAGGACGGCCTGGAACAGGCGGCGCGCGCCTATTACGGCGCCGGCCAGTTGCTGCCGGTAGCCGGTTCCCAGGCCGCGATCCAGGCCTTGCCGTTGCTACGCAGCGCTTGCCGGGTGGGGGTGCTTGCACCGTGCTATGCCGAGCACCCGTACGCCTGGCAGCGGGCGGGGCACCAGTTGCTGGAGCTGGACGAAGCCAAGGTCGAGGCGGCGCTCGACAGCCTCGACGTGCTGGTGCTGGTCAACCCGAACAACCCAACCGGCCACCGCGTGCCAGCAGAACGCCTGCTGGCCTGGCACGCGCGCCTGGCGGCCCGCAATGGCTGGCTGCTGGTCGACGAAGCGTTCATCGACAACACCCCGGCCGACAGTGTGATTGGCCATGCCGAGCGCCCGGGCCTTATCGTGCTGCGCTCGTTCGGCAAGTTCTTCGGCCTGGCGGGCGTGCGCCTGGGCTTTGTTGCCGCCGAACGCAGCCTGCTGCTGCGCCTGGCCGAGTTGCTTGGCCCATGGACGGTGAATGGCCCGACCCGGGTGCTGGCCCAGGCCAGCCTGGCTGACCACGCCAGCCAGCGCCTGCAGGTTGAACGCTGTGCCGCCGCGAGTCGGCGCCTGGCGGCGATGCTGGAGCACGCCGGGCTGGCGCCCAGCGGCGCTTGCGACCTGTTCCAGTACGTGCGCTGCGAGCGCGCTGCGCAACTGCATGATTTTCTCGCCCGCCGTGGCATCCTGGTACGCCTGTTCGAGCAGCCACCGGCGATACGCCTGGGGCTGCCTGCCTGTGAAGCAGATGAACTGCGCCTGGCCCAGGCCCTGGCGGCCTATCAGAAGGAAACGGCATGACCACCCTCATGGTGCAAGGCACCACCTCCGACGCGGGCAAGAGCACGCTGGTGACTGCGCTGTGCCGCTGGCTGTTGCGCCAGGGTGTCGGCGTGGTGCCGTTCAAGCCGCAGAACATGGCGCTGAACAGCGCAGTGACCGCCGACGGCGGTGAAATCGGCCGGGCCCAGGCAGTGCAGGCCCAGGCCTGCCGGCTGGAGCCGCACACCGACATGAACCCGGTGCTGCTCAAACCCAACAGCGACAGCGGCGCCCAGGTCATCATTCATGGTCGTGCCGTCGCCAGCATGAACGCGGTGGCGTACCACGACTACAAGGCCATCGCCATGCAGGCGGTGCTGGCCTCGCACCAACGCCTGAGCGCTGCCTGGCCGGTGGTCATGGTCGAAGGCGCGGGTTCGCCAGCGGAAATCAACCTGCGTGCCGGCGACATTGCCAACATGGGCTTTGCCGAAGCGGTGGACTGCCCGGTGATCCTGGTCGCCGACATCAACCGCGGCGGCGTGTTCGCCCACCTGGTGGGTACGCTGGAGTTGCTGTCGCCCAGCGAACAGGCGCGGGTCAAGGGCTTCGTCATCAACCGCTTCCGCGGTGACATCGCCTTGCTGCAGCCGGGGCTGGACTGGCTGCAGCAGCGCACCGGCAAGCCGGTGCTGGGTGTGCTGCCGTATGTCAGCGACCTGCATCTGGAAGCCGAGGACGGCATCGATGCACGCCAGGCGGCCAAGGCCGGGCGCGTGCTCAAGGTAATCGTCCCGGTGCTGCCACGTATCAGCAACCACACCGACTTCGACCCGCTGCGCCTGCACCCGCAGGTGGACCTGCAGTTCGTTGGCCCGGGCCAGCCGATCCCGGCTGCCGACCTGATCATCCTGCCGGGCTCGAAAAGCGTGCGCGGCGACCTGGCGCAACTGCGCGAACGCGGTTGGGACAAGGCCATCGAGCGGCACCTGCGCTATGGCGGCAAGCTGATCGGAATCTGCGGCGGCCTGCAGATGCTTGGCCGCGAAGTGCATGACCCGCTCGGCCTCGAAGGCGCTGCCGGCTCGAGCCCCGGGCTTGGCCTGTTCGATTACGCCACGGTGCTCGAAGCCGACAAGCAACTGCGCAACGTTGCCGGTACGCTGAGCCTTGAAGCAGCCCCGGTTGCCGGTTATGAAATTCACGCCGGCGTCACCCGCGGGCCTGCCCTGGAGCAGCCTGCCGTGCAGCTTGCCGATGGCCGTTGCGATGGTGCTGTCAGTGCCGACGGCCAGGTGCTGGCCACTTATCTGCACGGCCTGTTCGAAGGCAGCCAGTCGTGCGCGGCGCTGCTGCGCTGGGCTGGCCTGGAGGACGTGCAGAGCATCGATTACCAGGCCCTGCGCGAACGCGATATCGAGCGCCTGGCCGACCTGGTGGAAAACCATCTGGACACCGTGCGCCTGCGCCAGCTGTGTGGAGTGGCCTGACATGCGTAACCTGATCCTCGGCGGTGCCCGCTCCGGCAAGAGCCGCCTGGCCGAACAACTGGCCAGCAGCAGCGGCCTGCCGGTGACCTACATCGCCACCAGCCAGCCACTGGACGGTGAAATGAATACCCGTGTGCAGTTGCACCGCCAGCGGCGCCCGGCAGACTGGGGCCTGATCGAAGAACCCCTGGCCCTGGCCGCCGTGCTGCGCGCCGAAGCGGCCGAAGGGCGCTGCCTGCTGGTGGATTGCCTGACCCTGTGGCTGACCAACCTGCTGATGCTCGAAGACGACCAGCGCCTGGCCGAGGAGCGTGACGCGCTACTGGCCTGCCTGGAGCAACTGCCGGGCACTGTCATCCTGGTCAGTAACGAAACCGGCCTGGGCGTCGTGCCCATGGGCGAGCTGACCCGGCGCTATGTCGACCTGGCCGGCTGGCTGCACCAGGCCGTGGCCGAACGCTGCCAGCGCGTGGTGCTCACCGTGGCTGGCCTGCCCCTAATGCTCAAAGGACCTGCACTATGACTCAAGCCTGGTGGCGTGACGCCTGCCAACCCCTCGACACCGCCGCCATGGACCAGGCCCGCGCCCGCCAGCAGCAGCTGACCAAGCCTGCCGGTTCACTCGGCCAGCTGGAAGGCCTGGCCATTCAGCTGGCGGGCCTGCAAGGGCGTGAACGGCCAAGCCTGGAGCAGCTTGCCATCAGCCTTTTTGCCGGTGATCACGGCGTGGTCGAAGAAGGTATCTCGGCCTATCCGCAAGCGGTGACCGGGCAGATGCTGCGCAACTTCGTCGGCGGCGGCGCGGCAATCAGCGTGCTGGCGCGCCAGCTGCAGGCCAGCCTGGAAGTGATCGACCTGGGTACCATCGACCCGCATCTGCAGCTGCCTGGCGTACGCCATCTGCGCCTGGGCGCCGGCACGGCCAACTTCGCCCGCCAGCCAGCAATGACCGATGGCCAGTTGCAGGCGGCTCTGCAGGCCGGCCGCGACAGCGCGCTGCGCGCTGCCGAACAGGGCGCGCAGCTGTTCATCGGTGGCGAGATGGGCATTGGCAACACCACCGCCGCTGCAGCCTTGGCCAGCGTGCTGCTGGGCTGCCCGGCCATCGAGCTGAGCGGCCCAGGCACCGGCCTGGATAACGCTGGTGTGCGGCACAAGGCCGAGGTCATCGAACGAGCACTGCGTCTGCATGGCCTGCGCGCCGAAGCGCCATTGCAGGCACTGGGCTGCGTGGGGGGCTTTGAAATCGCGGCGTTGGCGGGTGCCTACCTGGGCTGTGCACAGGCTGGTATCGCGGTGCTGGTGGATGGCTTCATCTGCAGTGTTGCCGCGCTGCTGGCGGTGCGCCTGAACCCGCAGTGCCGGGCCTGGCTGCTGTTCGCCCACCAGGGCGCGGAGCCTGGGCACAAGGCGCTGCTGGCTGCATTGCAGGCCGAACCGTTGCTGGCGTTGGGCCTGCGCCTGGGCGAGGGTAGCGGGGCGGCCCTGGCGGTGCCGTTGTTGCGCCTGGCCTGTGCCCTGCACGGGCAGATGGCGACCTTTGCCGAAGCAGCAGTGGCGGACCGCCCGGCATGATCCTCGACCTGCTGCGCCATGGTGAAACAGCGCACGGCGGCCTGCGTGGCAGCCTCGATGATGCCCTGACCGACAAGGGCTGGGCGCAGATGCGCAGTGCCGTGGCCGAAGCCGGCCCATGGCAGGTGCTGGTCAGTTCGCCGCTGCAGCGTTGTGCGCGTTTTGCCGATGAACTGGGTGCCCGCTTGAACCTGCCGGTGCAGCTTGAGCCGGCCCTGCAGGAGCTGCATTTCGGTGACTGGGAAGGCCGCAGCGCGGCGCAGATCATGGAACACCAGGCGGATGCACTGGGGCGCTTCTGGGCAGACCCATACGGGTTTACCCCGCCCAATGGTGAGCCGGTCGCGGTGTTTGCCGAGCGTGTATTGGCGGCTGTCGAGCGGCTGCGCCATGAGCATGCCGGCAAGCGTGTGCTGCTGATCACCCATGGCGGCGTGATGCGGCTGTTGCTGGCCCGTGCCCGTGGCTTGCCAAGGGCCCAGCTGCTGCAGGTAGAGGTTGGCCACGCTGCATTGATGCGGCTGCTGCCGGGTGATGACGGCCACTGGATCGAAGGGCGCTGAGATGTTGCCGTTCTGGATTGCCTTGCAGTTTCTCAGCAGCTTGCCGGTGCGCCTGCCGGGCATGCCGGCACCGCGTGAAGTGGGGCGTTCGCTGTTGTGCTACCCGCTGGTAGGGTTGCTGTTCGGCCTGTTGCTGTGGCTGGCCAGCCACCTGCTGCAGGCGACCCCGGCACCGCTGCATGCAGCTTTGCTGCTGACATTGTGGGTGCTGCTCAGCGGTGCCTTGCACCTGGATGGGCTGGCTGACAGCGCCGATGCCTGGCTGGGCGGTTTCGGCGACCGCGAGCGTACCCTGCAGATCATGAAAGACCCGCGCAGCGGGCCGATTGCCGTGGTCACCCTGGTCCTGGTGCTATTGCTGAAGTTCTGTGCCCTGTGGGTACTGGTCGAGCAGGGTAGCGGGGCGCAGTTGCTGCTGGCACCGCTGATCGGGCGGGCGGCGATGCTCGGGTTGTTCCTGAGTACGCCCTACGTGCGCCCGGGCGGTCTGGGACAAGCGCTGGCCGAGCATCTGCCCCGGGCGGCGGCCGCTTGGGTGCTGCTGGGTTGTGCGCTCTTCTGCCTGGTCCTGGGCGGGTGGATCGTGGTGCTGGCGCTGGCCATATTCGGTTGGCTGCGGCAGCTGATGTGTCGGCGCCTCGGTGGCACCACCGGAGATACCGCTGGCGCGTTGCTGGAGTTGCTCGAACTGGGCGTTGTGCTGGGATTGGCGTTGGGCCTGTAGTAGCGCCCAAGACGTTTCTGTAGGCGCTTTCCGAGCTGAACGTGCCGGTAACCTCCTGAAAAAGCTTGGCAGAAGGTGCTATCGCTCACTGGCGTATGCTCGACCTTCCGCTAACGTGCGAGGAGGGGACGCATGCGTCACGTCATTCTTGGGGTGGTATTGCTGGTCGTCGGGCCTGTTGTAGCCGCTGCGGATCTCATTGCGTTCTGGGACACCCCTCGCCACGGTGGCAACAGCTTCAACCGGCTGCCTCCCGATCAAGCCTACTTCGATGCCTTGCGTGGTTATGGCGCGACTTGGGTGCGGCTGTCCTACGACAAATGGCAGCCGGCAGGACGTGACTTCCTGCTTGGCGATGCCGATGCCTATCAGGGCCTGCCCGCAGCCGACCTGGCCACCCTGCGTGCCGCACTCGACCGAGCCCACCAGGCGGGGCTCAAGGTAGTTATCGCACCGCTCTCGCTGCCCGGCATGCGCTGGTCGCAAAACAACCAGGGCCGGTTCGACGACCGCCTGTGGCAGGACAAACGCTACTGGATGCAGGCTGCCGCATTCTGGCGCGATATGGCCCGTGAGCTAAAGGCTCATCCGGCCATCGCGGCCTACAACCTGATCAATGAACCCGCGCCGGAGAAACACGGCGGCCTGGCCGAGCATGCCGACGCCAGGCAGATGCAGCAGTGGTACGCGCAAGCGCGGGGTAGCGCGCGTGATCTGCCGGCGCTGTATCAACAACTGATAGCGGCCATTCGTGAGCAAGATGCCGTGACACCGGTCATGGTCGATGCTGGTTGGTATGCGGCCGCCGACGCCTTTGATTACTGGCCAGCCCCCTTGGACGAACAGCGGGTGCTGTACAGCGTGCACATGTACGAGCCCTACGCGGTCACCAGTGCGTCGAACATGAAGCGCAAGCGCCCCATCGCTTACCCCGGCCCGGCACCGTTCGCAGGGCAGACACGGCAGTGGGATGGCCAGCGGGTAGCCCAGTACCTGGGTCAACCGCTCGATTGGGCCGAAACCATGAAGGTGCCACGCGAGCGCCTGGTGGTGGCTGAATTTGGCTGCATGCGCAGGCTGCCGGGGTGCCGGCAATACCTGGAAGACGTGCTCGGCGTGCTGGAGCACAACCGCTTGCACTGGGCGTTCTACAGTTTTCGCGAAGACAGCTGGGATGGCATGGACTACGAACTGGGCTCGGCCAAGGTCCCATGGCGGTATTGGCAGGCGATCGAACAGGGGGCTCCGGCCCCGTTGCCGCGCAAGGCCAGCGCGGAATTCGAACCGATCCGCAAACGCTTGAACCCGGAGTGAGGGTCATCGGCAAACTACGAAATATCTTGCAACGCTCATTATGCGGGTATATACACCTATCCATGCTTACCAGTGAATGCATCTGTACCCATCTGCGTCGTGCCGCCCGTGGGGTGAGCCGGCATTACGACGAGGCCCTTGCCGGCTTCGGGATCAATGTCGCGCAGTTTTCCCTGCTACGTCATCTGCAGCGGCTCGACCGGCCTAGTATTACCACCCTGGCCGAAGCCATGGGCCTGGAACGCAGTACCCTGGGCCGCAACTTGCGGGTGCTGGAGGCTGAAGGCTTGGTAGCCTTGGCCGATGGTGATGACCAGCGCAACCGCGTCGTGTTGTTGACCGACGCCGCTACGCAGCTGCTGCGCGCCGCCTATCCGGCCTGGGAGCGAGCCCAGGCCGAACTGGTGGAACGCCTGGGAGCAGGGCAGCGGGATGAACTGGTGCGCTTGCTGGGCCTACTGGCTTGAATTGATACGACCTTAAGCGGGTATATACCCGTAAAACCTTGCGATGTGCTGGAGATAACGACAATGACTTCGGTGTGGCGAACCAGCGGGTGGGTACTGTTGGGGGCAGCGTTGATCCTGGCACTGTCCTTGGGTGTGCGGCATGGCTTCGGCCTGTTCCTGGCGCCGATGAGCGCCGACTTCGGTTGGGGGCGTGAGGTGTTCGCCTTTGCCATCGCCTTGCAGAACCTGATCTGGGGCTTGGCCCAACCCTTTGCCGGTGCGCTGGCCGACCGCCTTGGTGCGGCGCGGGTGGTGATCATCGGCGGTATTCTCTACGCCACCGGCTTGGTCCTGATGGGCATGGCCGACTCGGCCTGGTCGCTGTCGCTGAGTGCTGGCTTGCTGATCGGCATCGGCCTGTCCGGCACTTCGTTCTCGGTCATTCTCGGTGTCGTCGGGCGTGCCGTGCCGGCAGACAAGCGCAGCATGGCCATGGGGATTGCCAGCGCCGCCGGCTCTTTCGGCCAGTTCGCCATGCTGCCGGGGACCCTTGGCCTGATCCAGTGGCTGGGCTGGTCCGCTGCACTGCTGGTGCTGGGCTTGCTGGTTGCACTGATCGTGCCTTTCGTCGGCATGCTGCGCGACCGCCCGTTGCCCAGCCATGGCGCGGAACAGACCCTGGGCCAGGCCTTGCACGAAGCGTGTTCGCATTCCGGCTTCTGGCTGCTGGCCCTGGGCTTCTTCGTCTGCGGTTTTCAGGTGGTGTTCATTGGCGTGCACCTGCCGGCCTACCTGGTTGACCAGCATCTGCCCGCGACCACCGGGACCACGGTGCTGGCGCTGGTCGGCCTGTTCAACATCGTCGGTACGTTCACCGCGGGCTGGCTGGGCGGGCGCATGTCCAAGCCGCGCTTGCTGACCGGGTTGTATCTGCTGCGTGCGGTGGTCATCGTGCTGTTCCTCTGGGCACCGGTGAGTGCGTTCAGCGCCTACCTGTTCGGCATTGCCATGGGCCTGTTGTGGCTGTCCACGGTGCCGCTTACCAACGGTACCGTGGCCACGCTGTTCGGCGTGCGCAACCTGTCCATGCTTGGCGGTATCGTCTTCCTGTTCCACCAGCTGGGTGCGTTTCTGGGGGGCTGGTTGGGCGGGGTGGTGTATGACCGTACCGGGAGCTACGACCTGGTCTGGCAGATTTCCATCCTGCTCAGCCTGCTGGCCGCCGCCCTGAGCTGGCCTGTGCGTGAGCGGCCGGTCGCCCGCCTGCAGGCCCAGGCCGCATGAACCGCTACCTGGCCCGCGGGCTGCTGGCCGTTGCCGCGTTGTTGTTGCTGGTGTTGGTCTGGTGGGGCTGGCACCAGGGCGGGATGGCGTTGATGCAACTGGGCATGAGTGTTTGTTAGGCGCTACCCTGCAAGCTCAAGGATTGTTTTGCAGGAGAAACGAACCATGCGTGCACATTGGTTGACGGTGTTGGTGCTGGCCCTGCTTGGCAGCGCTTCGAGCTGGGCTGCCGATTGCCCGGCCTTGTTGCAAGGCAGCCTGCCGGAGTTGCGGGGCAAGGGGCAGGTCGACCTGTGCCAGCGCTTTGCCGGCAAGCCGCTGGTGGTGGTCAATACGGCCAGCTATTGCGGTTTTGCACCGCAGTTCGAGGGGCTGGAGGAGACATACAAGGCGTATCACCAACAGGGCCTGGAAATGCTTGGCGTGCCCTCCAACGACTTCAAGCAGGAAGATGCCGATAGCGAGAAGACGGCCAAGGTCTGTTATGCCAACTATGGGGTCACCTTCACCATGACCAAGGCGCAGCCGGTGCGGGGCAAGGATGCGATTCCGCTGTTCGTCGAACTGGCCAGCCAGAGCAGTGCGCCGAAGTGGAATTTCTACAAGTACGTTATCGATCGCAAGGGCAGGGTGATCGGCAACTTTTCCAGCCTGACCAAACCGGATGACCCAGAATTCCGCGCTGCCATTGAAAAGGCCATCGCTTCGCAACAGTAATGTAACTGCTCTTGCTCTTGCTCTTGCTCTTGCTTCTAAGCGCGCAGTAGTCCAGGCGCCGCCGAATGCGACTTCAGAAGGCCGAGCGAAGGGCTTGCGGAGGGAGGTGACGGGCATGGATGCCCGTCAAGCGCTGAGGCCCCATGGATGGGGCCTGCAGCGCGTCCTCCCGGGAGCAAGCCCGTAGCGAGGGGACCCCGGAGCGCAGCGTAGGGGCCGGATGATGGGAGCCAGCGTTTTTTGGTTACTTTTTGCCGCGTTTGGCAAAAAGTGACCCGCCGTAAGGGCGGAAAGGTGACTAAGCGCCGCCTTTGAAAATGAATGTTGACCTCATTGTTGAAGCCCACGCTTGAAAGCAAAAAGCAAAAAGCAAAAAGCAAAAAGCAAAAAGCAAAAAGCAAAAAGCGAAAAGATTGAAGCGGGATAGCGCTGGTTTTTATCGCGCGCAAAGTCCATTGGCGATGGCGACGCTGACTCACCTTTTCGCCCTTACG
>MTEX01003655.1_pt1 | contig 14226 bp, 9 predicted proteins | sample 1042691 | NCBI WGS metagenome assembly MTEX01 (sample SAMN06185810, study PRJNA358809) | soil metagenome | isolation source: soil biostimulated with molasses as carbon source | place: India | collected 2015-05-23
TAGCAGCTGTCAGTGTAGTTTTACCGTGGTCAACGTGGCCGATTGTACCTACGTTTACGTGCGGTTTTACGCGTTCAAATTTAGCCTTAGCCATGTGTAGACCCTTCTTAGTCAAAAATTAGACCCGGCCAAAACCGGGCCTGTTAATCGTTAATCGTATGCTTTACGTGAAGCGATAATGGCTTCAGTAACGTTACTCGGTGCTTCCTGATAGTTCAGTGGCTCCATCGAATAGGAGGCACGGCCCTGACTCAGTGAGCGCATATTAGTGGCATAACCAAACATTTCAGACAAAGGCACGTTAGCAGCAATAATTTTGATGCCACCTGGTGCGTCTTCCATGCCATTGATAATACCGCGCCGACGGTTCAAATCGCCAACGATGTCACCCATAAAGTCTTCTGGCGTCACTACTTCAACCTTCATAATAGGTTCCAGTAGCACAGGCTTGGCCTGCAGCGCACCTTTTTTGAAGCCCATTGAAGCGGCGATTTTAAAAGCCATTTCACTGGAGTCAACATCGTGGTAAGAGCCATCAAACACCGTGACTTTAACGTCGATTACCGGATAACCCGCTAATACGCCGTTTTTCATCTGCTCTTGAATACCTTTGTCGATTGCCGGAATAAACTCTTTTGGAATTACCCCGCCGACCACGGCATTTTCAAACTTATAACCTTCGCCTTCCGGTAATGGTTCAATGCGTAACCAACAATGACCAAACTGACCACGACCACCAGATTGACGAACAAACTTACCTTCGACTTCCGTTTGACCACGCAGGGTTTCGCGGTAAGAAACCTGTGGTTTACCCACGTTCGCTTCTACCTTGAATTCGCGCTTCATGCGGTCAACGATAATATCGAGGTGCAGTTCGCCCATACCCGAAATAATGGTTTGCCCGGTCTCTTCGTCGGTATGCACCCGGAAAGACGGATCTTCCGCTGCCAGTTTACTCAGGGCTACACCCATTTTCTCCTGGTCGGCTTTGGTTTTCGGTTCAACTGCGACAGAAATTACCGGCTCAGGGAACTCCATCCGCTCCAGAATAATCGGGTTATCCTGATCGCATAGGGTATCACCTGTGGTGGTGTCTTTCAGACCAATAGCCGCGGCAATATCACCCGCCCGAACTTCTTTGATTTCCTCACGCGAATTAGCATGCATCTGTACGATACGGCCAATCCGCTCTTTCTTGTCTTTTACTGAGTTGTATACGGCTGAGCCAGACTCAACCACACCTGAGTAAACCCGGAAGAAAGTCAGGGTACCAACGAAGGGGTCAGTGGCGATTTTAAATGCCAGGGCCGCAAAGGGCTGGTCGTCGCCTGAAATCCGCACACCTTCTGATTCATCCGGCAAAATACCGCGGATGGCTTTAACTTCAGTCGGTGAAGGCAGGAAATAGACTACGTTATCCAGCATGGCCTGCACGCCTTTATTCTTAAAGGCTGAACCACACATAACCAGCACAATCTCGTTGCGTAAGGTCAGGTCACGCAATGCCTGACGGATTTCCTGTTCGGTGAATTCCTCACCTTCCAGATAACGATCCATCAGTTCTTCACTGGCGTCTGCGGCCGCTTCGATCATGTTCTGCCGCCACTCGTTACACTCTGCAACCATATCGGCTGGAATGTCTTCATAAGTGAAGGTCATACCCTGATCGTCTTCGTTCCAGTTGATTGCCTTCATTTTAATCAGGTCAATCACACCTTTGAACTGGTCTTCAGCACCAATAGGCAGCTGAATAGGCACGCAACGCGAGTTCAGGCGGTCATTAGCCTGCTTAACTACGCGCAGGAAGTTAGCACCTGTACGGTCCATCTTATTTACGAAGATCATGCGAGGAACTTCGTATTTATTCGCCTGCCGCCAAACCGTTTCGGTTTGTGGCTGGACGCCGGATGAACCGCAAAGTACTACCACAGCACCATCTAACACCCGCAGTGAACGCTCAACTTCAATAGTGAAGTCAACGTGGCCCGGGGTATCGATCAGATTGATGCGGTGCTGTTCAAACTGCTGCTGCATACCAGACCAGAAAGTTGTCGTCGCAGCCGAGGTAATAGTAATACCCCGCTCCTGCTCCTGTTCCATCCAGTCCATAGTTGCAGCGCCGTCATGCACCTCACCAATCTTATGCGAGCGGCCTGTGTAAAACAGGACCCGCTCGGATGTCGTGGTTTTGCCGGCATCAACGTGAGCACAGATACCAATGTTACGGTAACGTTCGATTGGAGTTGTACGTGCCACAATAATTTCCCCTCAGTTAAGAAATTCTTACCAGCGGAAGTGTGCGAACGCTTTGTTCGCTTCGGCCATACGGTGCACGTCTTCACGCTTCTTCACCGCTGAACCTTTGTTCTCGATTGCATCCAGCATCTCGCCTGCAAGACGCTGAGCCATAGATTTTTCACCACGTTTACGGGCAGCTTCTACTAACCAACGCATGGCTAAAGCATTACGACGCACCTGACGAACTTCACACGGTACCTGGTAGGTAGAACCACCCACGCGACGTGATTTAACTTCAACAGACGGACGAATGTTATCCAGAGCCACTTCGAACAGGTCGATGTGCTCTTTCTTAGATTTCGTAGCTGCAATTTCTAAAGCGCCGTATACAATTGATTCGGCGATGGACTTTTTACCGTCGACCATTACGACGTTAACAAATTTGGCAAGTAACTCACTTCCGAACTTAGGATCTGGAAGGATTTTACGTTGACCGATGACGCGTCTTCTAGGCATTCGAAACTCCGATTGCTTCAGGTGATTCCAAAACTTTTAATACAGTAATGAAAAAAAGTTGTTTAGTTTGGCCTTACTAACGGAGTACCGTTACTTCTTAGGCCGCTTGGCGCCGTACTTAGAACGGCCTTGTTTACGATCTTTTACGCCTGCACAGTCTAAGGTGCCACGTACGGTGTGGTAACGCACACCCGGAAGGTCTTTTACCCGGCCACCGCGGATCAGCACTACGCTGTGTTCCTGCAGGTTGTGGCCTTCACCACCGATGTAAGAAGTTACTTCGAATCCGTTGGTTAAACGAACACGGCATACTTTACGTAATGCTGAGTTTGGCTTCTTAGGTGTAGTGGTGTATACACGGGTACAAACACCACGCTTCTGCGGGCAAGCTTCAAGCGCCGGAACGGTGCTCTTGGCTACCTTCTGGCTGCGCGGCTTACGCACTAGCTGGTTGATTGTTGCCATTAAATACTCCTGGTTAATATATACCCAATAAACGTGAAAAATTCCGCCCCCGAGAATGAGGCCGCGGAATTCTAATGGTCAAGCTTTGACCTGTCAAGTTACAAAGCACACTGCCGGCATTTTAATGCCGGCAGGTGTTGTTCCTTGCTTACTCGTCGTTGCCCGATAAATCCATATTCAGTGCATCGGTCAGTGCCTGTTCGGCCGACTCTGCACTCATTACCGGTTCAACAACATCATTGTTGCCGGCACGCTGACGGGCACGGTTCTGGTGATAAGCAAAACCAGTACCAGCCGGGATCAGACGACCAACAATAACGTTTTCTTTCAGACCACGCAGTTCGTCAACCTTACCGCCGACAGCAGCTTCAGTCAGAACGCGGGTAGTCTCCTGGAACGAAGCCGCAGAAATGAAGGAGTCCGTAGACAGTGACGCCTTAGTAATACCTAACAGTACACGCTCGTACTGCGCAGGCATTTTGCCGGCGGCTTCCAGTTCACGGTTCGCGATATTGACGCGGGCCACTTCAGCCTGTTCGCCTTCCAGGAATTCACTGTCGCCAGGGTGGGTGATCACACACTTACGCAGCATCTGCCGGATAATGGTCTCGATGTGCTTATCGTTGATCTTTACACCTTGCAGACGGTAAACGTCCTGTACTTCGTTCACAATGTAGCTGGCAACATGGTGAATACCACGCAGACGCAGGATGTCATGTGCTGACTCCGGACCTTCTGACAGGACTTCACCTTTCTCAATGCGCTCACCTTCGAACACATTGACCTGACGCCATTTCGGGATCATCTCTTCATGAGCTTCACCCTGATCCGGTGTAATCACCAGACGGCGCTTGCCTTTGGTTTCTTTACCAAAACCGATAACACCTGAAATCTCAGCCAGGATGGCCGGGTCTTTTGGCTTACGCGCTTCGAACAAGTCAGCAACGCGCGGCAGACCACCGGTAATATCCCGTGTCTTCGAGCTTTCCTGAGGAATACGTGCCAGTACAGTACCGGTAACCACGTTATCGCCGTCGGCCACTTCAATAGTGGTGAAGCTTGGCAGACGAATTTCCTGCAGGCCACCATCGTCGGTTGCCAGAATCAGCTTCGGCTCTTTGGCGTTCGCTTTGGCCAGGTCTTTCACTACAGTACGGGTTAAGCCGGTCAGCTCATCCATTTGTACTTCAGTGTTGGTATCGTCAACATCACTGAACGAAACCTTAGCGCCGCGCTCAACGATAATTGGGTGTGAGTGCGGATCCCAGTTCGCCACGATCTGGCCTGCTGTGATCTTAGCGTTATCGTCTGTCGTCAGGATCGAACCGTACGGCAGTTTATAGCGCTCTTTTTCACGACCTAATTCATCGAATACGGTGACTTCAGCTGAACGCGAAGTGATAACAATCTTGTTATCGGCATTGCGGACGAACTTGGCGTTGTGTAGCTTCAGGGTACCGGCGTTCTTCACCTGGACACTGTTTTCAGCTGATGCCCGTGATGCCGCACCACCGATGTGGAAAGTCCGCATCGTTAACTGGGTACCAGGTTCACCTATTGACTGCGCTGCGATAACACCTACCGCCTCACCTGGGTTAATCAGGTGACCGCGCGCCAGATCCCGGCCGTAACACTTAGCACAAACACCGAAGTCGGTCTGACAGGTAATAACAGAGCGTACGTGTACTTCGTCGATTGAGTTTTTCTCAATCAGATCACACAGCTGCTCATCAAGCATGGTGCCATCTGTCACCAGCACTTCGCCAGTGGTTGGCGCGATGATATCGCCAATCACCACCCGGCCCAGTACCCGCTCACGCAGACCTTCTACCACGTCACCACCTTCAATCAGCGGCTTCATGATAATGCCCTGCTCAGAACCACAGTCGTGCTCTGTTACGACTAAGTCTTGTGCCACATCGACCAGACGACGCGTCAGATAACCTGAGTTCGCTGTTTTCAGTGCGGTATCGGCCAGACCCTTACGGGCACCGTGCGTAGAAATAAAGTACTGTAATACGTTCAGACCTTCGCGGAAGTTCGCCGTAATCGGCGTTTCGATGATCGAACCATCCGGCTTTGCCATCAGGCCCCGCATCGCTGCCAGCTGACGGATCTGCGCCGGTGAACCCCGGGCGCCAGAGTCGGCCATCATGTACACTGAGTTAAACGACTGCTGCTGTACGGTATTACCGTCGCGATCAACCACGTTCTCTTTCGACAGGTTATCCATCATCGCCTTAGACAAGGCTTCGTTGGCTGTTGACCAGATATCGATAACTTTGTTGTACTTTTCACCAGCGGTAACCAGACCCTGTTGGAACTGGTCCTGGATCTCTTCTACTTCTTTCTCAGCTGCGTCGATAATTTCAGTCTTCGCCGCTGGGATCACCATATCATCGATACCAACCGACACACCCGATAACATCGCGTAGTGGAAACCGGTATACATAATCTGGTCTGCCAGAATAACGGTTTGTTTCAGACCGATACGGCGGTAAGCACCATTTAACAGGCGGGAAATCTGCTTTTTACCCATCGCCTGGTTCACCGCATCAAAGCTTAAACCTTCCGGCAGGATCGAATACAGAATGGCCCGGCCAACAGTGGTGTCTTTAACTGCTGTCTCAGAGGTCTTAGTGCCATCTTCATGGATGGTCACTTCGGTCATCCGCACTTTAACTTTGGCGTGTAAGCTGGCAACACCGGCACGGAACGCTTTCTCAGCTTCTTTCGGGCTCTTGAACAGCATGCCCTCGCCTTTCGCGTTGATCGCTTCGCGGGTCATATAGTACAGACCCAGAACAACGTCCTGCGATGGTACTATGATTGGCTCACCGTTTGCTGGCGACAGTACGTTGTTGGTCGACATCATTAACGCACGGGCTTCTAACTGTGCTTCCAGCGTTAACGGTACGTGTACCGCCATCTGGTCACCGTCGAAGTCAGCGTTATAGGCCGCACACACCAGAGGGTGCAGCTGAATCGCTTTACCTTCGATCAGTACCGGCTCAAATGCCTGAATACCCAGACGGTGCAGTGTTGGTGCCCGGTTCAGCAGTACCGGATGTTCACGGATGACTTCGTCCAGTACGTCCCATACTGCGCCTTCTTCGCGCTCTACCATTTTCTTGGCGGCTTTGATCGTCGTCGCTAAACCACGGGCTTCCAGCTTGCCATAGATAAACGGCTTGAACAGTTCCAGTGCCATTTTCTTCGGCAGACCACACTGGTGTAAACGCAGAGTAGGACCTACGGTAATTACCGAACGGCCTGAGTAGTCTACACGCTTACCCAACAGGTTCTGACGGAAACGACCCTGTTTACCTTTGATCATGTCCGCCAGTGACTTCAGTGGACGCTTGTTGCTACCGGTGATCGCACGGCCGCGACGACCGTTATCTAACAGCGCATCAACAGCTTCCTGTAACATCCGCTTTTCGTTACGTACGATAATGTCCGGCGCAGACAGGTCTAACAGACGCTTCAAACGGTTGTTACGGTTAATGACGCGGCGGTATAAATCGTTCAGATCTGAGGTCGCGAAACGACCACCGTCCAACGGTACTAACGGACGCAAATCCGGCGGTAACACTGGCAGGACAGTCATAATCATCCACTCTGGCTTGTTACCAGAGGTATGGAAGGCTTCCATCAGTTTCAGACGCTTGCTGATTTTCTTCCGCTTGGTTTCTGAGTTAATGGTTGGCAACTCTTCGCGCATTTGCTTGATTTCAGTCGCCAGATCAATGCCTTTTAATAAGTCCAGAATCGCTTCTGCACCCATCTTGGCTTCGAACTCATCGCCATGCTCTTCCAGCACGTCCAGATATTCTTCTTCGGTCAGCATCTGACGACGCTCCAGCGACGTCATACCTGGCTCGGTAACCACGTAGCTTTCGAAGTACAGTACGCGCTCGATATCACGCAGCGTCATATCCAGTAATAAACCGATACGGCTTGGCAGTGACTTCAGGAACCAGATATGGGCAGTCGGGCTGGCCAGCTCGATATGACCCATGCGCTCACGACGGACTTTGGTCAGGGTGACTTCAACGCCACACTTTTCACAAATTACACCGCGGTGCTTTAAGCGCTTGTACTTACCACACAGACACTCATAGTCTTTTACCGGCCCGAAGATCCGGGCACAGAATAAACCGTCACGCTCGGGTTTAAAGGTACGGTAGTTGATCGTCTCTGGCTTTTTCACTTCGCCGAATGACCATGAACGAATCATGTCCGGCGAGGATAAACCGATACGGATAACATCAAACTCGTCAGTTTTAGTTTGCTGTTTCAGAAACTTTAATAAGTCTTTCACCTTTGCTCTCCTGTAAGAGGTAAACCGGAATGGGGCAGCTCACTGCCCCGCCAACTCAAGGTCGGTTTATTCCTCTTCCAATTCGATATTAATACCGAGCGAACGGATTTCTTTCATCAATACGTTGAAAGATTCTGGCATGCCAGGCTCCATTCTGTGGTCGCCGTCAACGATGTTCTTATACATCTTGGTACGACCGTTGACGTCGTCAGACTTAACGGTAAGCATTTCTTGTAACGTGTATGCCGCACCGTAAGCTTCCAGCGCCCACACTTCCATCTCACCGAAGCGCTGACCACCGAACTGCGCCTTACCACCCAGCGGCTGCTGCGTAACCAGACTGTACGAACCGGTAGAACGGGCGTGCATCTTATCGTCAACCAGGTGGTTCAGCTTCAGCATATACATGTAACCAACCGTGACTTTCCGCTCGAAAGTATTACCGGTACGGCCATCATACAGCGTGATCTGACCGCTTGACGGCAGGTCACCCAGCTCCAGCAGTTGTTTGATTTCTGACTCTTTGGCACCATCAAACACCGGCGTTGCTACAGGTAAGCCTTTACGCAAGTTCTCGGCTAAACGGCGTACTTCATCATCGCTGAAGCTCTCGATATCCACGTTCTGACGTGATTCACCCAGCGCATATACCTTCTTCAGGAAGTCACGGATTTCCGCCGTTTCTTTCTGCTCTTTGATCATGGCGTCGATCTTGTCGCCGATACCACGGGCCGCTAAGCCTAAGTGCGTTTCCAGGATCTGACCGATGTTCATCCGCGATGGTACACCCAGTGGGTTCAGTACGATATCAACCGGCTGACCTTTCTCGTCATATGGCATATCTTCCACAGGGACGATAGTCGAGATCACACCCTTGTTACCGTGACGACCGGCCATCTTATCGCCTGGCTGAATACGACGTTTCACCGCCAGATACACCTTAACGATCTTCAGCACGCCAGGTGCTAAGTCATCGCCCTGTACAATCTTACGGCGCTTGGCTTCAAACTTCTTGTCATACTCGATACGAATTTCTTCGTACTGGGCAGCCAGCTGTTCAAGGTCGTTTTGCTTATCTTCATCCGACAGGCTTAAGTTAAACAGCGCGTCGCCTTTTAAGCCATCGATCTTGCTGCGCTCAAAACCGCTTTGCTCCAGCAGGTTACGGGCACGGCTGAAGATACCGGCTTCCAGGATACGGAATTCTTCATTCAGGTCTTTCTTAGCCTGTTTGATTTCCATTTCCTCGATTTCACGGGCGCGCTTATCCTTCTCAACGCCGTCACGGGTAAATACCTGCACGTCAATAACAGTACCTGTTACTGAGTTTGGTACCCGCAGTGAGGTGTCTTTAACATCAGAGGCTTTCTCACCGAAGATGGCGCGTAACAGCTTCTCTTCCGGTGTTAACTGGCTCTCACCCTTAGGTGTGACCTTACCAACCAGAATGTCGCCACCCTTCACTTCCGCACCGATATAAACGATACCGGCTTCATCCAACTTCGACAGGGCAGACTCACCTACGTTTGGAATATCGGCAGTGATTTCTTCAGGCCCAAGCTTGGTATCACGAGCGATACAGCTTAATTCCTGAATGTGGATGGTGGTTAAGCGATCTTCTTGCACTAAACGCTCAGATAACAAAATCGAGTCTTCGAAGTTGTAACCGTTCCACGGCATGAATGCCACGCGTAAGTTCTGACCTAAGGCCAGTTCACCTAAGTCGGTAGAAGGACCGTCAGCCAACACATCGCCACGCTCAATTGGCTCACCGTGGTTAACGCAAGGACGTTGGTTAATACAGGTGTTCTGGTTCGAACGGGTGTATTTGGTCAGGTTGTAGATATCGATACCGGCTTCGCCTGGCACCATTTCATCTTCATTTACCTTGATCACGATACGGCTGGCGTCAACATAGTCAACAGTACCACCGCGTTTCGCCACTACGGTTACCCCTGAGTCTTTCGCTACCACGCGCTCAATACCGGTACCGACTAACGGCTTATCAGCGCGCAGTGTTGGTACCGCCTGACGTTGCATGTTCGAGCCCATCAGTGCCCGGTTAGCGTCATCGTGTTCCAGGAACGGGATCAAAGCAGCAGCAACAGATACGATCTGCTGTGGTGCAACGTCCATATACTGTACGTCCGATGATGGCATCAGGGTAAATTCGTTTTTAAAGCGGCAAGGTACTAAGCCTTCAACGATACGGTTGTTCTCGTCTAACTCAGCGTTAGCCTGAGCGATCACAAAGTTACCTTCTTCAATCGCCGACAGGAAATCTACTTCGTCAGTCACCACGCCATTTTCAATCCGGCGGTATGGTGTTTCCAGGAAACCATATTCGTTAGTCTGAGCGAAAATCGATAACGAGTTAATCAGACCGATATTCGGACCTTCAGGTGTTTCGATAGGACAAACCCGACCATAGTGCGTTGGGTGTACGTCACGAACTTCGAAACCGGCGCGCTCGCGGGTTAAACCGCCCGGGCCAAGGGCAGAAATACGGCGCTTGTGCGTCACTTCTGACAGTGGGTTGTTCTGATCCATAAACTGTGACAGTTGGCTGGAACCGAAGAACTCTTTCACCGCAGCAGAGATTGGCTTGGCGTTGATCAGATCCTGTGGCATTACTGCGTCTAAATCGCCTAACGACAGACGTTCTTTCACAGCACGTTCAACACGTACTAAACCAACACGGAACTGGTTTTCAGCCATTTCACCGACTGAACGGATGCGGCGGTTACCCAAGTGGTCGATATCATCCACTTCGCCTTTACCGTTACGGATGTCGATCAGGACTTTCATTACCGCCAGAATATCTTCTTTGCTGAGTACGCCAGTACCTACGCCCTCTTCGAAGCTAACACGACGGTTAAACTTCATCCGGCCTACTGTAGACAAGTCGTAACGATCTTCAGAGAAGAACAGATTTTCAAATAAGGTTTCAGCAGCTTCGCGCGTTGGCGGTTCACCCGGGCGCATCATACGGTAGATTTCTACCAGCGCTTCCATCCGGTTGCTGCTTGGATCGATCCGTAAAGTTTCAGAGATATAGGCACCCTGATCCAGATCGTTAATATAAAGGGTTTCAAAACTGTCGTAGCCGGCTTTGCTTAGTTTTGCTAACAGCTCCAGTGTGAGCTCTGCGTTCGCCTCGGCAATAATCTCTCCGGTTGAACGGTCAGCGTAATTTTTCGCCAGCACCCGACCTACCACATATTCATGTGGTACTTCCATCATCGTTAAGCCAGTTTTCTCTAACTGACGGACGTGACGGGCAGTAATACGACGGCCTTGTTCTACGATCACTTCGCCATCGTTATCTTTAATATCAAAAGCTGCTGTTTCACCGCGCAGACGGCTTGGTACTACTTCCATCAGAATCTTGCCGTCTTTGATATCAAAGCGGGTATTCTCAAAGAAAGTAGCCAGAATTTCTTCGGTGCTGAATTCTAAAGCACGCAACAAAATGGTCGCAGGTAATTTACGGCGACGGTCAATCCGCACAAACAGACTGTCTTTGGCGTCGAATTCAAAATCTAACCAGGAACCACGGTATGGAATGACCCGAGCGTTATACAGTACTTTGCCTGAGGAGTGAGTTTTACCACGGTCATGGTCAAAGAATACACCCGGACTGCGGTGCAGCTGAGAAACAATTACCCGCTCAGTACCATTGATAACAAAGGTACCGTTCTCGGTCATTAATGGGATTTCACCCATATAGACTTCCTGCTCACGGATGTCTTTGATGGTGCCTGGTGCTTCTTTATCGAATAACACCATGCGCAGCTTCACCCGTAACGGCGCTGAGTAGGTCACACCTCGGATCTGACATTCTTTGACGTCAAACACGGGTTCCCCAATGCGGTAGCTTACGTACTGTAATTCGGCGCTGCCTGAATAACTTTTGATTGGAAATACAGAGCGGAATGCGGCTTCCAAACCGTATTCACCTTCCGGATCTGGCTCGATAAATTTGCTGAATGATTCGATCTGAATCGACAACAGGTATGGCACATCCAATACTTCCGGACGTTTGCCGAAGTCCTTACGGATACGTTTCTTCTCAGAATAAGAGTAAGTCATGGGGTTCCTCAGCTTGCTGATTTTTTTCCCAACCACTTTTCGGTGGTTTTAGTTACCAGACACGATAACTAGAGGGGTGGGGAAATCATTGTCCCACAGCGCAAAAAGGCCGGTGATTAATTCATCACCAGCCCGGCCTGAAATTCAGGCAGCTAATCTGGTTTGCACCAGATTATTTAACTTCAACAGATGCACCAGCTTCTTCAAGTTCTTTCTTGAGGGCTTCAGCTTCTGCTTTAGAGATACCTTCTTTGATTGGCGCTGGAGCGCTTTCAACCAGGTCTTTAGCTTCTTTCAGACCTAAACCGGTAGCACCGCGAACTGCTTTGATAACAGCTACTTTGTTAGCGCCGGCACCAGCCAGAACTACGGTGAACTCAGTTTGCTCTTCAACAGCAGCAGCTGGGCCAGCAGCAACAGCTACGGCAGCGGCGGCAGAAACACCAAACTTCTCTTCCATTGCAGATACTAATTCAACAACTTCCATTACAGACATTGCTGCGATTGCATCTAAGATTTGCTCTTTAGTCACTGACATTGCTCAGATTCCTAAATTGTGGGCCTTGGCCCGATTAAACTTTATCAAACCAAACGTAAAATTACGCGGCTTGCTCTTGTTTTTGGTCGCGAACCGCGGCAATTGTACGTACAAGTTTGCCGGCTGCTGCTTCTTTCATAGTGCTCATTAAACGTGCGATAGCTTCGTCGTAAGTTGGTAACGATGCTAACAGTTCAACGTTCACTGTGGCGCCATTAAAAGCTGCACCTTTCAGCTCGAAGTTTTTGTTTTCTTTGGCGAAATCTTTGAAGATCCGCGCTGCAGCACCTGGGTGCTCCTTAGAAAACGCAACTAAAGTCGGGCCTACGAATACATCTTTCAGACACTCAAATTCGGTGCCTTCTACTGCACGGCGAGCTAAGGTGTTACGGACAACTTTTACCCATACACCCGCTTCACGCGCTTGCTTACGCAGCGCAGTGATTTTGCCTACAGTGACACCACGAGCGTCTGCGACTACCGCAGATAAAGCACCTTTGGCAGCTTCCTGGACTTCAGCAACAATTGCTTTTTTGTCATCAAGCTTAATAGCCATTGGCTCTTAACTCCTGGTTCATCCGAACATAATGTTCGGTTGCCTACACATCGCTGACGGTTGCCAGCGCGCGATTTACGGTGAGACCAGAAGAATATAATTCGTTCTGGGGCCTACACCGTCTGCGTAGGTTGGTTTATTAAGTTACGGCTATCGAAACAGCGTAACACCTACGGTCTTGGACGGAAGCGATTAATTGCCTAAACAACAACCGCTTCTACCCGAAAAATGAGGGCGAGATTATAAATTAACCTGCCCTTAGCTGTAAAGCGCTTAAACAGCAGCGCTTAACGAAGCCTGGCTCAGGGTTAAACCTGCACCGTGTGTAGAAGAAATAGTCACTTTCTTGATATACACACCTTTAGCTACTGAAGGCTTAGCACGCTTCAGCGCAACCAGTAAGGCTTCTAAGTTTTCTTTCAGCTTGTCAGCGTCGAAGTCCAGCTTACCGATGGTTGAATGGATGATACCATTCTTGTCGTTACGGTAACGTACCTGACCCGCTTTAGCGTTCTTAACTGCTTCAGCAACGTTAGGAGTAACAGTGCCGGTCTTCGGGTTAGGCATCAGGCCGCGAGGACCTAAGATCTGACCCAGCATACCAACAACGCGCATCGCATCTGGAGAAGCGATAACAACGTCAAAATCCATTACGCCTTTCTTGACTTGTTCAGCTAAGTCTTCCATACCAACGATGTCTGCACCGGCTGCTTTAGCCGCTTCTGCGTTAGCACCCTGGGTGAACACAGCAACACGAACAGTACGGCCAGTACCGTGCGGCAGTACAGTAGCACCACGTACGTTCTGGTCAGATTTACGGGCATCGATACCCAGGTTAACTGCTACGTCAACGCTTTCTACGAACTTGCCAGCTGATAATTCTTTTAACAGCGCAACAGCTTCGTTGATCTCATATTCGCGAGTTGAATCAACTTTAGAACGGATTAACTTAGCGCGTTTAGTTAATTTAGCCATCTATTAGCCCTCCACCACTAAGCCCATTGAACGTGCGGTACCTTCGATAGTACGCACGGCAGCAGCGTGATCCGCAGCTGTTAAGTCTGGTTGTTTTACTTTCACGATCTCGTCGATCTGAGCAGCAGTAACTTTACCAACTTTCTGGGTGTTTGGACGGCTTGAACCACCTTTCAGACCAGCAGCTTTCAGTAATAAGAAAGACGCTGGTGGAGTGCGGGTTTCAAATGTGAATGAACGGTCGCTATATACTGTGATAACAACTGGAATAGGCATGCCTTTTTCCAGGCTCTCTGTACGGGCGTTGAAGCCTTTACAGAATTCCATGATGTTAACACCGTGCTGACCTAACGCCGGACCAACTGGTGGCGACGGGTTTGCCATACCGGCTTTTACCTGCAGTTTAATAAGTGCAGTGACTTTCTTTGCCATGTTTCACCTCTGTTAGTGGGTCTTTGCCTTGTAAGTGCGAGGACACTTACTCAAACGGCTTCCCTTACGATAAAAAGGGCGCAGATTATA
>MTEX01013872.1_pt1 | contig 14214 bp, 15 predicted proteins | sample 1042691 | NCBI WGS metagenome assembly MTEX01 (sample SAMN06185810, study PRJNA358809) | soil metagenome | isolation source: soil biostimulated with molasses as carbon source | place: India | collected 2015-05-23
TGTCGCGATGGGCTGCAACGCAGCCCCAGGATTCCAGCTTCGCAATACCCATTGGCTGGGGGCTGCTGCGCAGCCCATCGCGACACGAGGCCGCTCCTACACCGACCGGGTCAGCCGGCCCTTTGTTATCGGGCCGCTGCGGTCAGTTGGCCGCAGTGCTGCCGGCCAGCTTCGGCTGGCGGTACAGGTCCAGCAGCACCTGGTCGAGCACCTGCGATGCGCCCCACGGTTTCGGGTCGTTGAGGATTGCCGCCACCGCCCAGGTATGGCCATTGCTGTCGCGGCTGAAGCCGGCGATCGCCCGCACGGTGTTCAGGGTGCCGGTCTTGATGTGCCCTTCACCCGACATCGCCGTACGTTTCAGGCGCTTGCGCATGGTGCCGTCCATGCCCACCAGCGGCATCGAGCTGATGAACTCGGCGGCGTACGGGCTTTTCCAGGCGGCCTGCAGCATTGCCGCCATTTCCCGCGTGCTGACCCGCTCGGCGCGCGACAGGCCGGAGCCGTTTTCCATGACCAGGTGCGGTGCGGTAATGCCCTTCTTCGCCAGCCATTGACGCACCACGCGCTGGGCGGCGCGGGCATCGTCGCCATCGGCATCGGTGCGGAACTGCGCGCCAAGGCTCAGGAACAGTTGCTGGGCCATGGTGTTGTTGCTGTATTTGTTGATGTCGCGGATCACTTCCACCAGGTCTGGCGAGAAGGCCCGGGCCAGCAGGCGCGCACCCTTGGGCACGTTCTCGAAGCGGTCGCCACCCTGGATGCTGCCACCCAGCTCGTTCCAGATCGCGCGCACGGCACCGGCGGCGTAGGTCGGGTGGTCAAGCAGCGACAGGTAGGTCTGCGAGTTGCAGCCTTCACCCAGCTGGCCGCTGACCGTCACGCTGATGCCATCGGCCTGCGGCACCGGGTTGTAGCGCACATCACCCGCGCACTGCCGGGAGGCTACCGCCTTGACCTGGTTGTCGATGCGGATACTGGCAATCGGCGGCTCGACCGCAATGGTGACCTTGCCGCCATCATTGCGGGCCACGAAGCGCAGGGCCTTGAGGTTGATCATCAGCGAGTCCGGCTTGACCAGGAACGGCTTGTTCTCATCGCCGCCATCATCGTTGAACTGCGGCAGGTTGGGCTGCACGAAGTGGCTGCGGTCCAGCACCAGGTCGCCGGTGATGGTGCGCACGCCATTGGCACGCAGGTCACGCATCAGCAGCCACAGCTTTTCCATGTTCAGTTTCGGGTCGCCGCCGCCTTTGAGGTACAGGTTGCCGTTGAGCACCCCGTTGCTGAGCGTGCCATCGGTGTAGAACTCGGTCTTCCACTGGAAGGTCGGGCCAAGCAGTTCGAGGGCGGCGTAGGTGGTGACCAGTTTCATGGTCGAGGCCGGGTTTACCGACACATCTGCGTTGAATACGGTCGGTGTACCAGGGCCGTCCAGCGGCAGCATCACCAGCGACAGCGCCGAGTCCTGCAGCTTGCTGGCCTTGAGGGCCTGCTGCACTTTGGGGGGCAGGGTGGTATTGACGGCGGCGGCCTGGCTGGGCAGGGCGAATGGCAGCAGCAGGCCGGCAAGCATGAGGGGACGAAGCTGTTTGATCATAGTGAGTAAATACCCTACGGCGAGGGGAAAGGGCATTGGGGCTGTAAAGGATGATGGCCCCAGGATGAAAGAATGCGCATTATGCCCCAAGCGCAGCGACGATGCGCCACGTTCGACAGAAAAGCACCACCCATGGAAAACCACTGGCCATGAAAAAGGCCACCATGAAGGTGGCCTTTTCAGCGATCGGGCCGGTATTACTCGGCCTTGTTGATCGGCTTTTCCGGGTACCAGGCGTCCAGCAGCGGGCTGACTTCGATCTTGGTCAGTTCGCTGCGGCCCTTGAGCCAGGCTTCAACGGCTGCACGCTGTTCTTCGCTGACCGAGCCGCGTTTGACCGAGCACACCAGGCCGAAATCGTCACCGCCTACATAGTCCAGGCCGTTGGCGTCCATGGCTTCTGCCAGGAACGCGTCGAGGAAAGCATCGATTGCCTGGTCATCCAGATCTTCCTTGAATTCCAGGTTCAGCTCGAAGCCCAATTCCTGAAACTCGTCGACACACAGCTTCTTGCGCAGACGACGGGAGCGGTTTGTGGCCATGAAACAATCCTCTTAGGTAATAACGCCGCGCAGTCTACCAGTTAACACGCCTGGCTGCCTGCCTGTGTGCAGCTATCGGTAGCCAGTTCCCTGGCCAGGGCCCGTTCCACCCGGCACATGTGCCGCGCCAGTGCCTGGCGCCGCCGGCGCAGCTGGAGGGTGGACAAGCCGCCGGCCTCCAGGGCTTCGCAGGCCGCCATCAGCTCGGGGGCTTCGAGCATGCGTGCGGCGCTGAGCACCTTGTGCGCCTGTTCGCCAATGGCCCCGCTGTCGTGCTCCGGATGCAGTGCCATGAGCGTGGCCAGGTCGGCCTGCAGGCTTTGCTGCAGGGCTTCCAGGAAGCGCTGGCGGTCGTTGGGGTCATGCCCGACCACTGCAGCCAGCCCGTCCAGGTGATACAGCTTGCGCCGGGGTTTTTGCTGGCGCCGCGGGCGGATGCCGGCCAGGCGCTGGCTGAGCGTGCTGAGGCTGATGGGCTTGAGCAGGCAGTCGTCCATGCCGGCGCTCAGGCATTTGCGCCGCACCTCCGGTTGCGCATTGGCGGTGTAGCCGAGAATGGTGCAGCGCGAGCGCTTGCCATGGCGCTCTTCGGTACGAACCGCAGAGGCCAGCTGATAGCCGTTCATGTGTGGCATGTTGCAGTCGAGTACCAGCACATCGAAGTCGCCCGCCCGCCAGGTAGCCAGGCCTTCACGGCCATCGTGGGCACTGGCATGGTCCAGGCCCAGGTAACCAAGCTGTTGCGCCATCAACTGCAGGTTGGCCGGATGGTCGTCGATCACCAGCACGCTCAGCCGTGGGTCGGGCACGTCGAGTTCTTCAGGCAACGGGGCCTGCAGCGTGGGGGCGTCTACCCGCTGCAGCGGCATCTTCAGGCGCACCTGGGTACCGACATCTTCCAGGCTCCTGATGCTCAGGTCGCCGCCCATCATTTCGCACAGGTTGCGACAGATGGCCAGGCCCAGGCCGGTGCCCGCGCGAGCGCCCTGGCTGTGCGGGTTGGCCTGGATGAAGGGGTTGAACAGGCGTTGCAGGTCGTCAGCGGGTATGCCAATGCCACTGTCGCGCACCTCCAGCTCCAGCACTGCCGGGGTGCAGGCCTCATCCAGGCTGACGTTGATGCGCACCTGGCCATGTTCGGTGAACTTGATGGCGTTGCTCACCAGGTTGGACAACACCTGCTTGAAACGCAGTGGGTCGAGCAGTGCATGGCAGCGTGCCGCGGGGGCGATCATCACTTCCAGGGCGAGGCCTTTCTGCCGTGCCTGGCCCTCGAAAATGCGCCCTACCGATTCGACCAGGGCCGCCAGGTCGACGGTTTCCGGGGCGAGGGTCAAGTGCCCGGACTCGATGCGCACGATATCGAGGATGTCGCCGATCAGGCCCAGCAGGTCCTTTGCCGAGTGGTGCGCCAGTTCCAGAGCGCTGCGGTCCACCCGGCCCTGGTCGGCACGCTTGACCGCCAGTTCCAGCATGCCGATGACCGCGTTCATCGGGGTGCGGATCTCGTGGCTGATGGTGGCCAGGAACGTGCTCTTGGCGCGGTTGGCATCGTCGGCCTGCTGTTTGGCCTGGCGCAGTTCCATGACCAGTTGGCGGCGGTCGCTGATGTCGATCCAGCCGCCGATGATGCCCTGGACCTCGCCCAGCGAGTCGCGATACGGCAGGATCCAGTGGTAAATGGTCATCTCACGGCCCTTGATCCGTAGCGGCCGGTCCATGATCAGCGGGGTGCCGACTGCCATCACCTTCAGGTAGTCCGCCTCGATCTGGCGAATATGCTCGTACTCGGCGAACAGGCTGTCTTTCAGGCGTTTGCCAATGACCTCCTCGGAGCGCGCCTGCACGGCTTCCAGGTAGCTGAAGTTGCAACTTTGCAGGCAGCCCTCGCGGTCACGCACGTACATGGGGTGAGGCGTGCCGTTGAGCAGGGCGCGCATGAACGCCAGTTGGTCGTTCAGCGCGCGCTCGGCGCGTTGCCGCTGGCGAATCTGCAGGCGCAGGCGGGCGTTCCAGAGCAGCGCCAGCAGCAACAGCACGGCTGCGCCCAGTACCAGCTGTACCGCGAGGCGACGGTAATCCCGGCCGTTGCCGTCATCGTGCAGGTCGAAGCCGCGCCAGCGGTTGTTGATTACCCCCAGCTCCTCCGGCGAGATGCTCAGCAGGGCCTTGTCGAGGATCGAGACCAGCACCTGCGACGAGGCGCTGGTCGCCATGGCGAAGTTGGCGGGTTCGCTACCGACAGTGGTGCGGATGACCAGCTCGGGATTGCTGGCCAGGGCATGGTTGGCGTCGACCAGGGTGGTAATCACTGCATCGACGGCGCCGCTGTTGAGCAATGCCATGGAGTAGAACGTGCTTTCCGTCTCGATCCAGCCGATTTGTGGATAGTGCTGTGACAGCATCGCGTCCATGGCGCTGTAGCGGGTAATGGCGATGCGACGCCCGTGCAACTGTTCCAGCGAGGCCGGTGCCTCGTTGTCCTTGCGGCTGACCAGTACGTAGGCGCTTTCCAGGTATGGGCGGCTGATCTGCAGGTTGTCCTCGGCGTCGCCGCCGGTGGCCAATGCGGCGATGACATCCGCGCGGCCGTCCTTGAGGCGGGCAATCATGTCGGCGATGCCACTGGCGCGCTGCACTTCGAAGCGCAAGCCGGTACGCAGGCGGATGAGTTCCAGCAGGTCGGCGGTAATGCCGCGAAAATGCCCCGCGCCATCGAAGTAGGACACCGGTGCGGCTGTGTCATCGATCGCCACACGCATCACCGGGTGGTCGCGCAACCATTGCTCTTCGGCCTCGGTCAGTTGCAGCTTGCGGTCGGTCAGCAACAAATCGCTGCCGGCACTCCAGCGTTTGAAGATGCTGGCGCGTATGGCGGGGGGCTGGCTGTCCAGCACGGCATTCACCAGCTCCATCAGCAGCCTGTCCTGCTGGCGCAGGGCAAAGCCGAAGCCGATGGCTTCGTGCTTGCCGAAGTTGGCCATGCGCAGGCGCGGCAAGTGGCCGCGGTTGAGCTGGTAATGGGTGGAAATGGTATCCCCGATGAACACATCCGCCTGGCCGAACGCCACGGCATTCAAGGCCTGGCTGGAAGAGCCGAAGGCCAGTAGCTCGGCCTTGGGGTAGGTGCCGAGGACCTCCTGCCTGGGCAGGTAGTGGTAGAGCATGCCCAGGCGCATGCCGGGCAAGCCCATGTCCAGAACCCGGCTTTCGTCTTCACGGGTTACCAGCACCGGTTGGTCGATGGCGTAGGGGTGCGAGAGCGCCAGGCCGTCGCTGGCTGCCTCGTAGCCATTGGCACTGCCAAGCAGGTCGATGTCGCCGTGGCGCAACGCCTCCACCGCCGCCTGCCGGCTGGAAAAGCGCAGTACCCTGACCGGCAACTGCAGGGCCTTGCCGATCAGGCTGGCGTACTCGGCGGTCAGGCCCTGGTAGTCGCGGCCGCCACTGGTGATGTCGAAGGGTGGGTAGTCCGGTGCCGAGGTGCCCAGCACCAGTTCCTGACGGCTGTCGAGCCATTGCCGTTGTTCGGCGGTAAGCGCTGGCTGGGCGGGGCGGGCCGATGACCGGGCCAGCAACGTGTAGGAAGAGGCTTCTTGATGGGTAGCCTGTGCCACGCTGCTGAGCAGGAGCAGGGCGAGCAGCAGGCGAGCGATAGGGCGCGCCATGACCATCCTCAGACCAGTGCGTTGCGCTTGGCCATTTCGATCAGGTCGACCAGCGTGTCGACCTGGAGTTTGTGCATCAGGCGCTTCTTGTAGGTGCTGACGGTCTTGCTGCTGAGGAACATGCCCTTGGCAATTTCCTTGTTGCTGCGGCCTTGGGCAAACAGCTGCAGCACCATCAGTTCGCGGTCGTTCACCTGGCGGAAAAGTTGCAGGTCGGCATCCACCGCCTGGTTGTGCTTTATCGCCTGGCTGGGGAAATAGTTATAACCGGCCAATACCGCCTTGATTGCACTGAGCAATTCGCTCAGGTCCTCCTGCTTGCACACATAGCCGGCGGCACCCGAGTGCATGCAGCGTACGGCAAACAATGCCGGTGATTGTGCGGTCAATACCAGAACCTTCAATGGTAACGCCATGGCCTGGAAGCGGGACAGCACCTCCAGCCCGTCCAGCTTGGGGATGCTGATGTCGAGAATGACCAGGTCGGGATTGGTTTCGCGAATCATCTGCATGGCGTCAACGCCGTTGTCCGACTCGCCGACAACCTGGTAATTCTGGTTTTCCAGCAACATACGCACAGCCAGACGGATGACAGGATGGTCGTCGACAATAAATATGGATTGCATGTTCAACTTCCTGCGGGCGATTGAGGGGACAGGCGGCACCTTATCGCAGTTGGAAGTCATCGGGCATGCGAGGAACGGCTATTAGCCCTATATGGGAAATGGCTTACAAGATAAAGCAAATCTGGCTACGAAATTGGGGGATTCAATGCGATGTCAAAACAAGTTTGGTAACCAATCATTTATCTTTAATCGTATTGTTTAGTTGGTCCCGTGTATATGTAGGAAGTTTCCTTCAGGCAGGGTGGCAGCCTCGGGCTGTGCCCGGGCTGCACCCGGTGCGCTTCAGACCGGGCTGGAGCGCCCGGTCATCTCGCGCGCCATTTCGCTGGCATAGCTGTCGGTCATCCCGGCAATGAAGTCGATCATGCGCAAGAAAGCACTGTGCAGCGAACCATGGGGGTCAGGGGCATTGTTGCCGATCAGGTCCAGCACCCGGCGGCTCTTGAACGAGGGCGTGCGCCCGCCGTGCTGTTCGAGGGCCGCACCACAGAACGTATTCAGCAGAATTTCCAGGGTGGTATAGGCGCCGATCTCGTGCAAGGTCTTGCGCTTGTCCTGGAAGATCTTGTTGCGCGCCATGGCCTTGGCCTGCAGCACGCAGCGTTTGGCCGGGCCATGCATGTGTTCGACCAGGTCGCCCGCCAGCTGGCCGGCCAGCAGGGCTTGCTGTTGCTCGACGAATGCACGGGCGGCGGCGTTGGTCAGGTGTTCGATGGCCTTGCCACGCAGGATCGCCAACTTGCGCCGCCGGGAATCGCCCGGACCGAGCTGGCGGTAGGTTTCCGGCAGGTCTTCGCCGACCAGGTCGAGCAGCAGCGCTTCGACTTCGGCGTATTGCAGCAGCTCCATTTCCAGGCCGTCTTCCAGGTCGATCAGCGCATAGCAGATGTCATCGGCGGCCTCCATCAGGTAGACCAGCGGGTGGCGCGCCCAGCGTTGGTGTTCCAGTTGCGGCAGGCCAAGCTTGCGGGCGATCTGCTCGAGCAGGGGCAGTTCGCTCTGGTAGCTGCCGAACTTGTGCTTCTTGTAGCCCAGGGCGTCGGCGTGGCGCGCGCTCCACGGGTATTTCAGGTAGGTGCCGAGGGTGGCGTAGGTCAGCCGGGTACCGCCGTCGAACTGGTGATATTCCAGCTGGGTGAGTACGCGAAAGCCCTGGGCGTTGCCTTCGAAGTTGAGGAAGTCGGCGCGCTCGTCGTCGTTCATGTCATCCAGCCAGCCACGCCCGGCGGCCTGCTGGAACCAGTGGCGGATGGCATCTTCGCCGGAGTGGCCGAACGGTGGGTTGCCAATGTCATGGGCCAGGCAGGCCGATTGCACGATCATGCCGAGGTCGCTCGGGGCGCACCAGTCCGGCAGGCTGTCGCGCAGGGTTTCGCCGACGCGCATGCCCAGCGAGCGACCGACGCAGCTGACTTCCAGCGAGTGGGTCAGGCGTGTGTGGATATGGTCGTTGCTGGAAACCGGGTGCACCTGGGTCTTGCGCCCGAGACGGCGGAAGGCCCCGGAGAAGATGATGCGGTCGTGGTCTTTGTGAAAGGGGCTGCGCCCGAGTTCATCGGCGCTGTACAGCGCTTTGCCCAGGCGTTCGCGGGTGAGCAGGGTGTGCCAGTCCAAGGCGCGGTCTCCTGTGCATCGAGGGCTATAGCTTCGGGTGTCCGAAAGGTCAGTGCAAGGGGGAAGCCGGCAACGGGGCCGTTGCCGGCGGCAATAAAACACTCAAGGGCGACGGTTGCCTTGCAGATACAGGCGCACCAGCGGTAGCAGGCTGGTGCCCAGGCGCAGCAGCCGCGCGAGGTTGCCGCTGCGCACGCCCTTGCCGGTGAGGAAACCCAGTGCCACCACGGCGCCGATGCCCCACAGCGGTGCATGCTTGATGCCCAGCCCGTCCTGTAGCGAGTTGCCCATGCCCCGCACGCGGCGCAGCGGTTCCAGCAACTGCGCCGATTCGTGGCGGATTTCCTGGCGGTGCATTTCCATGCGCAGGCGCAACAGCGCCTTGCGCAATTCACGCGGGTTACGCGTGTCTGGCAGTTGTGGCAGGCTCATGGCAACAGGCGCTCCCGGTCCTTGGCGAGTTCCTCGAGGGTGGCACCAAACGGTGACGACTCGTCGAACACCGCGGCCTTGAGGCGCAGCCCGCAGTACAGTGCGGCGATGCCGTAGAACACACAGAGGCCGATGATCCCGGCCAGGCGATAACTGTCCCACAGCAGCACCAACAACAGCCCGGACAAGGCGGTCAGCAGCAGCAAGGCGAACACCAGGGCCAGGCCGGCGAACAACAGCAGGCTCAAGGTGCGGCCCTTCTGTTCCTGCAACTCGATGCCGAACAGTTCGATATGGCTGTGCAGCAGCCCCAGCGCAGCTGCGCCCAGGCGCTTGCCTGAAGCGCTGGCGCCGTTGGCGTCGTTATCCATGGTATCCCCTCAGTGGCGGTTGGCCAGCAGGCCGATCAACAGCCCGACGCCCGCCGCGATGCCGATCGCCTGCCACGGGTTTTCCTGCACGTACTGCTCGGCGCTGCCCAACGCGGCCTGGCCGCGCTCACGCACCGAGTCCTGGGTCAGTTGCAGGGTTTCGCGGGCCTGGGCCAGGCGCTCGTGAATCTGTCCGCGCAATTCGTCCGCCTGGTCGCCGGCCAGGTTGGCGGTGTCGGCCAGCAGCTTCTCGGTGTCGCGCACCAGCGCCTGGAAGTCAGCCATCAATATCTCTTGTGCAGTCTTTGCCGATTTGCTGGCCATGGGTGTCTCCCTGTCGATGAATGTTGGTAGTTCGAGTGATAGCACACGCGGAAGGTTCAAGTGTCGGCGCTGGTATGGGCCTTGCTAAGGCTTTGCCACGTTGCGGGGCGTTCGTGGCAGGTATTGCGCCGATTCAGGGCGCCGACGCAGCGGCTACCGATAAACCTTAACCCAATCCACGACAAACCCAAGAAAAAACCGCGCAGGCCCGCCAGGCTCACCGAAACAGGGCAGGGGGGTGGCACCGATTCGGTGCAGGGATGCAGGTTCTTGAACTGTCCTGGTGCCTTTTCAGCAGGTCTGCCTACTTCATGGAAAACATGCACAGCGCGATGGATTCTCTGGTCCACGGTTCCAATACCCTGTTCATCCTCATGGGCGCCATCCTGGTGCTGGCCATGCATGCCGGCTTCGCGTTTCTCGAAGTGGGTACGGTGCGCCACAAGAACCAGGTCAATGCCTTGTCGAAGATTCTCAGCGATTTTGCCATCTCGGCGCTGGTGTACTTCTTCATCGGCTACTGGATCGCCTACGGGGTCAACTTCCTGCAGCCGGCAGCCGCACTGGCGGCCGACCAGGGTTACGCGCTGGTCAAGTGCTTCTTTCTGCTGACCTTCGCCGCAGCGATCCCGGCGATCATCTCCGGGGGCATTGCCGAGCGGGCGCGCTTCGTGCCGCAGCTGTGCGCCACGGCGTTGATCGTGGCGTTCGTCTACCCGTTCTTCGAAGGTGTGGTGTGGAACGGCAACCTCGGCCTGCAAGCCTGGTTGCAGGCACGTTTTGGCGCGCCATTCCATGACTTTGCCGGCTCGGTGGTGGTGCATGCCATGGGCGGCTGGCTGGCCTTGGCAGCGGTGCTGCTGCTGGGCGCGCGTCGAGGGCGCTATCGCGATGGCCGCCTGGTGGCGTTTGCGCCGTCGAGCATCCCGTTCCTGGCGCTGGGCTCGTGGATCCTGATCATTGGCTGGTTCGGCTTCAACGTCATGAGTGCGCAGACCCTACAGGGGATCAGCGGTCTGGTGGCGATCAACTCGTTGATGGCCATGGTCGGTGGCACCCTGTCGGCCTTGCTGGCCGGCCGTAACGACCCGGGCTTCCTGCATAACGGCCCGCTGGCCGGGCTGGTGGCGGTTTGTGCGGGCTCCGACCTGATGCACCCGGTTGGCGCATTGGTCACTGGCCTGGTCGCCGGGGCGCTGTTCGTCTGGACCTTCACGGCGGCGCAGAACCGCTGGAAGATCGATGATGTGCTGGGGGTGTGGCCGTTGCATGGCCTGTGCGGCGTGTGGGGAGGCCTGGCCTGTGGTGTGTTCGGCCAGGCAGCCCTGGGCGGTATGGGCGGTGTCAGCCTGGTCAGCCAGTTGCTGGGCAGCCTGCTGGGCGTGCTGGTGGCGCTGGCCGGTGGCTTTGCCGTGTACGGTGCGATCCGCGCGCTGCATGGCCTGCGCTTGAGCCATGAGCAGGAGTTCCAGGGCGCCGACCTGTCGCTGCACCGTATCGGCGCAACCAGCCAGGATTGAGCCAGGTCAGGTGCGCGCTGGGCGGGAGCGGCCTAGAATAGGCTTCTGTGCATGCCAAACCGGAACCTGCCCATGCTGCCTGAATGCCAACTGTTCGGCACCCTCGGCTGCCACCTTTGTGAAGTGGCCGAGGCCGTGCTGATGCCCTTCGTCGATCACGGCCTGTTGGTGGAGCTGGTCGATATCAGTGAAAGCGAGGCGATGGTCGAGCGTTACGGCCTGATCATTCCGGTGCTGCGGCGCTGCGACAATGGTGCCGAGCTGCATTGGCCATTCGATGCCGAGCAGGTCGTGGCGTTTCTCGCGCAATGACGGCACCAGGGGAGGTGCCTCCCTGCTCCATGTGGCGCGCTGCGTCGTGATGATCACCTGCCGGCACACGGAGGCCGGCATTTGCCACCGATCATCAGGACTCCAACCATGCTTATTTCCCCCCATTTCTCGCTTGATGAAATGACCGTTTCGCAGCTCGCCGCCAGGGAAGGGCTCGACAACCACCCGCCAGCCGAGGCGCGGGCCAACCTGCAACTGCTGTGCAATGTCCTGGAGCAGGTACGCGCACTGTTCGGCGCGCCGGTCATCGTCAGCAGCGGCTATCGCAGTCCGGCGGTCAACAGCCGCATTGGCGGGTCGGTGACGAGCAAGCATTTGCAAGGGCTCGCCGCCGACTTCACGGTGATCGAAGTCAGCCCGCGCGAAGTCGTGCGGCGCATCAGCGAAAGCGCCATTCCCTTCGACCAGCTGATCCTCGAATTCGACCAATGGGTACACCTGGCGGTGACCCCAGGCACGCCGCAACGACAGGTACTGACGATTCGCAGAGGCAGCGGCTACGAGGAGGGGCTGCAATGAAGCGCATTGACGGCGGCAAGGGGATGTTCGTATGCTGTATATAAATACAGTGTCGAGGTAAAGCCATGCTCAACGTCGAGCAACTCAAGTACAGCGTCAACCGCATGCCCGTCGAACGGGTGGCCGACGCCGTTCTGGAACTGCGCCTCGAAGGCCTGGTAACCGACGACCGCACACCGTTCGGCAAGGTCCACTTCAATACCTGTTTTGCCGAGATAGAGGCCTTGTTCCAGCGTGCCGGCTACCACCGCGGGCTGGATGTGGTGGGTTACCAGGGCTTGCTGTATGCCCTGTACGACCCTGGCCGCTGGGAGCCGGTGCAGGTACTGCGTTGGTTGAAGGAGCGCAGCGAAGCGATGGCCAAGGCTGGTTGAGGGCGCGGGGTTGGAGGATAATGCGCAGCCGTGACTGTTTCGAGCCCTGCCATGACCACGCCGTTCGACCCCGCCCGCCAGCAAGCCAGCACGGTGTGCCTGCCACCCGGTAACTGGGCGACGGTACTCGACTGCCTGTGCGACCATTTCAAGGCCATCGACCGAGCCCAATGGCTCGATCGCTTTGCCCGTGGCCGGGTGCTGGATGCCGAGGGGCGAGCAGTCGCGGCCGAGCTGCCGTACAAACGGGGCATGCGCCTGCACTACTTCCGCGAGGTGCCGAACGAGCGGCCGATCCCGGTGCAGGAGGCGGTGTTGCATGTGGATGAACACCTGGTGGTGGCGGACAAGCCGCATTTCCTGCCAGTGACGCCGAGCGGAGAATACGTCGAGCAAACCTTGCTGCGCCGGTTGATTCGCCAGCTGGGTAACCCGCACCTGGTGCCGTTGCATCGAATCGACCGGCATACCGCCGGGCTGGTGCTGTTTTCCGCCAACCCGCAGAGCCGCAGTGCCTACCAGAGGCTATTTCCCGAGCGGCGCATCGATAAACGCTACCAGGCCATTGCCGCGGCCATGCCGCAGCACGATTTCCCGTTGGTGCATAAAAGCCGCCTGGTGCATGGCGAGCCGTTTTTCCGCATGCATGAGGTCGAGGGCGAGGCGAACAGCGAAACGTGGGCTGAGGTGTTGGAAAAGCATGGCGACCTGTGGCGTTACGGGTTGTCGCCAGTGACCGGCAAAACCCACCAGTTGCGTGTACACATGGCGGCATTGGGCGCAGGGATCAGCAATGACCCGTTTTACCCGCAGTTGCTCAAGGAAGAGGATGACTACCAGCGGCCGTTGAAACTGCTGGCGCAGAGCTTGCGCTTCGAGGACCCACTGAGTGGCGAAGAGCGTTATTTCGAGAGCCGCTTGCACCTGGATTGGTAATCTGGTGGCTGGCACCGGCGGTGCCGGTGATCGCGGCTGAAGCCGCTCCTACAGGGATAGCGCCAACTGAGGTGCGGATTTATCCGCGAAGCAGGCGACGCGGAGGCTGGCACCGGCGGTGCCGGTGATCGCGGCTGAAGCCGCTCCTACGGGGTAAGCACCAACTGTAGGAGCGGATTTATCCGCGAAGCAGGCGATGCGGAGGCAGGCACCGGCGGTGCCGGCGATCGCGGCTGAAGCCGCTCCTACAAGCCGACGCAGTACCGGTGGAAACCGCCTTAGCGGTTGAAACGCTCCACCAGTGAGTACTGGGTACCCGCTGTGCTGGTCAGCTCTTCGCTGAGCAGCGCCGAATGCTGAGCCTGTTCGGCAGTCTGGTCGGCCAATTGGGCGATGGTGCTGATGTTGCGGCTGATCTCGTCCGCTACCGCCGTCTGCTCTTCTGTCGCTGCCGCAATCTGAGTCGCCATGTCGGTAATGTTGGCCACTGCTTCGCTGATTCCGACCAACGCCTCGTCGGCCTGCATCACGCGGTCCACGCCTTCCTGCGCCTGGCGGTGGCCGGTTTCCATGGTCAGCACGGCGTTGCTGGCAGTCTGTTGCAGCTTGGCGATCAGCCCGTGGATCTGCCCGGTGGATTCGGCGGTGCGCTGCGCCAGCTGGCGCACTTCGTCGGCCACCACGGCAAAGCCCCGGCCCATTTCACCCGCCCGCGCCGCTTCGATGGCCGCATTCAATGCCAGCAGGTTGGTCTGATCGGCGATGCCCTTGATCACGTCGACCACACCACCAATCTCGTCACTGTCCTTGGCCAGCTGAGTGACCGTCTGGCCCGTCTCGCCTACCGCCGCCGACAAGCGCTCGATGGCTTCGCGGGTTTCCCCGGCAATCTGCCGGCCCTGGCTGGTCAGGCGGTTGGCTTCCTGGGTGGCGTCGGCGGTGCGCTGCACGTGGTTGGCCACTTCCTGGGTAGTGGCGGCCATCTGATTGACTGCGGCGGCCACTTGCTCGGTTTCCACGCGCTGGCGTTCCAGCCCCGAAGAACTCTTGTGGGCCAAGGCATCGGACTGGCGCGCCTGTTCGCTGAGGTGTTCGGCGCTGTCCTGCAGGCGGGTCAGGCAGGTTTTCATGCGGGCGTCCTGGCTCAGCATGGCCATTTCCAGGCGTGCCTGTACCCCGCGGCTGTCAGTGTACATCTGGGCGATCAGCGGGTCGGAGGTGGTCTGTTCGGCCAGGCGCAGCAGGCGCTTGAGGCCGCGTTGCTGCCAGCCCAGGCCGAGCAGGCCCAGGGGTACCGAAAGCCCGGCGGCCAGGGCGAAGCCCCAGGAATGGCCGAGCCAGTTGCCGATCAGGAA
>MTEX01011473.1_pt1 | contig 14185 bp, 13 predicted proteins | sample 1042691 | NCBI WGS metagenome assembly MTEX01 (sample SAMN06185810, study PRJNA358809) | soil metagenome | isolation source: soil biostimulated with molasses as carbon source | place: India | collected 2015-05-23
CGTTGTCGGGTCGTTCGGCCAGGCCCTGGATGTCGCGGGAAGCCTGTTCGAAAGCGGAATTCAGATCGGACATGAGGACTACCTCCCAATAGTGGCCGCATCTCAACACGCGGGGCATGACCGGTCAATCGGGCGCGGGATTGTGGAAGCCAAACGGCTCTGGCAAGTTAGCGCGCAGGGCAGGCGGAGGGCCTGCCCGCCTACACGGGACGGTATCCATGAGCTACTTCGTCACCGGCGCCACCGGATTCATCGGCCGCTATCTGGTCTCCAACCTGCTCAAGCGAAGCGGCACGATCCACGTGCTGGTGCGCAAGGATTCGCAGAAGAAATTCGACGCCATCGCCCGGCAATCCGGCTGGGATCCGAAGCGGGTGGTAGTGGTGCCCGGCGACATGACCAAGCCGCGCTGCGGGCTGACTCCCGCCCAGTTGCGCAACCTGACCGGCAAGGTCAGGCATTTCTTCCACCTGGCCGCGGTCTACGACCTGACCGCCAGCGTGGAGGCGCAGCAGGCCGCGAACATCGACGGCACCCGCCATGCCCTGGACTTGGCGGCGGCGCTGAAGGCGCCGTTGTTCCACCACACCAGTTCGATCGCCGCCGCCGGCCTGTATCCGGGCATCTTCCGCGAGGACATGTTCGAGGAGGCCGAGGGCCTGGACGATCCCTACCTGCGCACCAAGCACGAGTCCGAAGCGCTGGTGCGCCGGGAGACGCGCTTCAAGTGGCGGATCTACCGGCCGGGCATGGTGGTGGGCCATTCGAAGACCGGCGAAATCGACAAGATCGACGGGCCGTACTACTTCTTCACCCTGATCAAGAAACTGCGCGAGCTGCTGCCGCAGTGGGTGCCGGTGCTGGGCATCGAGGGCGGCCGCATCAACATCGTGCCGGTGGATTTCGTCGCCGACGCGATGGACCACATCGCGCACAGGCCCAAGCTGGATGGCCATACCTTCCACCTGACCGATCCGGAACCGATGCGGGTGGGCGAGGTGCTCAACACCTTCTGCCGCGCCGGCCACGCTCCGGAAATGACCATGCGCGTGGATGCGCGCATGTTCGCCTTCGTGCCCGGCGGCATCCGCGCGGCGGTCGGCAACCTGCCGCCGGTGCGCCGCTTCATCGGCATGCTGCTGCGCGATTTCAAGATTCCGAAGGAAGTGCTCAAGTTCATCACCTATCCGACCCGTTTCGACAGCCGCGAGACCGAGCGCGCGCTCAAGGGCACGAACATCGCCGTGCCGCGGCTGGACGACTACGCCTGGCGGCTGTGGGACTACTGGGAGCGGCACCTGGATCCGGATCTGTTCGTGGATCGTTCGCTCAAGGGCAAGGTGCGCAACAAGGTGGTGGTGATCACCGGCGGCTCCTCGGGCATCGGCCTGTCCACCGCCAAGCGCGTGGCCGAGGCCGGCGCGGTGACGGTGATCGTGGCGCGCGGCGAGGAGGAACTGTTCCGCGCCCGCGACGAGATGAAGGCCAAGGGCGGCAAGGTGTTCGCCTACACGGCCGACCTGGCGGACATGGCCGACTGCGACCGGTTGATCCGGCAGGTGCTGGACGAACACGGCCACGTCGACGTGCTGATCAACAATGCCGGCCGCTCGATCCGCCGTTCCATCGAACTCAGCTACGACCGCTTCCATGATTTCGAGCGGACCATGCAACTGAACTATTTCGGCAGCCTGCGCCTGATCATGGGCTTCCTGCCTGGCATGACCCACCGCCGCAAGGGCCACATCATCAACATCAGCTCGATCGGCGTGCTGGCCAACTCGCCGCGGTTCTCGGCCTACGTCGCCTCGAAGGCGGCGCTGGACGCGTTCAGCCGCTGCGCGCAGGGCGAACTGTCGGGCAAGGGCATCAGCTTCACCACCATCAACATGCCGCTGGTCAAGACGCCGATGATCGCGCCGACCAAGATGTACGACAGCGTGCCGACGCTCACGCCGGAGGAGGCGGCCGACCTGGTGGTGAAGGGGATCATCGAGAAACCCAGCCGCATCGCCACACGCCTGGGCATCTTCGCCGCACTGGTGAACGCGGTGGCGCCGAAAGCCTACGAGGTGATCATGAGCACGGCGTTCGAACTGTTCCCGGATTCGGCGGCGGCCAAGGGAGACCGCCAGGCACTGAAGGAAGCGGCGCCGAGCCAGGAGCAGATTGCGTTTGCGGCGTTGATGCGAGGGGTGCACTGGTAGGGCGGAGCTTTGCCGCGCTTGCTTTTGCTTGAGGGTTTTTGAGCGCTGACGTGCGGGTTTTTATCGGTTTTCGCCGATGGCGCGCACGACGCGCGTCGTGCGCGGCGCCCCCGTATCACGTAGGTGGCAGGCCCTGCGGGCTTGCCCATCGTCGTCACCGCCGGGGGGGGGCCCTCGGGAGTGACAACAAAGGCCATGGTCTTGGCCTTGTCTTTGTCGGGCCCCGCGGCGAGCGCGCCATCCGTGATAGCCGATAGCAATTCCGGGCGTCAGCGCCAGATAACCTCCGGCTCCCCGGCAAACAGGTCCAAAGGGACGAAGCAAACTCAAAACCGTAAACGGGGAAGTGGCTTTGAGAAGGAGACGCTCAAGTCCCCGTCCACCCCATCGGCAACACTTGCCGATTCCGCATATGCAACGCCAACGGTTCAATCCGGCTCCACAGGAATTCCCGCAGGGCCGCATCCGCCACGGTTTCCTCCATCGCCTGGCGGAAACACGCCAGCCAGCCGCTGGCTTCCTCCATTCCGATCGCGAAGGGCAGGTGGCGGGCGCGCAGCATCGGTGCGCCGCGGCGCTCGGTGAACAGCGGCGGGCCGCCGAGCCAGCCGCTCAGGAACTCGAACAGCTTCTGTTCGCTGTCCGCCAGTGCCGGCGGATGGATCGCGCGCGCGGCCGCGGCTTCCGGCAACGTATCCATCAACTGGTACATCCGCCGGGTCAGCTGGCGGACGCCCGCCTCGCCGCCGATGCGCTGGTAAGGCGTCAGATCGTCTTGCATTGGCGCCAGCGTACCGGAGCCTTGCTGCCGGCCGGAGGATTGAGCTGCACGCGCACGGTGCGCAGGGCCGGATAGAGTTCGACCTGCTGGCAGATCCGCGGCCAGATCTCGGTTTCGTCGCCCTGGTAATCCACCACCAAGGTCAGCCGGGTCTGCCAGACGCCGCGCACCACGCCGGGCGTGCTCGAAAGCGCGCGCGATACCGCCAGGCGCTGTTCCTGCATTTCGGCTTCGGTGGGTTCGCGGTACGTGGTCACGGCCGGCGTGCCGGGCGCGACGGCCGCGGCAGGCGTCGGCGGCGTGCCGGCGGGCGTGTCGGCGTTCTCCAGTCCGGCATTGGCCAGCGCGGTCGCCACCAGCGCACCCAAGGTGATGCTGCCCAGCCAGCCGATCGCGATGTGACGCTTGGCGCGGGCGGCCGCCTGGCCGACGATCTGCTCGCGCAGATCGGTTTCGACCAGCGGGGCGAGTTCGTCCCACAGGCGCGGGCCGTCCAGCACCTCGATGTTGTGGCCCTGCGCGGCGATGCGGCCTTCCTGTTCCAGTTGCCCCTCGGTGGCGAGGATGCCGCCGGCGGCGCTGCCCAGGCGGACGCTGGCGGCCAGTTCCTCCACCGGCGCGGCGCCGATGCGGTAGGCCGAGCCGTGTTTGCACGACAGCAGCCACGATTGGCCGTTGCGGGTGAGCGGGAAGATGCCGCGCGGGTCGCGGGTCTCGTCCGGCGCGGCGGCGACCACGGTCATGCCGCGGCGTTCGAGCGCGCTCAGCACCAATCGGGAGAACTCCCGCCAGCGCAGTCCGGACAGGGCATGCAGGCCCGCCGCGATTTCGTCCTTGCGGCGGCGTATCCACCACAGGTAGGCGCTGACGGCCACGCCGGTCAGCAGGGCAACGGCGAGTCCAGACAGCCAGAAGAGCATCGAGTACCGCGTGGGGGTTCTGAAGAGTCCGCGGATTCTAACCAAGCGATAGGCAAATCGCTGTCAGGAAAACCTGTACAACGTCGCCCGGGCGTGGTCGCGGAAGGGCGCGGTTCATGCCCCCCGCGCGGCGGACGGCGGACACGAGAAGGCCCGCCAGTCCGAAGCCGTAAGGGGAGGGGAGCATACGTACTTGGGGACTGGCGGGCCCGGCACCGATTGTTGCGCGATCCATGTTGCCTTGCAACAAGAAATTCGCTCGAGTTTCCGTTGCACCGGCGGAGTGCGCTCAGCGGCTGGTTTTTCCTGGCGCGCGCTTCGTCGTGGTGCGTCCGGTGGCCTTGGCCGCGCGCTTGGCGGGCGCCTTCCTGGCCGTCGTCTTCCTGGCGGCGGGCGCGGCCTGGCTGCGCGCCGGCTTGCGGGCCGCTGCGGGCGATCCGCCCAGACGGCGCAGTTCGGCATTGAGCGCGTCGACGCGATCGAGCAGCGCGCCCAGATCCTCGCGGCTGGGAACTTCCAGGCGACGCAGGGCACGCTGCACGCGATCCTCGAACACCTTTTCCAGCCGGTCCCAGGTATCCGACGCGCGTTCGCGGGCCTGGCCGACGGTGCTTTCGACCGCGTCGCGCACGGCATCCACGCGGCCACCGGCGAGCTTGCGGGTGGTCTGCTCCAGCGACAGGCCTTCCTTGACCAGCGTTTCGAACAGCTTGCCGCCTTCGGCCTGGGCGCGGCCGAACGCGCCGACGCCCGCCAGCCAGACCTGCTGCGCGGATTCGCCGAGGCTCTTCGAAAGGCGTTGCGCCTGTGCCTGCAGACTGTCCTGCTGGGCGGAGGAAGTGGACTTCTTGCGGGCGGACTTCTTCAGGGTGGCCATGGGATTCCGTCGAAGGAGGAAGGGACGCGGGCCAGAATCGGCCGCCGGTCTAGAGTTTTCACACCAGCGCGCGACGTCATGCGCGCGCCGCGCGCTGCGCCGCGATCCATTGGTCCACATCGTCCAGCGCGCGCCGCAGCCGCGCGGTGGCGTCGGTCATGCGCGGCACGATGTCCAGGCCATCGAGGATGGAGCGCTGCGCATCGTCGATGATGTCGCGGCGCAGGCGGATGCCATGCGCGGCCAGCATCGGCTCCAGCGTTGGCGCGCGCCGACGCAGGTCCGCCAGCGTGTTGCGGTAGGCCAGTTGGCAGACCCGGTGGCGCGAGGAGAAGCTGAACAGATTGGTGAAGAACAGCTCGCTGTCGCTGGCGTTGGGTTCGAACACCAATTGATCGATGTCGGGATAGCGCAGCGGATATTTTTCCAGTCCGATCTGCATGCGCGACTGCAACAGGGTGCGGAGGGTCTGCGAGAGCACCGCGGGCAATCCTCCGCTGGCCAGCCCGACCTGCTCGGCCTCGTCCGCCTGCGGTGCCGCGCGGGTGGCGTCGAACGGCACCAGCGGGTTGATGCCGATCATCAGATCGATGTCGCGATCCAGCACGGTCGACGCGTGCATGGTCCGGCGCAACGCGCCGTCGAGGAAATGGCGGCCGCGGATTTCGACCGGCGGATACAGGCCGGGCAGCGCCGCGCTGGCCTGCACGGCCCGCGAAATCGGCACATCGTCCCAGCCGCGCTCGCCGAAGCGGACCGCTTCGCCGGTGTCCAGATCCACCGCCACCACGAACAGATCCGCGCCCAGCGTGCGGAAATCGTTGTTGCGCCCGCGCCGGCTGAAGACGTCGCGCAGGAAGTCCTCGACCCCGGCGTTGTCGAACAGGCCGGTGGGCACCAGTCCGCCGAAGCGCAGGATCAGATCCGACCAGCGCACCGCCTTGCCGGGATTGCGCAGCAGCCGCTGCGCCCATTGCGCATACAGGCCCGGCAGGCTGGCGAGCCGGCGCAGGTACTCGTTGACGTTGGGACGCAGGAAGGTCTCGGGCCGGAACTCGGCATCGTCGCTGGTGCCGGTGATGAAGATCCGGCAGATCTCCGCGGTGCTCATGCGGTTGGCGAGTCCGGCGGCGAGGAAGGCGCCGGAGCTGACGCCCACGTAGCAATCCAGCCGGTTCAGGTCCAGCCCGTCCAGGGCCTCGTCCAGCGCGCGCAGGGCGCCCAGTTCGTACATGCCGCCGATGGGACCGCCGCCGGCGATGGCCAGGCCGATCCGGCCGCCTTCGCCGCGCTTCCGGGCACTGTGGATGGAGAGCATGCGATTCCCGCGCAGGACGATGCGGCGAGTGTAGCCGACCGGCTTCCCGCTTGCGGCTGGCGCGGGAGGCCGGGATCATCCGCGCATGGCCCCTCCTTCCTCCGTCGCCGAGCGCCTCGGCCGCCGCCTGGCCTGCCACCAGGCCCTGCACGATCCGCGTCGCGAGCCGCGCAACGGCCTGGCCTGGCTGGCCGAACTGCGGCGCTGGCAGGCGGCGCGGCTGGAGCGCAGCTTCGGCCACTTCCTCGCCGATCCGCGGCGGCGGGGCGCGGCGATGTTCTTCCTCACCGATGTCTACGGCGACCGGGACTTCAGCCGTCGCGACGCCAACATCGCCAAGGTCATCCCGATGATGCAGCGGTTGCTGCCCGCCGCGGTGCTGGACACCGTCGCCGACGCCATCGAGCTGGGCGCGCTGACCCACGCGCTGGATCTGCGCATGGCCGAAGCGCTGGCGGCGCTCGCGCCACGCCGCAAGCGGCTGGATGAAGCGCTCTACGGGCAGGCCTACCGGCAGGTCGGGCATCCACGCCTGCGCGCCCGCCAGATCGATCTGATCGCGCAGCTCGGCGTGGGCCTGGCGCGGGCCGTGAAGATGCCCGGCGTGCTCACCCTGCTCAAGCTCTCGCGGGGGCCGGCCAAGGCGACCGGGCTGGGCGAATTGCAGGGATTCCTGGAACGCGGTTTCGCCGCGTTCTCGGCGCTGGGGGACGGCAAGGCGTTCGTGCGCGACATCGAGCGTGCCGAACGCGAAGTCTCAAGGCGCCTGTTCGCGGCGCATCCCGCGCCGTTCGAAGACTGAACGCGCCGGCGCGCGGTTCAGGCGAACTTTTCGCCCAGGACCCGGCGGATCTCCGATTCGATCGGCCCCTTCATCGCCGACAGCAGGAAACCCAGATCCGCGGTGACCCGCAGTTGGCTGGGCAGCAGCGCGATATGGCCGTCGACGCCGGAACGGTGGAAATTCATGGTGTCGCCGTCCCAGGCGTAATCCATGTCGAAGCGCTCGGCCAGCTTGCGCGCCACGTCCTCGACCGCCTTCCTCGCCTGCGCCGGGGTCTTGCTGTGATCGTGGACGATGTCGATGGTGGCCATGGCGTTCTCTCCGGAAAGGCCGTCTATTGTCCGCAAGCCGTTCACGTTCGCAAGCGCGATCGCGCGGATCAGGCTGGATGCCGTGGCCCCGGCTGCGCTAGTCTGCCGCCCGTGGAAAACCTGCGAATTCATTTTTCAAACCGCGCGCAACCGGATCGCCCGCTCCCGATGGGCGTGCACCGGATCGTGCGCGAGGCGTCCGGTCATGTCGGCGTCGGCGATCAACTGCAGGGCGCGCTGCTGGTGCGCATCTGCGTGGATCGCCGCGGTCTCTGGTTGCAGGTGCCGACCGGCATGCGCGGCGTGCACGTGAACGGACGCCCGATCCAGCGGATGGCGTTGCTGCGTGCCGGCGACAGCATCTACGTGGACGGCGTGGAGCTGCTGATCCAGGCCGATCACCTGCCGCCCGAGCGCGGGCCGGAGCCGATGCCCGCACCGCCGGACCCGCGGGTCATCCTGCGCGGCGTGGGCGGCAAGTACCACGGGCGCAGCATTCCATTGCTGCGGCCGGTGCTGGTCGGGCGCGCCCGCGAAGCGGCCATCCGGGTGGACGATCCGGTCTTCGCCGAGCGCCATGCGCAACTGGAAATCCAGGGCGACCGGGTACTGCTGCGCGATCTCGGTTCGGCGGAAGGCAGCCTGGTGAACGGCGTGGCGGCGCGCGATGCACTGCTGGTGGCCGGGGATCAACTGGCGTTCGATGCACAGCACCGGTTCGTGGTGGAAGTGCCGTGGACCCGCGCCGACGCATTGCTCGGCGCGGGCGGGGAACCCGCGTCGTCCGCAGAAGCCGAAGTCCCCGAACCCCGCCGGGCCGGCACCGTGCGGCGTTGGCCCTGGCTGCTGTTGGCGGCACTGCTGCTGGCGGCCGCGCTCAGCGCGCTGCTGCTGTTCGGCTCCGGCTGAGGCGCCGGGCCAGCCGCCAACCCAGCAGCAGCGCCAGCAGGGTGGCGTACAGCAGTGGCTCGCGGATGTCCGATTTCACCAGCCACCAGAAATGCAGCACGGCCAGCACGCCGACGGCGTAAACGGCCTTGTGCAGTTGGCCCCAGCGCCGGCCCAGGCGCCGGATCCAGCCCTGGGTGGACGTCACCGCGAGCGGAACCAGCAGCAACCAGGCGGTGAAGCCCACGGTGATGTAGGGACGCTTGGCGATTTCCTCGAAGATCTGCGTCCAGTAGCCCTGCAGATCCAGCACCAGGTAGCTGGCCAGGTGCAGGCAGGCGTAGAAGAACGCATACAGGCCCAGCATCCGCCGGAAGCGGATCAGGATCGCCTGGCCGGTCAGCTGCCGCAGCGGGGTGAGAGCGAGGGTCGCCATCAGCAGCCGCAGTGCCCACAGGCCGGTGCGATGTTCGACTTCGGCGACCGGATCCGCGCCGAGCGCGTCGCTGCCCGCATGCAGTACCGACCAGAACTGCCACGCCAGGATCGCCAGTGGCGCCAGCGCCAGCGCATGCACCAGCATCTTGGCGGCAACGAGCGCCTTGGACGCACGCCGGGGCCGGTTCATGCGGCGTGGCGGATCCCGTCCCGCCGGCATGGTTGGCATGAATGGCGGGGCGGCGCCGGCCGCGAGCCCGGAATGCCGTGCCGGGAACGGATGGGTTCGAGGCAGGGCATATCAGTTCAATACCATTTCTTCAGATCCAGCCCCGCGTACATCGAGGCGACCTGCGGCCCGTAACCATTGAACAGGCGGGTCGGAATCCGCTCCGCGAACACCCGGTTGGCGGTGCCCGCGATGCGCCGCTCGGTCTTCTGGCTCCAGCGCGGATGATCGACGGCCGGATTCACGTTCGAGAAGAAGCCGTACTCGGAAGGCTGCAACTCGTGCCAGGCGGTCTCCGGCATCTTTTCGACGAAGCGGATCGCGACGATCGACTTGATGCTCTTGAAGCCGTATTTCCACGGCACCACCAGCCGCAACGGCGCGCCGTTCTGCTGCGGCAGCGGCTTGCCGTACAGGCCGGTCGCCAGCAGGGTGAGCGGATGCATGGCTTCGTCGATGCGCAGGCCTTCCTTGTAGGGCCATTCGATCGAGCGATAGCGGATGCCGGGCATCTGCACCGGATCGGCCAGGGTGGTGAAGGCGACGTACCGCGCCTTCGACGTCGGGGCGAATTTTTTCAGCACCGCGCCCAGCGGCACGCCCAGCCACGGGATCACCATCGACCAGCCCTCCACGCAGCGCAGCCGGTAGACCCGTTCCTCCGGCGCCAGGCCCTTGAGCAGATCCTCCAGCGCCAGCTTGCCGGGGCGCTCGCATTCGCCATCGACCACCACCGACCACGGCGACGTGCGCAGGGTCTTGCGGGCGGTCGAGGGATCGGCCTTGCCGGTGCCGAATTCGTAGAAGTTGTTGTAGCTGGTGATGTCTTCGTAGCGGGTCAGCGGTTCGCCGGTACGGAAGCCGGAGCGGGCCTGTTCCGGCGTGAGCGCGGTGCGGGGCGGCGCCGGCGGTTCGGCATCGGCGCAGCCGGCGAGGGCGACGGCCGGGCCGAGCGCGAGGGCGCGCAGCAGATCGCGGCGCTGGCGATAGACCGCCTCGTCGGTGATCTGGGAGGCGGGAATCCTGAGGGCATCCCGGAGGGACATGGGAGACTCCAAACGGCGTGGGGACAATGGAAACAGAGGCGCGCAGGGGCCGGAAGGTTTCGCGGATCCGGGCCCGTTCCGCCGATGGCCGTTTCCGTTTATACGCCGGACAGGCGCGGAGGACATCAAAAAAGCGGCGCGGGGCGGCAAAGGTTGCCCCTGCAACTGATGCACTGCGGCATACTACGGAATCCCCGTTCAGGTGCCCTATGACGCGCGCGTTCAACTTCAGTGCCGGCCCCGCCACCCTCCCCGAACCGGTACTGCGGCAGGCCCAGGCCGAAATGCTGGAGTGGAATGGCGTGGGTGCCTCCATCGTCGAGATCAGCCATCGCAGCGCCGACTTCATCGCCGTTGCCGCGCAGGCCGAGGCCGACCTGCGGACGCTGCTGTCCATTCCGGATGAATACGCGGTGCTGTTCCTGTCCGGCGGCGCGACCACCCAGCAGGCGCTGCTGCCGCTGAACTTCGCCGCGCCCGGCCAGGCGGCCGACTACGTGCTCAGCGGGCACTGGGGCAAGACCGCGGTCAAGCAGGCCAGGCCGTACGTGGCGGTCAACGTGGCGGCCGACGGCGAGCCGGGCGGCTTCCGCGACATCCCGGCCCGTGCCGACTGGCGCCTGAGCGCCGATGCGGCCTACGTGCACATCACCGCCAACGAAACCATCCACGGCATCGAGTTCCGCGAGGTTCCCGAGGTGGGAGCCGTGCCGTTGTTCGCCGATTTCAGTTCCAGCATCGCCTCCGCGCCGCTCGACGTCTCCCGGTTCGGCCTCATCTACGCCGGTGCCCAGAAGAACCTGGGACCGGTCGGCATTTCGGTCGTGATCGTCCGGCGGGATCTGCTGGAGCGCGGCGGCCAGCCGCGCGCGGACATCTTCGACTACCGCTCGCACGCCGCGCGCGATTCGATGCTCAACACCCCGCCGACCTGGAACTGGTACCTGCTCGGGCTGACCGTCAAGTGGATGCTCGATGAAGGCGGCGTCGCCGAATTCGCGCGCCGCAACGCGGCCAAGTCGGCGCTGATCTACCAGGCGATCGACGGTTCAGGCGGCTTCTACCGCAACGACGTGGCGGTGCCGGTGCGTTCGCGCATGAACATCCCGTTCTTCCTGCCGGACGAGGAACTGACCGCGCGCTTCGTCGCTGAGTCCAGGCAGGCGGGGCTGCTGGCGCTTAAGGGCCACAAGGCGGTCGGCGGCATCCGTGCCTCGCTGTACAACGCCATGCCGCTGGCCGGCGCGCGGGCGCTGGCGGATTTCATGCGCGATTTCCAGCAGCGCAATGGTTGAACGATCGATGCGGAAGCGGAGCCAGTCGCGACTGAGCGCGCCCCCGCGGGAAACACCAGGAAACAGGAATATGGCCGCAAAGCCCAAGAAGACCGCCGGCAAGACCGCCCGGCCCGCCAAATCCACCGGCAAGGATGCGGGCTCCACCATCGCCGCACCGGTGCTGGCCGACGTGCGCGCCAAGATCGACGGCATCGATCGCCGGATCCAGGAACTCATCGCCGAGCGCGCGCGCTTCGCCCACCAGGTCGGCAAGGCCAAGGGCAAGCTGGCGGCGGCGGTGGATTACTACCGTCCCGAGCGCGAGGCGCAGGTGCTGCGCATGGTGGTGGATCGCAACGAAGGTCCGCTCAGCGACGAAGTGCTGGTGCACGTGTTCCGCGAAATCATGTCCGCCTGCCTGGCCCAGCAGGAGCCGCTGAAGATCGGCTTCCTCGGTCCGGAAGGGACTTTCAGCCAGCAGGCCGTGCTCAAGCACTTCGGCCGCTCGGCGCACGGCCTGCCGCTGGCGAGCATCGAGGAAGTGTTCCAGGAAGTGGAGAGCGGCAACGCCGATTTCGGCGTGGTGCCGGTGGAGAATTCCGGCCAGGGCACGATCCAGGTCACGCTGGACATGTTCCTCACTTCCAACCTGAAAATCTGCGGCGAAGTCGAACTGCGCGTACACCAGTTCCTGCTCTCGCGCACCGGCCGCATCGACGACATCGAGCGCATCTACGGACACCCGCAGTCCTTCGCGCAGACCGCCGGCTGGCTGCGCGCCAACCTGCCGAAGGCCGAGAAGATTCCGGTGTCCAGCAACGCCGAGGGCGCGCGCCGCGCGCGCAATTCGGATGACGCGGCCTGCATCGCCGGCGAAAGCGCCGGCCACGTCTACGGCCTGAAGAAGGTGGTGATGAGCCCCATCCAGGACGACAAGGACAACACCACCCGGTTCCTGGTCATCGGCCGCAGCATCTTCCCGCCGTCCGGCCACGATCGCACCTCGGTGCTGGTGTTCATCCACGACAAGCCCGGCGCGCTGTTCGACGTGCTCAGCCCGTTCGCGCGCCACGGCATCAGCATGAACCGGATCGAATCGCGCCCGTCCCACCACGCCAAGTGGGAATATGGCTTCTTCATCGATCTCGCCGGCCATGTCGACGACGAAAGCATGAAACAGGCGCTGGCCGAACTGAAGGCGCACTCCGCCCAGATCAAGATCCTCGGCTCCTATCCGGTGGCGGTGCCTTGAAAGCCGGGATTGGGGAGCCGGGATTGGGGATTCGTTGAACGCGAAGATCCCTCCGGCTCTCCTTGCTCCCACGAATCCCCAATCCCGAATCACGAATCCCCCCATGAACGACTGGATTGCTTCCCCCGGACAGCCGCTGCGCGGCGAGTTGACCATTCCCGGCGACAAGTCGGTGTCGCATCGCGCGGTGATGTTCGCCGCGCTGGCCGACGGCGTGTCTCGTATCGATGGTTTCCTGGAAGGCGAGGACACCCGCGCCACCGCCGCGATTTTCCAGAAGCTCGGTGTACGCATCGAAACCCCCTCACCGTCGCGCCGCATCGTGCATGGCGTGGGCGTGGATGGAATGAAGGCGGCGGCCGGGGAACTCGATTGCGGCAACGCCGGTACCGGCATGCGCCTGCTGGCGGGCCTGCTGGCGGCGCAGCCGTTCGACAGCGTGTTGGTCGGCGATGAATCGCTGTCGCGCCGGCCGATGCGCCGCATCACCGGACCGCTGGCGCGGATGGGTGCGCGCATCGATACGGAAGGGGGCGGCCTGCCGCCGCTGCGCATCCACGGCGGCCAGCCATTGCGGGGCATCGACTACACCCTGGAGGTCGCGAGCGCGCAGGTGAAGTCGGCGGTACTGCTGGCAGGGCTGTACGCACAGGGTGAAACCGTGGTGCACGAGCCGCACCCCACGCGCGACTACACCGAGCGCATGCTGGCGGCGTTCGGTGCCGACATCGAGTTCTCGCCCGGTTACGCGCGCCTGCGCGGCGGCCAGCGCCTGCGCGCGACCGACGTGGTGGTGCCCGCGGATTTTTCATCGGCGGCGTTCTTCCTCGTCGCGGCCAGCATCGTCCCGGGATCGGAACTGCGCCTGCGCGCGGTCGGCCTCAATCCGCGTCGTACCGGCCTGCTGACGGCGCTGCGCCTGATGGGAGCCGACATCCGCGAAGAGAACCCGGCGGAGCAGGGCGGCGAACCGGTCGCCGATCTGGTGGTACGGCATGCGCCGCTGCGTGGCATCGAGGTGCCGGAGGCGCTGGTGCCGGACATGATTGACGAATTCCCCGCGCTGTTCGTGGCAGCGGCCTGCGCGGAGGGGCCGACGGTGGTCCGCGGCGCGGCCGAATTGCGGGTGAAGGAATCCGATCGGCTCGCCACCATGGCCGCCGGCCTGCGCACCCTCGGTCTGCGGGTGGACGAGACGGCGGACGGCGGCACGATCCATCCCGGGCCGTTGCAGAGCGGCCGCATCGACAGCCACGGCGATCACCGCATCGCCATGTCGTTCGCGGTGGCCGGCCAGCGCAGCCAGGGTGAAGTGCGGGTGGGCGACATCGCGAACGTGGCGACTTCGTTCCCGGGCTTCGACGCGTTGGCCACCGGCGCCGGTTTCGCGTTGCGGCCCGCCTGACGCCTGCGACGTCCGTACAAGCGAGGCGGCGCGTGTTCGTCGGGCGCGTCCCGGCCATCGCCGGCCTCGCTTCCGCGCACGCCGGACAAGAAAAAGGGAAGCCGTCGCCGGCTTCCCTTTCTTGTTCCATGCCGAAGTCCGGATTCAGATGGGCTTGAAATCCACCGGCACCTGCACCGTGCTCGCGACGCCGCGGCCGTTGCGCATGGCCGGTTCAAAACGCCACTTGCGCACGGCCTGCACGGCGGCGCGATCCAGATCGCGGTTGCCGCTGCGGCGGATCACGTCGACATCGACCGGTTGCCCGGTGGCGTCCAGTTCGGCCCGCACCATGACGGTACCGCCGATGCCGGCGCGAAGCGCGGCGGGCGGATATTGCGGCGAAGGATTGCCGGCCAGCAGGCGCGGCGCCTGCGAACGGGCCGAACGCTCCGCGGACGCGGTGCGGCGGG
>MTEX01013499.1_pt1 | contig 14137 bp, 10 predicted proteins | sample 1042691 | NCBI WGS metagenome assembly MTEX01 (sample SAMN06185810, study PRJNA358809) | soil metagenome | isolation source: soil biostimulated with molasses as carbon source | place: India | collected 2015-05-23
CCTTCAGCGCCTCTTCCACCAGCTCCGCCTGCGGCACGATACGCGCCACCAAGCCAGCGCGCTCGGCTTCTTCAGCGCCCATCAGGCGGCCGGTCAAGCACAGCTCCATGGCCTTGGCCTTGCCGACCGCACGGGTCAGGCGCTGGGTACCGCCCATGCCCGGCAGCACCCCGAGGTTGATTTCCGGCTGGCCGAACTTGGCATTGTCCGCCGCCAGGATGAAGTCACACATCATCGCCAGCTCGCAGCCTCCGCCCAGGGCAAAGCCGGACACCGCGGCGATGATCGGCTTGCGCCGGTTGGCAATACGGTCGGCATCGCTGAACAGGTCGTCGACGTAGATTTGCGGGTATTGCAGCTCGGCCATTTCCTTGATGTCGGCACCAGCGGCGAAGGCCTTGGCGGAGCCGGTCAGCACCACGCAGCCAATGTTCGGGTCACGCTCGAGCTGGTCCAGGGCCTGGTTGATCTCGCCGACGATCTGCGCGTTCAGCGCGTTCAGCGCCTGCGGGCGGTTGAGGGTGATCAGGCCGACCTTGCCGTGGATGTCCAACAGGATGGTTTCGAATGCCATGCAGTCTGCTCCTTCAAAGATTGCGCGCAATGACCATGCGCTGAATGTCGCTGGTGCCTTCATAGATCTGGCAAACCCGAACGTCGCGGTAGATACGCTCCAGCGGGAAGTCGCTCAGATAGCCATAACCGCCCAGGGTCTGCAAGGCATCCGAACAGACCTTTTCGGCCATTTCCGAGGCAAACAGCTTGGCCATCGATGCTTCCACCAGCGCCGGGCGCCCGGCATCGCGCAGTGCTGCGGCGTGCAGCACCATCTGCCGGGCCACGGCAATTTTCGTTGCCATGTCGGCCAGGCGGAACGCCACCGCCTGGTGTTCGATCAACGCCTTGCCGAAACTCTGTCGCTCATTGGCATAGTCGCGCGCCACTTCGAACGCCGCGCGGGCCATGCCCACCGCTTGCGCGGCAATGCCGATACGGCCACCTTCGAGGTTGGCCAGGGCAATCTTGTAGCCCTCACCCTCCGCGCCCAGGCGATTGGCCAGCGGCACGCGCACATTGTCGAAAACGATCTGGCAGGTGTCGGAAGCGTGCTGACCAAGCTTGTCCTCGACCCGCGCCACCTGGTAACCCGGCGAATCGGTGGGCACGATGAAGGCGCTGATGCCGCGCTTGCCGGCGTCCGGGTCGGTGACAGCGAACACGATCACCACCCCGGCGTTCTGCCCTGAGGTGATGAATTGCTTGCTGCCGTTGAGCACATAGTGGTCGCCATCCAGGCGCGCACGGGTTTTCAGGCTGCTGGCATCGGAGCCAGCCTGCGGTTCGGTCAGGGCGAAGGCGCCGAGCATCGCGCCGCTGGCCAGCGGGGCAAGGAACTGGGCTTTCTGCTGCTCGCTGCCAAAGCGCAGGATCGGCACGCAGCCCACCGAGTTGTGCACGCTCATGATCGTCGAGCAGGCACCATCACCGGCGGCGATTTCCTCCAGGGCCATGGCATAGGCCACGTAGCCGGTGTCGCTACCGCCCCACTGCTCCGGCACCAGCATGCCGAACAGGCCCAGCTCGGCCATCTCGGCGATGGCCTCCTTGGGGAAGCGATGTTCCTTGTCCCATTGCTCGGCAAACGGCTTCAGGCGCTCCTGGGCGAAGGCGCGCACCGCGTCGGCGATCTGTTGTTGCTCGTCAGTTACCAGCATGGTTCACCTCAGTACAGGCATTCGACAGCCATGGCCGTGGCTTCGCCACCGCCGATGCAAATGGCCGCCACCCCGCGGCGCAGGTTGTTCTGGCGCAGGGCCGACAGCAGCGTCACCAGGATGCGTGCGCCGGAGGCGCCAATCGGGTGGCCAAGGGCGCAGGCACCACCATGGATGTTGACCTTGTCATGTGGCAGGTCGAGGTGCTTCATGGCCGCCAGGGTGACCACGGCGAAGGCCTCGTTGATCTCGAACAGGTCGACCTCGGCCAGGTTCCAGCCGGTGCGCTTCATCAACTTGTCGATGGCACCGATCGGGGCGGTCGGGAACAGCGCCGGGGTGTCGGCGAAGGCGGCATGGCCATGGATCAGCGCCAGTGGCTTGAGGCCGCGCCGCTCGGCTTCGGAGCGGCGCATCAGCAGCAGCGCCGCGGCACCGTCGGAAATCGAACTGGAGTTGGCCGCAGTCACCGTACCACCTTCACGGAACGCCGGCTTGAGCTGCGGGATCTTGTCCAGGCGGGCCTTGGGCGGCTGCTCGTCGTCCTTGACCAGGCGCTTTTCCTTGCCCTCGGTGACTTCCACCGGGACGATCTCGGCGGCAAACCGGCCGCTGCTGATCGCCGCCTGGGCACGGGTCAACGAGGCAATCGCGAACTGGTCCTGGGCCTCACGGCTGAAGGCGTTGGCCTGGGCGCAGTCTTCGGCGAAGGTGCCCATCAGCCGGCCCTTGTCGTAGGCGTCTTCCAGGCCGTCCATGAACATATGGTCGATGATCCGGCCGTGGCCCATGCGATAGCCACCACGGGCCTTGTCCAGCAGGTAGGGGGCATTGGTCATGCTTTCCATGCCCCCGGCCACTACCACGTCGGCGGTGCCGGCCAGCAGCAGGTCATGGGCCATGATCGCCGCCTGCATGCCCGAGCCACACATCTTGTTCAGCGTGGTGCAGGTGGTGTGCTTGTCCAGCCCGGCCCCCAGCGCAGCCTGGCGGGCCGGCGCCTGGCCCTGGCCAGCCGGCAGCACGCAGCCGAACAGGACCTGCTCGACACTGGCGGCATCGATGCCGGCACGCTCGACGGCAGCACGAATGGCCGCGCTGCCCAGTTGTGGCGCCGTCAGGCTCTTGAGATCGCCCTGCAGGCCGCCCATGGGCGTGCGCACAGCGCTGACGATTACGATCGGGTCGTTGGCGAGGGTCATGTTGGTTCTCCTTACTTGGCAGCCATGCGCAGTGCACCGTCGAGGCGGACCACCTCGCCGTTGAGCATGCTGTTCTCGATGATGTGGCGGGCCAGCGCGGCATATTCCTGCGGGCGCCCCAGGCGTGGCGGGAACGGCACGCCGGCCGCCAGCGATGCCCGTACTTCCTCGCTCATGCCGGCCATCATCGGCGTTTCGAAGATGCCTGGGGCGATGGTCATCACCCGGATGCCGAAGCGTGCCAGTTCGCGGGCCGCCGGCAGGGTCAGGCTGGCGATGGCGCCCTTGGAGGCTGCGTAGGCGGCCTGGCCGATCTGCCCGTCGTAGGCGGCGATGGAAGCAGTGTTGATGATCACCCCGCGCTCGCCGCCCTCATCGGCAGGCCCTTCGGCCATGGCCGCCGCGGCCAGGCGCAGCAGGTTGAAGCTGCCGATGAGGTTGACGTTGACCACCTTGGCGAAGCTGGCCAGGCCGTGCGGGCCCTGCTTGCCGAGCACTTTTTCGGCACCGACGATACCCGCGCAGTTGACCAGCCCGTGCAGGCTGCCAAAGGCACTGACAGCCGCGTCGACCGCTGCCTGGGCAGCCTGCTCGTCGCTGATGTCGGCCACCGCGAAGCGGGCGTTGTCGCCCAGTTCGCGGGCCTTGGCTTCGACAGCCTGGGCATTGAGGTCGACCAGCATGACCTTGGCGCCGGCCGCGACCAGCATCTGCGCGGTGGCAGCGCCCAGTCCGGAGGCGGCGCCGCTGACGATGAAGTGTTTGTTGGCTATTTGCATGATCGGTTTCCTTTCACGCGCTGGCAGGGGTGGCCTGTTGCGCTTGTTGTTTGGCGACTTCCTGGTTACGCAGGATGAAGCGTTGCAGCTTGCCGCTCGGGGTCTTGGGCAGCTCGCTGACGAATTCGATTTCCCTGGGGTAGGCATGCGCATACAGGCGCTGGCGCACGTGCTGGCGCAGGGTTTCTTCCAGCTCGGCGCTAGCGACGTGGCCGCTGGCCAGGACCACGAAGGCCTTGATCAGCTCGGTCCGCTCAGGGTCCGGTTTACCGATTACGGCGGCCTCGACCACTGCCGGGTGTTCGATCAGCGCGCTTTCCACATCGAACGGGCCAACCCGGTAACCCGAGGTGGTGATCACGTCGTCGCTGCGGCCGACGAAGCTGATGCTGCCATCCGGGTTCAGCTCGACGGTATCGCCGCTGAGGTAGTACTTGCCGACGAAGGCCTTGGTCGGCTGGCCGTGGTAGCCGCCAAACCAGCACAGCGGCGACTGCTCACGGTCGACCGCGAGAATCCCCGGCTGGCCGGCTGCCAGTTCCTGCCCCTGCTCGTCCACCACGACGATGCGATGGCCGGGGATGGCAAAGCCGGCCGAGCCCAGGTGCACCGGGTGCTTCAGGCCATGATGGTTGCACAGCACCATGCCCAGTTCGGTCTGGCCATAGTGGTCGTGGATGGTCACACCGAGTTCGTCGGCAAACCAGCGGATCACCTCCGGGTTGAGCGGTTCGCCGGCGCTGCTGACCACCCGCAGCCGGCCCTTGACCGGCTTGGCGAATGCGTCGCCGGCAGCTATCAGCAGGCGGTAAGCGGTGGGCGAGCCGGCCAGGTTGGTGATGCCCAGCGTGTCGATCACCTGGGCGCAGCTGTCGACGCTGAACGGGCCATCGTAGAAGGTGGTGGCATGGCCCAGCGACAGCGGGCCAGTGACGGCGTAATACAGGCCATAGGCCCAGCCCGGGTCGGCCAGGTTCCAGAAGTTGTCTTGCGGGCGCAGGTCGATGGCATCGCGCATGTAACCCTGGAACGCGACGATCGCGCGCAGCGGCACCTCCAGCGGCTTGGCCGGGCCGGTGGTACCGGAGGTGAACATCAGCAGGAACGGGTCATTGCCCGAACGCATCTGCGCTTCGCAGCGCTCCGTCGTGCTGGCCAGGCTCTGCTGGAAATCCAGCTCGCCGCTGCGGGCGTTGACCGTGATGATGGTCGGGCAGCCGTGCACATCGTCCAGCTTGGCGCGATTGTTGCTGTCGGTGACGACGACGCGGGCGTGGGATTGTTCCAGGCGGTGCTCGATGGCCTTGGGGCCGAAGGCGGTGAACAGTGGCTGGTACACAGCCCCCAGGCGCCAGGTGGCAAGAATCGTGATCAACAATTCGGGGGTACGTGGCATCAAGCCAGCGACGCGATCGCCCGCTTGCACCCCTTGGGCCTTGAGCACCGTGGCGAAACGGGCTGCCAGGTCGCTGAGCTGGTCGAAACTGTACCGCGCAATGTTGCCGTCGCGGTCCATGCTGGTCAGTGCCAGCTTGCCGGCCCCGGCATGGCGGTCGCAGCATTCGACACAGGCATTGAGGGCCGTGAGGTCGCCATGCAGCGCCGCCGCAGCAGCCTGGGCATGGTCGAAGGCACGAACGGCCTCGGCGTAATCACGCATCGTCGGACTCCTGATTTGTTGTTTTTGGAGTTAACCATCGGTCCGACGATGTTCGCGCCGCTCAGGCACGGCGACAATGGCCAAAGCTGTCAATCTGGATGACCGGTTTGGCCGCCTCGGGCTCAGCCCTCGGCACGCTCTGTAGCACGCAGATAGGATTGGCTCAGCCCGCTGATCAAGCGCTCGATATCCGCGACTTCCCGCTCTCGCAGCAGCTCCAGCTGTGCTTGGTATTCGGCCGGCGACAAGGCCGGCCTCTGTGCTTGAAGCCGGATTGCGCGCTGGCTGTAGTCCGCTGTGATGGCGTCGAACATCTGCTCATGCCGCTGGCGCAGATAACGGCGCCAGAATTCACGCTGGCTCAGGCTATCGGTGAGGGCGCTGAGCGTTTGCGCCTGGGTCACCCGCCGGTACGCCTCCTCGACCTGGGAATCTGCCAGTTCCGCCGCATCGGGGTAGTTCATGGCATGCGGCTGGCAGGGCAATGCCAGGCGAACACGCAGGCGCACCCGGTAGGCCAGTTGCAGGGCCAATTCGTCGAGATGCTGCCCAGCCGAGAGGCGTTGCCGACCATCCCGATAAGCGATTACCTCCAGCTGCTCCAGGCGGAACAGCTGCCGGCCCAGCGTCAGTAAATTGCTTCTGCTCTCGGGGGCGAGCGCCTGGGTTGCCGCCTGGGCCTGCCTGACTTCCAGTTGCAACGCACTGAAGTGGCTGGCGACCGCATCCGAGCAGGACAATGACAGGCCGACACGCTCGAAAACCCGCGTGCAAAGCACCGGGTCAGCGTCCAGCGCACCCAGCAGGTTCCACACGCCCTCCACCAGTTCTGCGCGTGCCGCCCCCGCCTGACGGTAATCGGCGGTGAATTCCAGGCGGGCCAACAGCCTGAACAACCGGTTGCTCGCTGGCTGCTGCAGCATTCGCCGCCACAGCCCCTGCCGGCGCAGCTGCTCGGCTGCGTCTGCATCGGCAACCAGAAGCGTGAGCGCCCGCGGCAGATCGACGGCCCATGACGTCTCGGGCAAGTGCCCGTGCTCGTTGATGACGTCAAGCGCATGAAATTGCTGCAAGGCCATGCCCGACAGCGGATTGCGGTCTACCAGGATGGCGCGGCGGAATGCGTAGGGCATCTGCTGGATCTCGTCCGGCACCGTGCGCAATTGGTTGTCACGCAGGTCGGCACGCTCGAGCGAACCACACAGCTCCAGGTACTGTGGCCACGTGCCAAGCCGACAATGGCGCAGGTTCAGGTTGCTCAACCGGGAGAAATGGTGAAGCCTCAGGTCCAGCGCCTCCAGCCGGTTGTAGCTAAGGTCGAGATGGACCAGATTGGGCAGGCCTTGGAGGATCTCCACTGCCTGGGCATCGAGGCGGATCTGGTTGTGTGCCAGGCGCAACACCTGGATGTCCGGCAGATAAGCGATGCCCAAGGGCAGGCGCAGCAACTGATTGCCGCTCAGGTTCAGCTCGGTCAGGGCAGTGAACGGGCGCAGGAAATCGACCGGGATATCGTTGACCAGCGTATCGTGAAGGCTCAGCACCGTGACGCGATGGAACTCGATCTGCGGCGGTAACGATGGCAGCGTGCGCAATTGCGAACCGGTCAGCGACAAGCGCTGCCCCTGCGCTCGACCTTCACCGGCCGCGACCACCTCACCGTGTAGCCGCCATGCCCGAAGGATGCTGTCTGCGCTCAACCTGCGCGCGGCCTGGCGACTTTCCTGCAACTCGCTGGCAACCCAGCGGTTCAGCTGCTGGACCAACTGGTCGTGGTCGTCCTGCAGCTGCACCAGCTGCTCGAACACCGGCCGCTCGCCCTGCTGCAGGCGCGCCAGCTCGTCATCGAGCGCGGGCTCGTCCAGGCCTGGATACAGCGCGCGCAGGCGGTCGCGAATGATCGCCTGTTGGTCCCTGGGGTTGGCGCCGGGATGGTCGCTGAGGGGGTAGCCCACACGTCCATCCGGCAGGCGCCGGCCCGGGTTGAACCAGTTGCGCTGCTCGGGCCAACCAAGCATGCGGGTCACGCCCCAATGCGAAGCGGGCAACTGTGCCAGCAGCCGCTCGCGCAACTGCTCCGCCGAGTCGATGCCTGGCCGTTGCGCGGGCGTCAGCGCGGCGAAGATGGCCTCGAAGATGCTGCCGGGGTCGGCCAGGGTAACCGCTTGTTCCTCACCCAGGCCGTTGTACAGCTGGAACCGGCCATTGCTGCGCACCAGTATCCTGTCGGCCGGACCTTGCCCGGCGCTACCGAGGAGCTTGATCGAACGCCCGTCCACTGCGCCCTCACGCAGGTCGATCGCGATGTTTTCCAGCTCGAGGCTATCGAGTAACGTCAGCGCGAGCTCCCCCGTTTCATTGCTGTAGCCGGCACTCAGGTATAACCCGGCCAACGCCCGGTTCAGCCGCGCCAGGCGCAACTGCGCACGCGCACCCTGCGCACAGGGCAACGGCAAGCGTTGTTCGACCCGCGCCATGTCACGCTCGAGTTCGCTGGCCTCGGCGACCACTTCGCGCACATAGGCCGCCGGCAAGCCTGGAAAGTCCCGCTTGATCAACTGCGTCAGGGGGTCCTCGGCAAACGGTTGCTGGGTGAGATGGGCGAACAGTTGCGGGCGTAGCTCGGCTTCCTGCGCCAGTACCTGCGCCAGCCCTTTGCCGACCTGCGGGCGGCCCTCACTCCAGGCCAACAGCTCGCTGTCGGGCGGCATCAGGGTGTTCAGGCGAAGTCGCGTGAAGAACGTGTCGATGCGCGCCTGTGCCTGGAAAGCGCGCAGGGTTTGCCCCAGGTTTACCGGCGCGGGGCGGTTCTCCACCAGCACACCGCGCAGCTCGTCCAGATCGACACCGGCCACCTGCAATACCTGCTCCGCCTGGCTGGGCTCGATGAGCGGATGCTGCGGCCACAGCGCATCGAGCATGCGCCCAGGCGCCTGCCAGGTCAGCGGCTGCTCGTGCAGCAAACGCCAACTGCGCTCGCCGTTATGCAGCACCACCGGGCCATAACCGCCCTCCACCGAGGCATGGCGCAAGCGGTAGGGTCCATCGGCAACAGGCTTGTGCAGCTCAAGGTAATGTCCGTCGATGCGGACCCAGCGCCGCTCAGCCACGGCAAAACGCCCGTCCTCATGCATATCGATGGTGTCTGGCATGGATTGGTACTGGGCAGGGTCATAGCGCCACAAACGACTTTTCCCGGCGCCCATGCTGATCGGCTCCAGGCCGTCGACGAAAGCACTGCGCAGGTAACCGGCCCCAGCCACGGTAGCCGCCGTGGCCGCCAGGGTCTCGGCGACCCAGAGTAGATGATTCAGCGCTTCGTGCTGGTGCCCCCTGTACCAATCCGTCACCCCTTCGAACACTTCCGAGCAGACCTGCACAACCAGCTGCCCCATCAGCAAGGCGCCGACCACCGGAATGAAGAACCCAGCCAGGTTCACAAGATCGAGCCCTACGGCTTTCCACTCGGCGTGCCTGGCCGCTACAGCGAGGCTATCGGCATCGGCGCTGGATACCAGCAACAGCGTTGCATCGTCCTTGACCCGCTGGACTTGCAGGGTCGCCAGTTGGGTGAAGATGCTGCCTGTCTGCGGCACGCTTGCCAGTTGCAGGTCTGGCCGCTCGTCACCCAGGCGCTGGTCGAGCAACGTGACGAAACTTGCGCGCTGCTCAAGGCTGATCAGCTGAGTGAAGTACTGCCGGTAAGCCGTGTTCTGCAGCTGCTGCGCGATGGCGTTGTTCATGGCCGCCGCCGTTTCGAAGTGACGCAGGGCCTGATGGGGATCGCTGGGCAGGTAAAGCACGGTACCCCGGTCCACGCCGGCGTTGTCACGTAATTGAATCAGCAAGCCGTCAGCCACCGGTTGTCCCAGCATCGTCAGCAGCCGTGGGTCGCCCTTGAGCCCCTGCGGGCGATGTACCTGGCTGTCGTCGACCACCTCACGCAGGGCAATTTGTATCCCGGCGCCGATGTCGCCCTGTAACGCAGCCACTTCGATCGCAAGCTTCAGCGCCGAACGTTTGTCCTCGGCCAGGATCGCCTGGGTAGCCGGGCTGAACACCCGTTGCAGCTCATCCTGATAAAGGCGCCCCACATCCAGCTTGCGGCACGCAGCGATGAACGTATCCAGCGATGCGCTCAATGGCTGGTCCCGCCCTGGCATCACCAACCCTGTACCGTTGAAGTAGCGGGTATCCGTGGCAAAGTTGCGCATCAGCCGCTGCAAGCCGTTTTCACGGCTTTCGCTGTATTCGTAGACCTGTTGCAGCGTGCCCGGAAGGGTGTCGAAGCGCGGTGCCACCTGCAGCCACTCGAGCTGGTCGAAGGCCACCCCGTCCGGCAAGGGCGCATCCAGCAACGCTGCCAGGTGCTTTTCGGCAAACTGCGGCGGCGGCAGCAGATCGAGCATCAGCCCGCGCAGGCGGGCCTGGCTCGCATGATGTGCGTTCAGGCTGTTACGCAGGGTATTGATCTGCCCACGTGAGGCGCGCTTGAGCCAGGCCGGTAACCTGGCTGCGATGAATTGATCGTGACTAGCGGTAACAGCGGGCATGAGAGGCTCCTGAGTGTTGAGCAGAGCCGGTCATGCTGACCAAGTACCGCGGCACAACGCAGAGGGAAGTGTGCCGAGCCTCCGTAGGCTACCGCCTGACAGCGCTGCTCATGCCTCAGCGCCCCGGGGCGCGGGCCTGGATCAGTGCGCGATAGTGCCCGGGGTTGCAGCCGAACCACTTGCGAAACGCCTTGTAGAACGAACTGTTGTCTGCAAAACCCAGACGCTCGGCAATCTCGCCCAGGCCAGCCTCCTCCCCGCTCAGCCAGGCAATTGCCAGTTCCCGCCGCACGCTGTCCTTGAGGCCCTGGTAGGTCTGCCCCTCTTCGGCAAGACGCCGGCGCAGCGTCGACGGCGACAGACACAGTTGCCGGGCCAGGCTGTCGCCATCCGGCCACTGCCCGGGCGCCTGGTGCAGCAAGTCATGGCGCAGGCGCCGGGCGAAGCTGGCCGGGTCGCGGTACTTGACCAGAATGTTGCCCGGGGCCTCGGCGAGAAAGCGTTGCAGTTCCTCGGGCGTGCGCCTGATCGGCAGGTCCAGGCTGTCAGCGGCAATGATCATGCGCGTGCGCGGGCGCTGGAACTGCAGGTTTTCCGAGAACATCACCCGGTAATCGTCGCAAAAAGGCGGCTCGCTGCAGCGCAGGTCGATGGCCAGGATCGGAATGCGCCGCCCGGCCAGCCAGCAAGCCAGGCCATGCACGATCATCCAGAAGGTGAAATAGGTGAAGGCCCGGCGCGGCGCGTCACGCGGTTCGTTGATGACGATCTCGGCCAGGCTCTGCTGGCGCACCAGGCTGGGTTGCAGGTCTTCGAGCATCAGCGAGAGGAACGCCAGCGCCGTTTCCAGGCCGGCCCCCAGCGTCGGCTGGGCCATGCTGGCCCGGCACATGAAGGCCAGGCTGCCGCTGCGCAGGCCACGTGGGTCCATGGCGAAGAATTCGTCGTTGCAGCGCCGCGTCAGCAAGCGCCAGAGCCGGGCATAGGCTTCGGCACTGACCCGCGCTTCTGGCAGGTGCAATTGTTCCACGGCGATGCCGGCCCTGGCCAGCAGGCCGCTGTCGGGCTCGCCAGCGGGGCAGGTCTGCAGCAGCGCTTCGCGCACCAGCTGCATGGAAATGGTGTCTTTTTCGCTCATCGACGATGGTGTCCGCTCAATTCCGGCCATCTTAGGCCGCCCCTTTCAAAACAGCCATCACAGCCCCGCAGCCAGGCCCAGGAAGGCCTGGATCAGGCGCAGCTCACGGCGGCGCTCCAGGCATCCGACCAGGTGCTGGTTGACCAGCCCGCGACCAGCCAGGGGCCGGGCCACTACCCGTGGGTCATTGGCCACTTCGGTCGACGACACCACGCCGATACCCAATTCGCAGGCCACGGCCTCGGTCACTGCCTCGCGGCTGTCCAGCTCCAGCAATACCCGAGGCTGCACAGCGGCCTGGCTGCACGCCTTGTCGAAAGTGCGACGGGTGGTGGAGTTCGGCTCGCGCAGCACCATGATCTGCTGGTGCAGCGCCGCCAGCGGCAGGTCGTCCTCGCCGCTGGCCCAGGCATGCCCGGCCGGCAGCAAGGCACACAGCCGCGACTCGCACAGGTTCTGCAAGTGCAGGCCCTTGCGCGGCTCGATCTCGGTCAGCACCGCCACATCGGCGTGTTCGCCAAGCAGTGCCGCGAGGGTTTCCTGGGCGTTGCCCAGACGCAGGTTGACCGTGATGCCCGGATAGCGCTCGCGCAACAGTGCCAACATCGGCATGACCCGGTGCGGGCCGTCGGCCGCCACTTCCAGGCGCCCGGTCAGCAGCTGGCGGTTGGCCTCGAGCATGACCTGCGCCTCTTCGGCCAGGCCGAACATGGCGCGGGTGATCGCCGCCAGGCGGGTGCCCTCTTCGGTCAACTCCACCCGTCGCGCAGTACGCCGCAGCAAGGTGATCTGGTAGTGCTCCTCCAACGCTTTCACGTGCCCGGTCACCGCCGGCTGGCTGATGAACAGGCGCGCCGCAGCACGGGTAAAACTGCCCTCGCGGGCGACCGCATCGAAAGCGCGCAACTGGAACAGGTTCATGCGTATCGGCCTGACTTATAGCTCGGATAACAACAAACAATTTGATTGATAGAAGCCCGAATTGCAACCTAGGTCCACCAGTTTCAGCCCACCGCTTGCGAGGAATAACGGCATGAGCAACGCCCCGATTCTGCTGACTCCCGGCCCCCTGACCACATCGATGCGCACCCGCCAAGCCATGCTGGTGGACTGGGGTTCATGGGACCGCGACTTCAACCAGCTGACCGCCAGCGTGTGCGAGCAGCTGCTGGCGATCATCGATGGCAGCGCCAGCCATCACTGTGTGCCCCTGCAGGGCAGCGGCACCTTCGCCGTGGAAGCCGCCATCGGTACCCTGGTGCCACGTGACGGCAAGGTGCTGGTATTGATCAACGGCGCTTATGGCCAACGCCTGGCGAAGATCTGCAAGGTCCTCGGCCGCGCCTTCAGCACCTTCGAAACCGCAGAAGACCAACCGACCACCGCTGCCGATGTCGAGCGCCTGCTGGCCGCCGACCCGGCGATCAGCCATGTCGCGCTGATTCACTGCGAAACCAGCACCGGTATCCTCAACCCGCTGCGCGAGATCGCCGAGGTGGTCAAAGGCCACGGCAAACGCCTGATCATCGACGCCATGAGCTCGTTCGGCGCACTGCCGATCGATGCCCGCAAAATCCCCTTCGAGGCGCTGATCGCCGCCTCCGGCAAATGCCTGGAAGGCGTACCCGGCATGGGCTTCGTATTTGCCGAAAAAGCCGCCCTGGCCGCCGCCGAAGGCAATGCCCACTCGCTGGCCATGGACCTGCACGACCAGCATGCCTACATGGCTAGGACCGGCCAGTGGCGCTTCACCCCGCCAACCCATGTGGTGGCCGCGCTGCATGAAGCGCTGCAGCAGTACCACGAGGAAGGTGGCCTGCCAGCGCGTCATCGACGCTACGCCGACAACTGCAAGACCCTGCTCGCCGGCATGGCCGCCATCGGCCTGCGCAGCTTCCTGCCGGCCGAGATCCAGGCGCCGATCATCGTCACCTTCCATGCGCCGAACGATGCCCGCTATCAGTTCAAGGACTTCTACGAGCGGGTCAAGGCCAAGGGTTTCATCCTTTACCCGGGCAAGCTGACCCAGGTCGAAACCTTCCGCGTCGGCTGCATTGGCGTGGTCGGCGCGGACGGCATGCAAGCCGCCGTGAATGCCGTGGCCGAAGTGCTGCGGGAAATGGAAGTACTGCACGTCTGACCCTTGCCCACCCCAATCCAGGAATCAGCGCACATGAACTACAACAACCCTACCCGGCTGCAGGCCGCCATTCTCGACTGGGCCGGTACCGTGGTCGATTTCGGCTCCTTCGCCCCGACTCAGATCTTTGTCGAAGCCTTCGCCGAATTCGATGTGCAGGTTTCTATCGAAGAAGCCCGCGGCCCGATGGGCATGGGCAAGTGGGACCACATTCGCACCCTGTGCGACGTACCGGAAATCGCCGAGCGCTACCGCCAGGTGTTCGGCCGCACCCCGACCGACGATGATGTCACCGCCATCTACAACCGCTTCATGCCGCTGCAGATCGAGAAGATCGCCGTGCACTCGGCGCTGATCCCCGGCGCGCTGGATACGCTCACCGGGCTGCGCCGCGACGGGCTGAAGATCGGCTCGTGCTCGGGCTACCCGAAAGTGGTGATGGACAAGGTGGTGGCGCTGGCGGCGCAGAACGGTTACGTCGCCGACCACGTGGTGGCCACCGACGAAACCCCGAACGGCCGCCCCTGGCCGGCGCAGGCCCTGGCCAACGTGATCGCGCTGGGTATCGACGATGTGGCGGCCTGCGTGAAGGTCGACGACACCGTGCCGGGTATTCTCGAAGGCCGCCGGGCCGGCATGTGGACCGTGGCCCTGGTGTGTTCGGGCAATGCCCTGGGGCTGACCTGGGAGGGCTACCGCGCACTCAGCGCCGAGAAGCTGGAAAGCGAACGCCAGCGCATACATGCGCTGTTCGCCGGTTCTCGTCCGCATTACCTGATCGACACGATCAATGAACTGCCTGAAGTGGTCGCCGACATCAACCGGCGCCTGGCCAAGGGCGAGATGCCGCAGGCCTTCTGAAGGCTGCCCGTGCAGCAGCGGCCGCGTGTCGCGATCGGGCTGCGCAGCAGGCCCACGGCTCATGCACTGATGCAGAAGGCGCCGTGGCT
>MTEX01009831.1_pt1 | contig 14079 bp, 14 predicted proteins | sample 1042691 | NCBI WGS metagenome assembly MTEX01 (sample SAMN06185810, study PRJNA358809) | soil metagenome | isolation source: soil biostimulated with molasses as carbon source | place: India | collected 2015-05-23
TGAAAACCGCCTTCAAGACGGCCCTGCGCACGGTCGACACGGTGGAGGACATCGTGGTCATCGTGCGCACCGACACCGGCCATGTCGGCTACGGCGAAGCGCCGGCCACCGCGGTCATCACCGGCGATACCCACGGTTCGATCATCGAGGCAATCGCACGCTTCATCAAACCGCGCCTGATCGGGCAGGATATCGCCAATCTCAACCACATCACCCACCTCATCCAGACCGCGCTGGAGCGCAACACCAGTGCCAAGGCCGCGGTCGAAATCGCCGTCTACGATCTGTTCGGCCAGTTGTACGGGGCACCGCTCTACAAGATGCTGGGCGGTGGCGATCCGGTCATCACCACCGACATCACCATCAGCGTCGACTACATCGACAAGATGGTGGCCGATTCCATCAACGCGGTGGAGCGCGGTTTCGAATCGCTGAAGATCAAGGTGGGCAAGGACATCGGCCTGGACATCGAGCGGGTCAAGGCGATCTATTCGGCGGTGGAAGGACGCGCGTTGCTGCGCCTGGACGCCAACCAGGGTTGGACCGCCAAGCAGGCGGTGTTCGCGATGCACAACCTGGAGGACGCCGGCGTGGTGCTGGAGCTGCTGGAACAGCCGGTCAAGGCGCAGGACATCGACGGCCTGAAGTACGTCACCGACCGCGTGCACACGCCGGTGATGGCCGACGAGAGCGTGTTCGGCCCCACCGAGGTCATCGATCTGATCAAGATGCGTGCGGCCGACATCATCAACATCAAGCTGATGAAGACCGGCGGCATTTCCAATGCCGTGCGGATCGCCGACATCGCGTCCCTGTACGGGGTGGAATGCATGATCGGGTGCATGCTGGAGACCAGCATCAGCGTCGCCGCCGCGGTGCACCTGGCGGTGGCGAAGTCGCAGTCGATCACTAAGGTGGATCTGGACGGCCCCTCGCTGTGCCAGTTCAATCCGGTGGAAGGCGGTGTCATTTTCAACGAGTCGGAGATTTCGATCACCGACGCGCCCGGCCTGGGCATCCAGACCATCCACGGACTGGAACTGATTGCGGTCTGACCCTGGACCGACGCGACGCAGGATGGGATAAAGAGCGCACATGCCGCCCCTGGTCAAAATCCGATCCGAACGCGACCACATGTCGGCGATCGAGCGCCGCATCGCCGACTTCATCCTCGAGAATGCCCATCTGCTGCGCGACTATTCCTCGCAGCAGCTGGCGAGCGCGCTGGGCATCAGCCAGTCGAGCGTGGTGAAGTTCGCGCAGAAGTTCGGCTTCAAGGGCTACCCGGATCTCAAGTTCTCCATCGGCGAGGCGGTCGCCCGCAACGGCGGCGCGCCGCAACCGCGGCAGGTCGGCGGCCACGACGACGACGCCGAAGACAGCGCCTACCTGCGCCTGGAGGCCGGACTGCGGCGCAGCAAGTCCGCCGCGGAGGAGGAAACCCGGCTGCTCAATCCGCCGGCCGGCATCGAGCACATCGCGGCCCTGATCCACGATGCCGGCAAGGTATTCGTTTACGGACTGGGCGATGACGGCCTGTTCGCCCGCGAGTTCGCGATGCGGCTGTCGCTGCTGGGCGTGCTGACGGTGCACCACGCCGATCCCATCCTGATGATGGCCAACCTGTCCGCGGCGCGGCCCGGCGACGTGCTGCTGGTGTTCTCCGAATACGGCAAGCTGCCCACGCTTTCGCAGATCAGCCGGCAGTTCCAGGACGCCGAAGGCAAGGTGGTCTCGATTACCCGCCACACCTCCAATCCGCTGCGCGCGCATGCCGACGCCGCGCTGGTGGTGTCGGCGCATGACGCGGCGCCGCACGTGGAAGCCCTGCTCTACCGCTCTTCGCTGCAATACCTGCTGGACGTGCTGTTCGTCCTGCTCTGCCACAACCACGACGACCGCCATCGGCAGTTGAACATCAACCTGGAACGGATCCAGCACCTGCTGGATTCCTGATTCCCCGCTTCCGGAGCCGCCATGGCCTCTGCGTTCCGCTTCGCGTTGTCGAACCTCGTCCTGGCCGCCGCCCTGGGCGCCGGCCTTCCCGCGCACGCGGCGGCGCCCGCGAACGCGTCCCCCATCGCGGCATGGCGGCAGGCGGAACAACTCATCCTGGTGATCACGCCTGACTGGGACGCCAGCAGTGGCCGCATGCAGGCCTTCGAACGCGAGGGCGACGCATGGCGCGCGAAGGACGCGCCCGCGCCGGTCACCGTCGGCCGCAGCGGATCCGCATGGGGACGCGGACTGCATCCGGCGCAGGCGGCGGGCCCGCAGAAGCGCGAAGGCGACGGCAGGGCGCCTGCCGGCGTATTCACGCTGGGCGAGGCCTTCGGTTATGCAGCGCAGCGCGACACCGGCCTGGCATACGCACCGATGCGGGCCTCGCACTACTGCGTCGACGTGCCCGCCTCACCGCTCTACAACCGGATCGTCGACAGCGATCAGGTCGGCGCCGCCGCGGTGGCGGGTTCGACCGAACCGATGCGCCGCGATCTGCATGCCGATGGCGATATCCGCTACAAGGAGGGCTTCGTGATCCAGCACAATCCCGACCACGTCAGCGGCGCCGGCAGCTGCATCTTCGCGCACCTGTGGAAAGCGCCGGGCGAAGCCACCGCCGGCTGCACCGCGATGGCCGAACCGGTCATGGATCGCCTGCTGGGTTGGCTCGATGATCGCCGGCACCCGGTATTCGTATTGCTGCCGGAGCCGGAATATTCGCGCCTGCGCGCCGAATGGCAATTGCCGGCCTTCACGGAGGCCACGCCATGAGCGATGCCACGCCCAATCCCGGTTTCGTCCGCGCGGTCAGCCGCTGGCAGATCGTCGGCCTGTCGATCAACGACGTCATCGGCAGCGGCATCTACCTGCTGCCCGCCGCGACCGCGGTACTGCTGGGTCCGGCCAGCGTGTGGGCGGTGCTGCTGGCGGGCCTCGCCGTGGCGCTGCTGGTGCTGTGCTACGCGCAGGCGGCCAGCTACTTCGATCAGCCCGGCGGCAGCTACCTGTATGCACGCGAGGCCTTCGGTCCTTTCGTCGGTTTCGAGATCGGCTGGATGGTCTGGCTGACCCGCATCGCCTCGGCAGCGGCGCTCAGCAACGGCCTGGCCGATGCGGTCGCGCGCTTCTGGGCACCCGCGGCGTACGGCGGTGGACGCCTGGCGGTGGTGGTCGGCTCGCTCGGACTGCTGACCCTGATCAACGTCATCGGCGTGAAGTCGGCCGCGCGCACCGGCGTGGCGCTGGTGATCGGAAAGCTGCTGCCACTCGCGCTGTTCATCCTGATCGGCGTGTTCTACATCGACATCGATCTGCTGCGCAGCGGTGAACTCCCGCCGCTGCGCAATCTGGGCGAAGCGGCCCTGCTGCTGCTGTTCGCCTATGCCGGTTTCGAGAACATCCCGGCCGCCGCCGGCGAATTCAGGAATCCGCGCCGCGACGTGCCGTTCGCGCTGCTCACGATGATCGCCACCGTCACCATCATCTATGCCGCCGTGCAGTTGGTCGCGCAGGGCACGCTGGCGGGACTGGCGCAGTCGCAGACGCCACTGGCCGACGCGGCGGGCAGCTTCAGCGGCGAAGGCCTGGCGTTGCTCCTGACCGTGGGCGCGACGATTTCCATCCTCGGCACCAACAGCAACACCATGCTGTTCGGCCCCCGCGTGCTGTATTCACTGGCCGAGGATGGCTTCGGTCCGCGCGTCCTCGCCCGCATCCATCCGCGCTTCCACACGCCTGCGGTGGCGATCGTGACCCAGGGCGTGCTCGCGCTGGCGCTCGCCCTTTCCGGCTCGTTCGTGCAGTTGGCCCTGCTGTCGGTGGTGGCACGCCTGTGCGCCTACATCGGCACCACCCTGTCGGTGCTGGTGCTGCAACGCCGCTACGCCGATCATCCCGGCGCGCTCAGGCTGCCGGGCGGCCCGCTGATTCCGCTCGCCGCACTGCTCCTGTCGCTGGGCCTGCTTGCCAGCGCGAACATCGGAAATCTGCTTGCCGCCGCCGTCGCGCTGGCGGTCGGCGCGCTGTTGTATCTGCTGCGGCGCAGGCCGGCCATCCCGGCGTCGTAACGCTGCTCAATGGATCCGCAGGCGGAAACGCATCTGATCGATTTCCGTCTGCTGGCGCCGGATGATGCCGTTGCGAAGCCCGTGCAGATCACTGACTGCGGTTCCGCTTCCCGCACATCAGGATGGCGCTGATGTGTCGGGAAGGATTGACCGCAGGAACTCCCACCGACGCCTCACCGGGGCGTACCCCGAGCAGCATATGACGTGGCCGTACGCGCGTTGCGCGTGACTCATGTGCCAAAAGTTCCGTATTTCACCACCGAATTTATGTACTGCTCAGTTTGATATTCAGGGCACATTGAGGGCGCTAACGGATAATTCACATCACCAGCAGCGAGCGGGCGATGCCTTCAGCGCTGGATACCAACTACAAGAACGAGGTTTGAGCGTATGAAGAAGTCCTTGCTTGCCCTGACCCTGCTGGCCGCCCTGCCGTTCGCCGCCTCCGCGGCCGATGGCATCTCCTACAACTATGTGGAAGGCGGCTACACCAAGACGAATGTTGACGGTCCGGATTCCGACGGCTGGGCGCTGAAGGGCTCCGTCGCCATCCACCCGAACTTCCATCTGTTCGCTGATTACAGCCAGCAGGAAGTCGATAACCTGAAGGTCGATTTCGACCAGTGGCGCGTCGGCGTGGGCTACAACCACGAACTGTCCAAGCGCGTGGACCTGCTGACCCGCGTGGCGTACGAGAAGGTCAAGACCGATCGCTTCACCACCCCGTCCGGCATTCGCGTCCCGGGCTTCAGCGCCGACGGCTACAGCGTCGAAGTCGGCGTGAACAGCGCGCTGACCAACCGCCTCAACGGCTATGCCCTGGCCGGTTACGAAGACGGCGACGACTACGATGGTGACTTCTACGGCCGTCTCGGCGCGCAGGTGAAGTTCACCCCGAACTGGAGTGCCTCGGCCGACGTGAAAATCGTCGACGGCGGCGACACCCAGTGGTTCGTCGGTCCGCGCTTCAGCTGGTAACCAGGAAGCACTACCGCCTCCCGCGACGTGTCTCTCTCTCCCCGCGTCGCGACCCGAAGCCCGGCCACAAGCCGGGCTTCTTCTTTTCCAGTTCCTGTGGGTGGGATCTACCCTTGCCCACCTCCTTGCAGGAGGAATGAATCGCGTTTTGTTCGGCAACGGAAGGGACCGCTCGCTTCTGCAAAAGGGCTGACCGGGCATCGCAGGTGCGGTTGCCTCATCGTTCGAAGAAGGGCACCGAGCGGATTCGCTTTTGTCTGAACGTCGCGCCCGCACGCTTCAACAATCGATGGATCTTCTTCCTTCAATGATCAACATCGCGGCCGTTCTGATGCGCCCAAGAAAGAAAGCCCGGCCATTGGCCGGGCTTTTTCGCCTGTCAGAGGTCCCGACGCGTTATTTGAACAGCGTTTCCGGATATTCCGGTTTCTGTTCCCGCGCCAGCAATTGCTGCAGGCCGACGGTGGGCGTGAGCTCGCCGTGCAGTACCGCGCGGACCGCGCTGGAAATCGGCAGATCGATATCGTGCCGTTCGGCCTGGCGCATGACTTCGTCGGCGGCCTGCATCGACTCGACCACCTGGCCGATTTCACGGATGGCGTCCTGGATCGGCTGGCCGCGTCCGAGCGCCAGGCCCAGCCGCCGGTTGCGCGACAGATCGCCGGTGGCGGTGAGCACCAGATCCCCCAGGCCGGCCAGACCCATCAGGGTCTCCGGCTTGCCGCCAATCGCCGCCGCCAGGCGCAGCATTTCGTTGAGGCCGCGGGTGATGAGGCCGGCGCGCGCGTTCAAGCCCAGTTGCATGCCGTCGGCGACACCGGTGGCGACCGCCAGCACGTTCTTCATCGCGCCGCCGAGTTCGGCGCCGACCATGTCGTCGCCGGTGTAGGCGCGGAATGCGGGCCCATGCAGCACTTCGGCCATCAGTTGGGCGAAACCGGCGTCGTGTCCGTGCACGGTGACCGCGGTGGGCAGGCCGAGCGCGACTTCCTTCGCGAACGACGGACCGGTGACCACGGCCAGCGGCACGTCCGCACCCAGGATTTCCTCGGCGACCTCGTGCAGGAAACGCCCCGAACCAGGTTCGAAACCCTTGGTCGCCCAAGCCACACCGGCGCCGGCCGGCCGCAGCGGCGCAATCAGCTGCAGCGTCTGGGTGAAGGCGTGCGAAGGCACCACCATCAGCACCAGTTCGGCGCCCTGTAGGGCGGCAGCCAGATCGGTGGTGGCGCGCAGGCTGTCCGGCAGCGCGATGCCCGGCAGATAGCGCGGGTTCTCGTGCTGCGTGTCGATGGCGGCCGCGACCTTGTCGTCGCGGCCCCACAGGACGACCTGATGTCCATTGCGGGCCATCAGGGTCGCCAGCGCGGTGCCCCACGAGCCCGCGCCGAGGACGGCGATCCTCAGGGAATCAGCCATGCGTCACCCCCATCGGCGCGGTTCGCGCCACGACGGGATTGTGCCTCATGAATCAGGCGTTGCCCGCCGGTTCCGTGTTGGCCAGCTCGCCGTCGCCCGCCTGCTGCGCGGCGCGCTGGCGCAGGGTTTCGGCGTACAGGGCGTCGAAGTTGATCGGCTGCAGGAAGAACGGCGGGAAACCGCCGGCCTGGACCAGGTCGCTGACCAGCTGGCGGACGTACGGGAACAGGATGTTCGGGCACTGGGTGCCGAGCAGCACGTCGACCGCCTGCGGCTCCAGGCCGACCAGACCGAAGATGCCGGCCTGCTGGACTTCCGCCACGTAGGCGGTCTTGTCGCCGGCCTTGCAGGTCAGGGTCACGCCCAGCACGACTTCGAACGCGTTCTCGTTCAGGCGCTGCACGCGCTGGTTGAGGTTGAGCTGCAGGTCGGGCTGCACGTTCTCGGTGAAGATGGCCGGAGCGCCCGGGACTTCGAACGAAACGTCCTTGACGTAGATCTTCTCGACGGTGAACGCGGCGCCAGCTTCGGCCGGCGCGACGGCGCCGTTGTTGGTTTCTTCGGACATTTCGGAACTCCGGGAATTCGTTGAACGGAAGGTAAAGAGGTTGATTATGGCATGTCTTGGCGGCACGCCCGGCTGGAATCAAGGGCGGCTCAGCGGCCCTTGACCAGCGGCAGATCGGCCTGCTGCCAGGCGGCGATGCCACCATCCAGCCAATACACCTGGGTGAAGCCGGCCTTCTTCAGGCGCTTGGCCGCGTCCGCGGAGGCCTGGCCATTGCGGCACACCACCACGACCGGCAAGGCCTTGGCCGCGGCCAGCAGCTTGCTTTCCGGATCGAACTGGCTGGGCGCGACATTGCGGCTGCCCGCGATGTGTCCCTTCTCGAAATCGCCGCTGGCCGACAGATCCACCACCAGGGCGTTCTCACGGTTGATGAGACCGGTCAGTTCGGCCGGGCGCAGGGCCTTGTAGCCGCGGAACAGGCGGGCGATTTCGGTGTAGATGATGACCAGGGTCAGGCCGACGAGCAGCAGCGACAGGACCGGACTATGGGCGACGAACGCCTGCAGTTTTTCGAAACTCACGGGAATACGCGGGTCAGGGCAAACCGCGATTGTCGCATAGCGGCGGGGGCTGCGGCGCCGGCGCTATTCCCCGTCCCAGAAGTCGGGCAGGCCGCCTGCCAGCCACCACCGCTTGGCCCCGGCGTCCCAGCGCCAATGCTCGCGATAGCGCAGGGTCCGCTCGGCCTGGGTATGCCGGTTGATCACGCGTACCTCGATCAGGCGCACGACCGTGTCGTCCGGTTCCACCTGGCTGGACAGATCGCGATAGCCGGAGACCTGGATCTGTTCATAGCGCCGCAGTTCGAACTCGCCCATCGGATGCGCTTCGGCGTAGGCGGGTTCGACGAAGCGCCAGGCGCTTTCGAAATCCCCCCAGCGGATCGCCGCCGCATAGGCGTTCTGGGCCTGCTCCAGCTTGGCCCGCTGGCGCCCGCCCGCTGCCTGCGCAGCGAACACCACCAGCGCCAGGACCAGCAACGGCATCCATCGCAGGCTCATCCGCATCGGTTCTTCTCCTCCCACCCGGTGCGCCCATCCTACCGCTTGGCGATGGCGACGAAGCGGCCGCTCAGGGTGGTGGCTTCGCCGCCGTCGGGCAGCCGCACCGCGGCTTCCACCTGGATGCGGGCGCGTCCACGCTGCCGCAGGGTGGACAGGAAGGTCTCGAAGGATTCACCCGGCGCCAACCGGGCTTCGGCCTGCAGATCCGAACGCAGTGGCGCGAGGTAGCGGATGCTGCTGTCGGCCACGTAGACCTCGGCGGCCTCGCCGGCCAGGTCCAGGCCCAGTGTCACCCGTCCCCAGCCGGCCACGGTCATCAACGAGGTCAGGCTGCCGCCGAAGGCGGTGCCCTTGTCGTTGACGTTCGCCGCCAACGGCGCGGCGAGCCGCAGCACGCCGTCCGCGTAGCCGGCCACTTCCACCTGCATCGCGGCCACGGGCGGCATCGCGCGGCAGTACGCGCGCAGGCGATCCAGCGCAGCTTCTTCACTCATCACGGATAATCGGCCCATGGCTTCCGGTAAAGACGCAGGATGGTACGTGATCTCACTGCGGCCGCAGGGCACGCATGACGCACTGCGCCGCGCGGCCGCGCGGCGCGGCGCGGCGCTGCTGGCCGTTTCTCCGTGGCGGATCGCCGTGCGCGGGGATGACGCCACGCGCGCCGCACTGGCGCACGCGCTGGATGCCGGCCTCGTGCTGTTCACCAGTCCCGCGGCGGTGGCGGCCGCGGCGCGCCTGCAACGGTTGCGGGCACGGCCCGATCAGATCTGGCTGGCGGTCGGCAGCGGCACCGCGCGTGCCCTGCGTCGCCAGGGCATCGCGCGGGTGGTCGCTCCCGCGCGAATGGACAGCGAAGGCCTGCTGGCACTGCCCGAACTGCAATCGATCGCGGGCCGGCGGATCGGCTTCGTCACCGCGCCCTCGGGCCGCAACGTGCTGGCGCCCGGCCTGGAAGCGCGCGGCGCCGAACTGCTGCGCGCCGACGTGTACGCGCGCGTCGATGTCCCGCTGTCCCGCCACAGCCTGCGCGCGATCGAAGCCCTGGACGCGCCCGCCTGCGTACTGATCAGCAGCGGCGGCGCGCTCGCGCGGGTGATGGACGGCCTGCCCGCGGAGGCACGCGCGAAGCTGTCGCGCATGCCCGCGATCACCGCCAGCGAACGCCTGTCTGAACAAGCCGCGCAGGCAGGCTTCACGCATGTCTTCCAGGCGGCCGGTCCACGCAATGCACAGTTGCTGGACTGCGCGGAAAACGCCGTCCTGCGGTCCGATCCGCTAGCATGAGCGCACGACGCCCGCCAGAACAACGACAAGGACGGCCGAGTGAACGACGAAACAACTTCTCCCTCCTCCCGTGCCCGCGGCGGCCGGAGCGCCTTTCTCTGGCTGCTGGCGCTGATCCTGCTGGCCGCCGTCGCCGCGCTGGGCTGGCGTGGCTGGAAGGCGCGTGACGCGCAGGCGCAGGCGCGCGCGGCCGATGCCGCGCAACATCTGGCGGCCATCGAGCAGCGCCTGGAATCGGTGCGACGCGATCAGCGGACCCTGACCCAGCGGGTGCAGGACGCGGCGGCCACCAACCGGATCCTGCGCGACGAGGTGCTGGGGCTGGGGCAACGCGGCGCGCTGTTGGAGGAAAGCGTCGCCAAGCTCGCCGATCCGAACCGCCACGGCGCGCAGGCGCTGCGCCTGGACGAAGTGGAGATGCTGTTGTCGCTGGCCGGGCAGCGGTTGAGCGTGGCCGACGATCTGGACGGCGCGCGGCGCGCCTACGCGCTCGCGGCTGGTGCGCTGGAAGGCATCGACGATCACCGCCTGCTCAACCTGAAGCAGACACTCGCCCAGGAACGCCAGGCGCTGGATGCGCTGGGCGAGGGCCCGCGCGCGCGCCTGAGCCGGCAGCTCGACGCCTTCGCCGCCGGCCTGGCCGGTTTGCCGCAGCGCGCCGCGCCGTCGGCCGCCGCATCCGGACAGAACCACTGGCAGCGCTGGCTGGCCCCGCTGGTGGACGTGCGGCCCAGCCAGCAGGTCGCGTTCGTGGCGCCCTCCGATCGCAACGCCGGCGAAGCCGCGCTGCGGATCGAGATCAGCCTGGCGCACGCCGCCCTGGAACGGGGCGACGTCGCCGGCTTCCAGGCTTCGCTGAACCGCATCGATCACTGGTTGACCCGGTTATGGCCGGATTCACCGGCGCTGCGCCAGGGTCGCCAGCAGCTGGCCGCGATGCGCAAGCTGCCGCTGCGCAGCGACAACGCGCTGCTGGGCAGCACCCTGCAACAGCTGCGCAGCCTGCGCAGTGCCGGCTTCAGTGCGCCCGCTCCCGCGGCGATTCCACCGGAGGCCACGCCATGAAGGTGTTCCGTACCACCGTCGTCCTGCTGATCCTGCTCGCGCTCGGCGTGTTCGCCGCGCAATGGCTTGCGCAGGAACACAGCCGCGATTTCGGCCGCGTGTTCGTGCAGTTCGGCGGCTACGACTGGGAAACCGACGTGCCGCGCGCGCTGCTGTCGCTGCTGTTGATCGCCGGTGCCGCGTGGCTGGTGCTGAAGCTGTTGACGCTGCCGTTCCGCGCGTGGGCGCGGCACCGCCGCAAGCAGGCACGCGCACGCCTGATCGAAGGCCTCGACAGCCTGCATGGCGGGCATTGGAACCGGGCCGAGAAACTGCTCGAGCGCGCCGCGGAAGACGACGAAGTCGGGGCGATCGCGCGCATCGCCGCCGTGCGCGCCGCCGATGCGCGCGAGGATGACGCCGCCGCACGCCGCCATCTGGACGCCCTCGCACAACGCAACGCGACGGCGCATGCCTTGGTGGCTGCGGACCGCGCGCTCGCGCGGCAGTCTCCGCTCGATGCGCTGGCCGCGCTGGAATCGCCCGCCGCGCAGCCGCTCCCGCCACGCGGCCTGGCGCTGCGTGCGCAGGCGCTGGCCCTGCTCAATCGCAGCGGCGAAGCCTACGGCCTGTTGGGTGCGTTGAAGCAGCAACAGTCGCTCTCGGCTGGCCGGCTGGATGCGCTGGAAAAGGATCTCGCCGCGCGCGCCGTGCGTGAAGCCAATGACGCAAACGTCCTGGCCGAGCGCTGGGAAACGCTGCCCAAGCCGTTGCGGAATGATCCCGCGGTGGTCGCCGCCTATGCCGAGCGCGCCGCCGCGATGCGCTGGGAGGACGCCGCCATCCGCAGCCTGGAAGCGGCGCTGGACGCGTGCTGGGACGAATCGCTGGTCGCACTGTACGGGCGGTTGCCGGTGGGCAAGGCCGATTCGCGCCGCGCCAGCGCACAGCGCTGGTTGCAGGCGCATCCGGCCAGTCCGGCGCTGCTGGTGACGCTGGCGCGGCTGGCCCGCCAGCAGGGGCAATGGCCGCAGGCGCAGGAATTCCTGCACCGCGCACTGGCGCAGGGTGCCGGCACCGAAGCCTGGGAAGAACTGGGCGACGGTTTTGCCGCGGCGGGCGACGAAGCCAGCGCGCGTCGCAGCTACGCCAACGCCCTGCGCGCGCAGCGCGGGGAAGCTCCCGTCGAGCTGCCGGGGCGCGACATGAAGCAGAAAATCTTCGACGCGGCGGTGGTCGAGGAACGCGACGAGCACGGCTTGCCGAGGCTGCGCGGCTGACAGGCCGCGCGGCCCGCCGGCATGGAAAGGCTTGGCGGCCGCGGGTCTTTATGCGCAACTTGCTGGGCGCTTCCACACGGCCGGGACACCCGGTGCGTGCGGGAACGGCTTTCGATGACGCCGGATCAGCGTTCGAGGATGGCGACCACGCCCATGCCGCCGGCGGTGCAGATCGACACCAGGCAGCGGCCGCCGCCGCGCTGCTTCAATTCCTTGGCGGCGGTGGCGACGATGCGGGCACCGGTCGCGGCGAACGGATGGCCGGTCGCCAACGAGGAACCGTTCGGATTCATCTTCTCCGGATCGATGCGGCCCAGCGGCGCATCCAGGCCCAGGCGGTTGCGGCAATACTCCTCGCTTTCCCAGGCGCGCAGCGTGCACAGCACCTGCGCGGCGAAGGCTTCGTGGATCTCGTAGAAATCGAAATCCTGCAGGGTCAGGCCGTGCCGCCCGAGCATTTCCGGCACCGCCACGGTCGGGGCCATCAGCAGGCCCTCGCCATGCACGAAATCGACCGCCGCGACCTGTGCATCGCGCAGGTAGGCCAGCGGTTCATGTCCGTGCGCCCGCGCCCATTCCTCGCTGGCCAGCAGCACGGCGGCCGCACCGTCGGTCAGCGGCGTGGAATTGCCCGCGGTCAGCGTGCCGCGTCCGGACACCTTGTCGAACGCCGGCTTGAGCGTGGCCAGTTTTTCCAGCGACGTGTCCGGGCGCAGGATGTTGTCGCGCTCCAGTCCGCGGAACGGCGCGATCAGATCGCCGAAGAAGCCGCGCTCGTAGGCTGCCGCCAGTTTCCTGTGCGACGCGACCGCCAGTTCGTCCTGCGAATCGCGGGAGATGTTCCACTCCTTCGCCATGTCCTCGCAGTGATCACCCATGCTCTTGCCGGTGCGCGGTTCGGCCACGCCGGGGAATTCGGGCTTGAGCTCGCTGAACTTGAAGCCCTTCGCCAGTGCCTTGATCTTGTCCTGCGTGGTCCTGGCGCGATTGGCGGCGAGGATGCGCGCGCGCAATTTCCTGCCGTAGACGATCGGCACGTCGGAGGTCGTGTCCGAACCGCCGCCGATGCCGGAATCGATCTGGCCCAGCGCGATCTTGTTGGCGACCGTGATGATGCTGTCCAGGCTGGTACCGCAGGCACGCTGCAGGGTGATGCCCGGCGTCAGCGGCGACAGGCCGGAGGACAGCGTGGCTTCGCGGCCCAGGTTCCAATCGCTGGAATGCTTGATCACCGCGCCCATCGCCACTTCGCCGAGTTGCTGGCCATGCAGGCCGAAGCGTTCGACCAGCGCGCCGAGCGTACGCACCGACATGCCCAGGTTGCCCACATCCGCGTAGGCGGTGTTCTGCCGGCAGAACGGAATGCGGACGCCACCGAGGATGGCGACGGGACGGGCGGCTGGCATGGAGGACCTCATCTCGGGAGCGGATCGGAAGCCGCGGCGGCGGCAGGCATAATGCGAGAGTGTAATGCCCCCCTCCATCGCCGCCAAACCTCGATATGACCGCATCCGCAACGACCGCCGACGTGAAGGGATTCCTGGCGCTGGAACTCTCCGCCGGCACCGTTCCCGCGCAGGCCGCGCTCCGGCCCGCCGATGCCGCCATGCTGGTGGAGCGCGTCGGGCGTGATCTCGCCGCGCTCGTGCCTGCCGTGCGCGATCTGGATCTGACCCTGGCGGCCGCGCACTTCGATCCCGCCGAAGCGCTGCGCCCGGGCTGGCCGCTGCACCGGCGCCTGCAGGAACTGCACCAGCGCGCGCCGGGCCGCAACAGCGGGCCGCGGATGATCGCGTTCGGTGCCGACGAACAGGGCGAAGTGCCGCAGCCCTTCGCCGCCGATCCGGATCTCGGGGGCGGGCCGCTGCGCCTGCTGCCGTTCATGCTCAGCGGCGATCACCATACGGTTTCCGAAGTCGCCGAACGGTTGGAAGCGGTACTGCTGGAGACCGGCATGGCCCAGGCCGATACGGCATTGCTCGCGCAACAGGCGTTCGGCGCGCAGATCGAACATGCGCGCTACCTGACCCTGCACGATCTCGCTGCGATGACCGCGATGCAGTACGGCCACGGTGGCCTGGAAGCGCTGTGGCCGATCATCGAGACCGCGCTGCTGGCGCCGGGACAGGAAGCGTGGCTGGACGCACCGCCGGAACCGCTGCTGCGTTATCTGGAAGGCGAAGTGCATATCGCCCTGCTCGAACCGATCGCCTGGCGCGCGCGCTACGCCCCGCAGGAAGCCACCGAAGAACGCCTGGAGCGCGCCTACAACCATTTCCTGGCGCGCCAGCAGCAGTTTGCCGCGGTGCTGGAAGCGCACGGCATTCCCGTGCTGTTCGCGCACTGCGCCAGCCACGCGGATCCCCGCGAGGCGCTGGGCCAGCCCTGACGGCCGCGGCGCGGCGACGATCCGGATCGTCGCCGCG
>MTEX01010704.1_pt1 | contig 14065 bp, 14 predicted proteins | sample 1042691 | NCBI WGS metagenome assembly MTEX01 (sample SAMN06185810, study PRJNA358809) | soil metagenome | isolation source: soil biostimulated with molasses as carbon source | place: India | collected 2015-05-23
GACAGATCCACCGCGTCGCGACCGCGGAAGCCTTGCATCAGCCTGGCGAAACGCAGGCCTTCGATCATTTCCCGGATGCGTGGCGCATCCAATGGCAGCAGGCGGCTGACCACGTCGGGATCCAGCTCTACTTCCACCCCGCCGCGGCCCAGCGTCAGCGTGGGGCCAAACCTGCCGTCGCGGCGCAGCCCCAGCAGCAACTCGTGGTCGAAGCGCTGCATGGATTCCAGCAGGACGCCCTTTGCAACGATGCCGCGGTCGCGAACGATGCCACGCAGGTGCTTGAGCGCAGCGTGCAACTGCGCGTCGTCCGCAATGCCGAGCACCACGCCGCCGATGTCGCTCTTGTGCAGCACGTCATCGGCTTGCAGTTTCGCGACGACCGGATAGGACAAGGACGCTGGCAGGCCCCCGGACAGTTCACCCTCCACCAGCACCCCGTCGGGAATGCCGGCGATGCCGAGTTCGCGCAACAGCTTCTTGCTATCCCATTCCGCCAGGAATGCGGTCTTCGTTGCCGCCGCGGGGGCTCGCCCGCGCTTCGGCAGCGGCGGCGCCGTCAGCGCCGCAAGGCGCAGGCCGTTCAGGCGCACCGCGCCCCCCAGGGCCGCGACCGCCGGCGGGATGTCGCGAAAAACCGGAATGCGCGCCTGCTCCAACACGGCCACCGACTCTTCCTTGGCGCCGATCCAGATGACGACGATGGGGCGGTGGGTCCGCTGGCGCGCCTGGGCGATCGCATCGGTGAACGCCGTGGCGATGCTGTGCATCAAGCCCACGAAGAGCACGATGGCGTCGTTGCCCGGGTCACGCGCCACGGCCTCCAGCGCCCGCGAGATGCTGGCCGTGTCCTGCACCACGTTGCCGGTCAGGTCCAGCGGGTTGGCCGCCTTGACAAAGGAAGGCAGCACCGGCTTGAGCGCATCCGCCGTCTGCGGTGCCAGCGCCGGCAGCTCCAGCTCCCAGCGTTCTGCCTCGTCGGCGATCAGCACCCCCGCCCCTCCCGACACGGACATGACGGCAAGCCGCGGGCCTTGTGGCACGCTATCGAACAGGAACAGCCGGGCCACGTCCATCATCTGGCCCAGCGAATCCACCCGCAGCGCGCCCTGCTGGCGCAGGCAGGCGTCATAGAGCGTGTCGTCGCCGGCCAACGCGCCAGTGTGGGAGGCCGCCGCCGCCGCGCCCGCCCGCGAGCGGCCGGCCTTGATAGCGATGACCGGCTTGCCTGCCGCCGCCGCGCGCAGCAGGGCCCGCCGAAACGCCTCGGCATCCCGGATGTCCTCGACGTAGAGTCCGATGACCCGCGTTTGGGGATCGTCCGCCAGATATGCGATGGCCGAGGCGGCATCCATATCGCATTCGTTGCCGGTGGTGATCCATTTGCTGAACCCCAGGCCCGACCGCAGGCAGATGTCCATCCAGTAGGCGCCCAGCGCGCCGCTTTGGCTGACGAAAGCAAAACCGCCCTGCCGGATCGGCGTTTCTTCCAGCGCGGTGGTAAAGGAAGCAATGAGTCCGGTGGCACTGTTGGCCACGCCCAGACAGTTGGGCCCCAGTATCGTGACGCCTTCAGCGCGCGCAAGCTCACCCAGCCGGCGCTGCAGCGCGGCGCCCTCCTCGCCCGTTTCGGAAAAGCCCGACGAGAACACCACGAACGCCTTGACGCCCGCGGCCGCGCCTTCGCGGATCACGTCTTCGACCGAGCCCGCCGGCGTGCCGACGATCGCCAGATCCACCGGCTCTCCGATCGCGGCCAGCGAGGCATAGCTCTTGAGGCCTTGCACCTGCTCACGCGTCGGATTGACCGGGAACAGCTTGCCGACGAAGCCGCGCGACAGCATGTAGGCCAGGGGACGACCCGCGATCTTGCCCGGGTCCGCCGAAGCACCCACGATGGCCACGCTGCGCGCCTCCAGCACCGCCGCCGCGCGCGCGGCCCCCTCCGGCGCCAAGGACGGCGCGCTCACCGCGCTACCCGCGCTATTCATCTCATCCACCATTTCAGTTCGCATCGATGCCTGCCGTTTTGATGACCTGGGACCAGCGTTTCATTTCGCCGTCCAGGAACTCGCTGAAGTTCTGCGGCGACGATGCAACCGGGATCACGCCCTGCCCCAGCAAGCGCTTGCGCACGGCGGGATCCTCGAACTCCGCGCGCACCGCCCCCTGCAACTTGTCGACGATGGCCTTGGGTACCCCGGCCGGCGCAACCAGGCCCAGCCAGGTGTTGCCATTGAATCCCGGCAGGCCCGATTCATTCAGCGTGGGATAGTCCGGATAGGCCGGCGACCGCTCCAGCCCGGTGACCGCGATCAGCTTCAGTTTCCCCGACTTTACATAGGGTTCCGCCGACAGCGCGTCCACGAACATCACCGACAACGACCCACCGAGCAAGTCCGTCAGCGCCTGCGCGCTGCCCCGGTATGGCACGTGCACCAGCTTGATGCCTGCCGCCTGCTGCAGCAATTCGCCGGATAGATGATTGGATTGGCCGACGCCGGCAGACCCATAGGTCAGGGTGCTTGGCTTGGACTTCGCCAGCGCGATGAATTCTTTGAGATTGGACGCGGGAACCGCCGGATTGGCGACCAGGAAGTTGGTCAGTTCCACCATCTGTGTAATGTTGCTGAAGCCGCGCGCCGTGTCGTACTGCAGCTTGGCATACATGCTGGGGTTGATGGCATGGCTGGTGGCCACAGCCCCCAGGGTGTAGCCGTCGCCCGGCGCGCGCGCCACCGCCTGCGTGCCGATGGTGCCGCCGCCGCCCGGCAGGTTTTTGACCACCGCGGGCTGGCCCAGGCGTTCGATCCCGTGTGCCGCGGTGCGCGCGATGGTGTCCAGGATGCCGCCGGCGGACGAGGCCACGATCACCTCGATCGGTTTGGAGGGATAGGCAGGATCGGCGTGTGCCGGCGCGCTGCCCAAAGCCATAAAGGCGGCCACCGCCGCACTGGCCACCCGCGATGAGAATGAGGATTGAAGCAGGGGTACTCCGGTCTTCATGTTGTCTCCTTTATTCTGTATAGCGAATATTTATCTTTATAGCGAATAAAGTCTAGGAGTGCCCTTCCGGCTTGTCAAGAACAAAACCCCTTGCGGTCCGATGATTGACGCATCAATGAACGCTCGCTATTATATTTTTTAACGAGAATATTTTTCTCTATAAAGAATAATCTGCCGCCTGGAACAGACCCGGAACGGGCGTCGCCAGCTGAGACAAAAGGAGCATATCCGTGAGCTTGAGCTTTGCCTTCTCCAATGAGCATGAGGCCGTGCGCGACACCGTACGGCGGCTTTGCCAGGAAGAACTCGCCCCCCTGGTATTCGAGGCCGAAGAACAGGAGTCCTTCCCCAAGCACATCTTTGAACGCTGGGGAGAACTCGGCTTGCTGGGCGTGCGCTATCCGGAAGCCGATGGCGGCAGCGGCCTGGACAAGATCAGCGATTGCATCGTGCGCGAAGAGCTGAGCTATCTGTCCCAGGCGTTCGCCTCGACCTGGTCGGCGCATACCCACCTGGGCATCTGGCCCATCTGGAAAGCCGGCACGCCCGCGCAGAAAGCCCGCTTTCTCGCGCCCGCGCTGGCCGGCCGGAAAGTGGCGGGATTCGGCCTGAGCGAACCCGACGGAGGCTCCAACGTGCGCGCCATGAAGACGCGCGCGGAACGTGTCGAAGGCGGCTGGCGCCTGCATGGCAGCAAGCTGTACATCACCAATGCCCCATTCGCCGATTTCCTGCTGGTAGCCGCGCGGACCAGCGCGGAACTCCGTCCGGAATCGATCAGCCTGTTCATTGTCGAACTGCCCAACCCGGGATTCGAGATCGCCAAGCTCAAGAAGGAAGGGATACGCGCCTCGGAAACGGCCTTGATCCACATCGACAACGCATTCGTTCCGGACGATTGCCTGTTGGGAGAGATCGAAGGCACTTATCCGCTGATCCTGGAATCCCTGAGCGAAAACCGTGTGGGCGTGGCAGCCAATGCGTTGGGCATGGCGCGCGCCGCCTTCGACGCCGCCACCGCCTATGCCAATGACCGGCTGGTGGCCGGCAAACGCATCGGCCAGTACCAGGCCATCGGCCACAAGCTCGCGGAAATGTCGGCGCAGATCGAAGCCGCCCGCTGGCTGGTCTATTACGGCGCCTGGCGCGTGGATCAGGGCACGCTGGACGCGGCCACGGCGGCGCGCGTCAAGCTGGTGGCCAGCGAAACCGCCGTATCGGTGAGCGAGCAGGCCATCCGCATCTTCGGCGGCGCCGGCATCATGCGCGAGTACCCCGTGGGCCGCATCCACCGCGACGCGCTCGTCTACATCATCGGCGAGGGCACCAGCGAAATCCAGAAGAACATCATCGCCAATAGCCTGGGGTTCAAGCCATGAACGACTTCGTCCTGCGCGAGCGCCGCGGCGCAACGCTCATCATCACCCTCAACCGCCCCGAACGGCGCAATGCCTTCGACCTGGAGGTGCGGCAGAGCCTGGCGGAGGCCGTGCTCGAAGCGCGCGACGACGACGCGGTAAAGGCCGTCGTCATCACCGGCGCCCAGGGCGTGTTCTGCGCGGGCGGCGACCTGAAATCGCTGTCCGAAGCCAAGCGGCCGGTCTACAAGGATCGGGACCGCATACGCAGGCTGCACACCTGGTTCCACGAACTGGTCAATCTGGAAAAGCCCGTCATCGCCGCCGTGGATGGGCCAGCCTTTGGCGCAGGCTTCAATCTGGCGCTGGCCTGCGATTTCATACTCGGCACGCCCGCGGCGCGTTTTTGCGCGGTATTCGGCCGCATCGGCTTGGTGCCCGACCTGGGGGGATTCTTCTTGCTGCCCCGCATCGTCGGACTGCAGCGCGCCAAGGAGCTGGTGTTCTCGGCGCGTGAAGTGGACGCCGAAGAAGCGCGCGCGCTTGGCATCCTGTACCGCATCGTTCCGGCGCCATCCCTGCTGGAGGAGGCCCTGGCGCTTGCCGCGCGCTTCCATGCGGCATCGACCGAGGCGCTGGGCATGTCCAAGAACATCCTTAACCGCTCTTTCAACCTCGACCAGAACACACTGGCCGAACTGGAAGCCCATGCGCAGGCGCTGGCGCTGCACACCTCCTACCATGACGACGCAGTGAGCCGCTTCCTGGACAAGCAGCCGCTTGCGTTCAACTGGTCCGCCAAACCTGGCAAGGACGGCGCCGCATGAGCATGAACGCCTACATCACCGGAGCGTGCGACACGCGCGTCGGCGAGCTGCCGGGCTCAAGCTGCATGGGCCTGCATGCGGAAGCGGCATTCGGCGCAATCCGCGACGCGGGGCTGGAAGCCGGCGACATCGACGGCGTGCTGTGCGCCTACTCCTTCACTGAACCGCACCTGATGCTGGCCTCGGTGTTCTGCGAGTACGCGGGGCTGAGCCCGAAGTTCTGCGCGGCCATCCAGGCCGGCGGCGCCAGCGCCTGCATCATGGTCATGCAGGCGGCGGCGCTGGTGGCCAGCGGCCAATGCAGCCACGTACTGGTCGTCGCGGGCGACAACCGCCTGACCGGGCTGTCGCGCGATGGCGCGGTGGCAGCGCTGGCCGAAGTCGGCCATCCACAATTCGAGCGGCCCTTCGGCATCAGCGTGCCTGCTTCCTACGCGCTGGTGGCGCAGCGCTACATGCATGATTACGGCGTGACATCCGAGCAGTTGGCCGCCATCGCCGTAGAGCACCGGCGCCACGCCGGGCGGCATCCCAAGGCGCACAAGCGCGAGCCGATCTCCATCGACGATGTCCTGAACTCACGCGTCATCAGTTCGCCGCTGCGCATGCTCGACTGCTGCCTGGTCTCGGACGGAGGCGCGGCGCTCGTAATCAGCCGCCGTCCCGCAGGCGACCGCAGCCGCCCCACCGTGGAGATTCTTGGGGCCGGCCAGGGCCACACGCATGAACATATCGTGGCTGCGCCCAGCCTGGTCGACTTCGGCTGCAAAGCATCCTCCGCGCAAGCCTTCGCGGCGGCAGGCTTGATGCCCGCCGACATCGACGTCGCGCTCATCTACGACTCTTTCACCATCACGCTGCTGGTGGAGCTCGAATCCATCGGGTTCTTCGCCCGCGGCGAAGCCGGTCCGGCGGCCCTGCAAGGCGCGCTCGGCCTGGGCGGCGCCCTGCCGTGCAATACGCACGGCGGCCTGCTGTCCTATGGCCACTCTGGCGCGGCGGGCGGCATGTTCCACGCGGTGGAAGCGGTCCATCAACTGCGCGGCCAGGCGGACGTACGGCAAGTGGATGGCGCCAGGCTGGCTTTCGTGCACGGAGACGGCGGCATCCTGTCCGCCCATTGCTCACTCGTCCTGGGAGCCGCCTGACATGGAAAAACCCTCCATACGCCCCACCGCGGAAAGCCTGCCCTTCTGGGAGGGCTGCCGCCACGGCAAACTGCGCTATCAGACCTGCTCGGATTGCGGCGCGGTACCGCGCATACCGCGCAGCGTCTGCCCCCACTGCCACGGCCCGCATCTGGCATGGAACGATTCCGCCGGGCTGGGCACCGTGCTCAGCCACACCACGGTGCATCGCGCCCCGACACCCGCCTTCAAGGCGGAAACGCCCTATGTAATTGCATTGGTCGACCTGGACGAAGGGTTCCGACTGATGGTCAATACACGCGGCGGCGCCAACGCGCCGCTCACCATAGGCCAACGGGTGCGGATCGGATTCGAGCCCCGCGGCGATCACCTGCTGCCGATCGCGGAACCGGAGGAGCCATGACCGCGCTGTACACCTATGACAGTTTCACGCCCGACCGTGTGCTGGGCCACTGGGAAGAACCGCTGGACCCCGGGTTGCTGGCGCTTTGGGAACGCTTGTTCGGCGCGCAGGCGCAGGACGCGCCCGCCCGGCAGGCCGGCCTGGCCGTCGCCCTGATGATGCGTGCCTACCTCAACGTGGTGACGCCGCGCCCGCCCGGCAACATCCATGCGCGGCAGGCGCTTTCGGTCCACGGCCTGCCGCGTTCCGGTGAACGCGTTCGCTCCACGGTGCGCTGCGTGAGCAAGGAAATGCGGGGCGAACGCCGCTACCTCCAGCTGGAAGTCGCCGGCGAAGGCGCCGGGGGACGCCCTCTCTATACCGGCCGCATGAACCTCATCTGGGCCGCCTAGGACACGCCAATGACGCCTACTCTTGAAGAAGTCTCCATGTCGGTCACGCAGGCGGACATCGATCTCTACGCCGAGCTGACCAATGACTTCAACCCTCTGCATGTGGACCCGGAGTTCGCCGCCGCCACGCCCATGGGCGGCACCATTGCCCACGGCACGCTCTCCGTCAATCTGATCTGGCAATCGCTGGCGCGCACCGTCGGCGCCACGGCATTGGAGCACTTCGACCTGGACATTCGCTTTCTCAAGCCTCTGTATGCCGGCGGCGTGATTACCGCCGGCGGCACCCTCCTGGCGGATGTTCCGGGGCGCTACGAGGTATGGGTAAGAGACGCCGCCGGCACCACGCTGATTGCCGGCGAGGTAACGCTCGCCAATGCGGGCAGCCCCCCGGTAACCCACTGAACCCACCCGGAACCGCCATGCACTTCACTCACGAACATCGCGAACTCGAACGGACCACCCGCCGCATCATCGCCGAACATATCGACCCCTACCTGGACGAATGGGAGGCCGAGCAGATGTTTCCCGCTCACCGCGTCATGAAAGCCCTGGGCGCTGCGGGGCTGCTGGGCATAGGCAAGGCGGCGGAGTACGGCGGCATGGAACTGGACTTCAGCTATGAAATGGTCTTCGCCGAGACCCTGGGCGAAGTCCGCTCCAGCGGACTGACCTCGGCCATCGGCGTACAAAGCACCATGTGCACCCCGGCCTTGGCTCACCATGGCAGCGACGCCCTCAAGCGCGAATACCTGGCGCCCACCATCGCGGGAGACCTGGTCGGCTGCATAGGCGTGAGCGAAGCCTCGGCGGGTTCGGACGTATCGCAGATCAAGACCTGGGCACGCCGCGACGGCGATGACTACATCATCAACGGCTCGAAGATGTGGATCACCAATGGGGTGCAAGGCGACTGGATCTGCCTGCTTTGCAATACCTCGCAGGAAGGCGGCCCGCACAAGAACAAGTCGCTCATCATCGTGCCGCTGAAATCGCCTGGCGTCAGCGTCTCGCGCAAGCTCGACAAACTGGTCCTGCGCGCTTCCGATACCGCCGAGCTGTTCTTCGACGACGTGCGCGTGCCGGCAAGCAACCGCATCGGCGAAGAAAACATGGGCTTTATCTACCAGATGGAGCAGTTCCAGGAAGAGCGCATGTTCGTCGCGGCGCGCAGCATGCGGTCGATGGAACGCGCCATCGAAGAGACCATCGAATACGCAGGCCAAAGGCAGGTATTCGGCGGCACTATCCTGTCCAACCAGGTCGTCTACCACAAGCTGGCGGAAATGCAGACCGAGATCCAGGCCCTGCGTTCGCTGCTGTACCGCGCCATCGAACAATACATGGACGGCCAGGACATCGCCCAGTTGGCGTCGATGGCGAAGTACTACGCCGGCAAGCTGTCCATGAAGATCCCCAACGAATGCCTGCAATTCTGGGGCGGCCAGGGAGTCATGAACGAGAACTGGATCTCGCGCGCCTACCGCGACCTGCGCCAGACGGCCATCGGCGGCGGCGCCAACGAGATCATGCTGGAGGTCATCGCCAAGACCATGGGCATACATCCTGGCAAGCGGGCGTAGCCCCATCGCGCGCTGTGTAAACTCTCCGCTAGCTGAAAAACTGTCGGGAGTGAAGAACATGCGCGTCGATCTGGCAGCCCTGCGGCTCCAGCTCATACAGATCGCCACGGCGGCCGACACCGGCGATGGCGCTCATGACCTGAGCCATCTGGAACGCGTATGGAAGGCGGCCAGCGGCATGCTGGCCCACCATCCCGAAGCCGACGCCATGATCGTCATGGCCGCCAGCTACCTGCACGATCTCGTCAACCTGCCCAAGGACCACCCCGACCGGGCGCGTGCCTCGACGCTGGCCGCCAGCCAGGCGGCGCATGCGCTCCAGGCCATCGGCTTTCCATCCGCCAAGCTCGATGGCGTGCGTCACGCCATCGAAGCCCACAGTTACTCCGCCAACATACCGCCCCGGTCGATCGAGGCCCGCATCGTGCAGGACGCCGACCGCCTGGACGCGCTTGGCCCCGTGGGACTGGCTCGCATGTTCCACGTCGGCGGGCAATTGGGACGCGCGCTGGCCCATCCATCCGATCCGCTAGGACGGCAGCGGGAACTGGACGACAGCGCCTATGCGCTGGACCACATCGAATTGAAGCTCGCCCGCATCGCCGGTTCGATGCAGACCGAAGGCGGGCGCGTGCTGGCGCGGTCCCGGATGGACTGGATACGGCGGTTCCGGGACGAGTTCGTAGCGGACTGGTCAGCGTAAGACAGCAGCCCGCCGCGCGGGCGGCGCCCGTTACTCAGGTAGACCGCCGATGGGCATCGACCAGGCAACGCCCATGATGGATGGCGGCATCTACCGCCATCACCGGGCTGGCAACAAACCCGCCTGAAGCAAAAAATGGCACGGCTTGCGGTTCATTCGACTCGAACTGATCCGCCACCGCGTCCAATGCGACCGTCGCGGTAAAAGCGGGCCGACCACTGCCTCCGACGGATATGCGGGAGACATTGGCCGTCAGCCGATAGCCCTTGTAGACCATGTTGTTATGGAACATGAGCCCTCCTGTCCGTGCGCCCATGCGGGCGCTCTATTCACAGGGCGCGAATCTGCGTCGCCTGCGGACCTTTGGCCCCTTGCGCCGTGACATAGCTGACACGTTGGTTTTCGACCAGGACCTTGTGGCCGTCGCCGCTGACGATTTCAGAGAAATGGGCGAACAGGTCTTTGCCGCCGTTCTCGGGCATGATGAATCCAAAGCCCTTGGCGTCGTTGAACCACTTAACAATTCCGGTTTCCATGCGTTTACTCCTTGAATAGCGGGCATTGCCCGAAAGGGAGCTAGTCAAGGAAAGGACTGCGAACAATGAAGCACCAGGAAGGCGCAAAACCGGACGAAAATCGCGATGCTCGAAAAGCCGCTAGCCCACTATGGGCGCGCGTGATCTGAAAGTCAATCGACGTTTCCAATTAGCACCTTTGACGGCAAGCCCGAGACACGCGGCCGCGGCGGCCAGGCGAACGGAACACAACGCGCGTCATTGTGTAACGGTCTCACCTTATGCCGATGCGCCAGCAATGAGTCGCGTATGCTGCGCGGATGGTGCTTGAACGCGCGTCACCTCGCCGTATCGCCATATGGGAGTGCGACCATGCACCAGATTCAATGCAACGACGTTGCGCCCGCCTTGCTCGATATGCACGCCGCGACGCTCGCGCTTGCGCCACCAACGGCAGCTACGTGAGAACGCTCAGAAGGTCCATCGCCAGATTCGCGCATGCCTTTGCCAGGCTTCTTCCGCCCGCGGCGCCACGCATGGCCGGGAAAGGCCCGAGTACACGAAGCGCTCCCGCACATGCCGCCATTTCGTCGCCATGGCGTGTTTATCGCATCTATGCGCGCCCCGGACACCTGCTGATCCGAAACGAGCAAGGCCAGATCCTGGACCTGGGAGTCATGAAGGGACAAGCGCCCAGCCTGACGTACCGGCTCTTTGTCCGCGGCCTGCAAGGCAAGGGCTTCAAGAACCGCACTCAATTGCTGGACGACATCGCCCGCCGCATCCAGGCCGGAGAAGTCGGAAATGAATTGCTTACCCTGCCGGAGTGGGGAAAAACGCCCGGAGCGGACCTGGATCGCGGCACGCACGTGGACGTGTCCACGAGGATCCAGCATTGATTTGCCAGGCAAAGAAAAAGGGTTAGCTCAACGACATTGAGCTAACCCTTTGATTTTATTGGTCGGGGCGGTGGGATTCGAACTCACGACCCTCTGCTCCCAAAGCAGATGCGCTACCAGGCTGCGCTACGCCCCGAAGGGTGGCAACTATACCAGATACCGGGCGCGCAGCCTATGGCCAGCCTGCAAATGACGCTTTCCGCGCGTCATGCGCCCTCTGACGGACGGCAGAATTCCGGCGATCAGCCGAAACGGCCCGTGATGTAGTCTTCCGTTTCCTTGCGCGCGGGCTTTACGAAGATCTGGTCGGTCTGGCCGAATTCCATCAGTTCGCCCAGGTACATATAGGCGGTGAAGTCCGAGCAGCGCGCGGCCTGCTGCATGTTGTGCGTCACGATGACGACGGTGTAGTCGTTCTTCAGTTCCGCGATCAGTTCTTCGATCTTGGCGGTCGAGATCGGATCGAGGGCCGAGCACGGCTCGTCCAGCAGCAACACTTCCGGCTTGATGGCCACGCCGCGCGCGATGCACAGACGCTGCTGCTGGCCGCCCGATAGACTGTTGCCGCTCTGGTGCAGCTTATCCTTGACTTCGTTCCACAGGGCGGCCTTGCTCAGGGCCCATTCCACGCGCTCGTCCATTTCGCCCTTGGACAGGCGCTCGAACAGGCGCACGCCGAAGGCGATGTTGTCGTAGATGCTCATGGGAAACGGCGTGGGCTTCTGGAACACCATGCCGACCTTGGCGCGGATCAGCGAAATGTCGGTCTTGGCCGTCAGCAGGTTTTCGCCGTCCAGGATGATCTCACCCTCGGCGCGCTGGCCGGGGTACAGCTCGAACATGCGGTTGAAAGTGCGCAGCAGCGTCGACTTGCCGCAGCCCGACGGGCCGATGAAGGCCGTGACCTTCTTCTCCTGGATCGACATGTTCACATTGCGGATCGCGTGGAACTTGCCGTAGTAGAAGTTCAGGTTCTTGACCTCGATCTTGTTCTTGACGGCGGTAGCGGTGTTTTCCATTTGGTTTCCCTAGGCTGCGGCGCGCCCTGCGCGCCGGCAAAGCGATCTTTACTTGCGGAACATGTTGCGGGCGATGATGTTGATGCCCAGCACCAGCAGCGTAATCAGCGTGGCGCCGGCCCATGCCAGGTTGTTCCAGTCCTTGAAGGGGCTGGCGGCGTACTGGTAGATCACGACTGGCAGGTTGGCCATCGGGCCGTTCATGTTCCAGGACATGAACTGGTTCGACAGCGCCGTGAACAGCAGCGGCGCGGTTTCGCCGGAGATCCGGGCGATGGCCAGCAGCACGCCGGTGATGATGCCGGTCTTCGCTGCGCGATAGCACACCATGGTGATCATGCGCCACTTGGGGCAACCCAGCGCGGCAGCGGCCTCGCGCAGACTATTGGGCACCAGCAGCAGCATGTTGTCGGTGGTACGCACCACGACCGGTATCACCAGGATGGACAGCGCGATGGCGCCGGCCCAACCCGAGTAATGCCCGACCTGGGCCACGTACACGGCGTAGATGAACAAGCCGATGATGATCGACGGCGCCGACAACAGCACGTCGTTCAGGAAGCGCGTGGCGGGCGCCAGCCAGCCGCGCTGGCCATATTCGGCCAGGTAGGTGCCAGCAAGAATGCCCACGGGGGTGCCGATCAGCGTGCCCACGCCGGCCATCATCACACTGCCGAAGATGGCGTTGATCAGGCCGCCGGTCTGCCCCGGCGGCGGCGTGATCTCGGTGAAGAGCGTGTACGACAACGCCGGCGCGCCCTTGAGCAGCAGCGTCAGAATGATCCAGAACAGCCAGAACAAGCCGAACAACAGCGTGCCCAGCGACACGGTCAGCATGACGCGATTGATGACGCGGCGCCGGCGATAGGTGCCGTTCTGCATATTGAGTACGGATACAGCCATGATCTTTTCCTTGTGCTCGCGGCGCGTCAGGTTTTCTTGCCTTCGCTGGCGGACAGGCGGACCAGCAGCATCTTGGCCAGGGCGAGCACGATGGTCGTGATCAGGAACAGGATCAAGCCCAGCTCCAGCAGCGCCGACTTCTGTATGCCGCCCGCTTCATTGAATTCATTGGCCAGCGCGGAGGCGATCGAGTTGCCCGGCGAGAACAGCGAGCCGGACCACTTGAACGCATTGCCGATGACGAAGGTGACGGCCATGGTTTCGCCCAGGGCGCGGCCCAGGCCCAGCATGATGCCGCCGATGACGCCCGACTTGGTGTAGGGCAGCACCACGCGCCACATCACTTCCCAGGTCGTGCTTCCCAGGCCGTAGGCCGACTCCTTGAGCATCGCCGGCACCAGCTCGAACACGTCGCGCATGACGGCGGCGATGAACGGGATGATCATGATCGACAGGATCAGGCCTGCCGTGAAAATGCCGATACCGAAGGGCGGACCGGCGAAGATACCGCCGATCACGGGCAGGCTGCCCAGGGTGGCGATCAGGAAGGGCTGCACGTACTGCTGGAACACCGGCACGAAAACGAACAGGCCCCACATGCCATAGATGATGGACGGAATCGCCGCCAGCATTTCGACCGCGGTGCCCAGCGGACGGCGCAGCCAGGTCGGTGAGAGTTCGGTCAGGAAGATGGCGATGCCGAAGGACACCGGCACGGCGATGATCAGGGCGATGGCCGAGGTCAGCAACGTGCCGATGATGGGCACCACGGCCCCGTAGTTCGAATTGACCGGATCCCAGTCATTCAGCCAGAGGAACGACAGGCCGTACTTGGCCAGCGATTCTCGGCTGCCGTAGATCAGGGAAACAAGAATAGCCGCCAGCAGAATGAACACCAGGAAGGCGAACAGGCGGGTCAGGTTCTTGAATAGCGCATCCATCAGCGCGTTGTTGTTTTGCTTCATAGGCGAAGGCGTGCCGGTAGTCACGGAGTCCGCCCCGCTGGGCGAAAGCGGCACACTATTATCCATTACCGCGCTCATGGATGGACTTTCCTTAGGAAACCAGGGGAGAAACTTCGAAGGTCTTGCGGCGGGCCGCCACTATCGTTCCTTGTCCGGAACGCCAGCGGCGGCCGCTGATGATTGCGCGCGGGAGAGGCTGGCGTCCCTGCCGGGCCCGCTCCACGCTCAACCCATTACTGCCAGACAGCCTTGCCGTCGGCGGACTTGACTTCGCCCCAAGCGGCGCGGATTTCCTTGGTCACGGCTTCCGGCAGCGGCACGTAGTCCATGGCTTCGGCAGACTT
>MTEX01014301.1_pt2 | contig 14040 bp, 17 predicted proteins | sample 1042691 | NCBI WGS metagenome assembly MTEX01 (sample SAMN06185810, study PRJNA358809) | soil metagenome | isolation source: soil biostimulated with molasses as carbon source | place: India | collected 2015-05-23
ACCTACGCGATCAGCCGGCCGGTATTCCGCGAGGCCATGCGCGCCCTCACCGCCAAGGGCCTGATCGAAGCCCGCCCGCGTACAGGCACCCTGGTCCGGCCCCGGCATGACTGGCACATGCTCGACCCCGATGTGCTGCACTGGCTGATGCAGGCCACGCCGCAGCAGGAATTCTTCAACATGCTGTCCAGCGTGCGCTGGGTCATCGAGCCCGCCGCCGCCGCGCTGGCCGCCACCAACGCCAGCGCCGAGGACGTCGCTTCGATCGCCGAGGCCTACCAGCGCATGGAAGCCGCACGCAACCATGAAGAGCGCCTGCAACCCGACCTGGACTTCCACGCCCGCATCGCCGACGCCACCCACAACGACCTGCTGGCCTACCTGTGCAACATGCTGTCGATGGCGCTGCGCGAGTCGGTGCGCTATTCCAACCAACGGGCGAATTTCGACGAACTCGCCCTGCCCCGGCACAAGGCAATCCTCACCGCCATCCAGAACGGCGACGCGCTGGGCGCGCGGCATGCTTCACTGGTGCAACTGGAGGATGCCCGCGTGGCCCTGGCCAAGGTGCTGGGCCAGGACCCGGCTAGCTGAGGCGGCGCTTGAACGTGGGCGTAGACGTTTAGCCAGGTTCCACTGGCGTCAGCCAACGCCGTTAGCCCCGACCTCCTCCATGAAATCCGCAAGATAGGCCTCCAGCCGTGAATGGCGTTCGGCAGCCAGGCGCGCCCCTTCGGCCGTCTTGAAGCCCGACACCAGCTTGAGCAGCTTGGTATGAAAGTGCTCGATGGCGTAGGCCGTATCCTGATACCCCCGCCCGTGCGCAGCGGGATTCTCGAAATCGTACAGCGCCGAACCCATCCGCCCGGAAACGTAGAAACATCGGGCGATACCCACCGCACCGATGGCGTCCAGGCGATCACTGTCCTGCAGAATTTGGGCTTCGAGGCTCGCTGGCTCGAAACCTGCGGAATAGCTGTGCGTTTTGATCGCATGGCCCACCTGCTCGACACGCGGCAACGGCCAGCCAAGCGCGGTGAGGATGGCGGTGGCCTTGTCGGCCGACAAGCTCGATGCCTGCTTACGCAAAGGTGAGTTCTTTTCGACCGGCACACAGTCGTGCAGTACCGTCGCGGCCAGCAGTATTTCCAGGTCGCCGCCCTCTGCCCGCTGGATCCGCTGCGCGTTTACCCATACGCGGTGGATGTGGGCCAGGTCGTGGGAGCCATCGTGGTGGTCTGGTGGGAGATGTTTCAGCAGTTGAGCGGCGAGGTGTTGGAAAGGGGCGAAAGCTTCGCTGGTCATCGCTGGTGCGTTCCATTTCGGTTGAATGCGCTGCAGCAAGCGCTACAAGCTGTGAAGGATAACGTGCGAAAAATCAGAAATAGGCACTTCCCTGTAGGCCGTTTCCCAAAGATACTCCCTGCGCCTGTTTTTCGTTGCACATGGACAACGCGGATTCTAGTCTCGGCTGGTCGCTGCCAATTCAGCGACCGGTTTTGACAGACTGCTGACGTTGTCCTCATGTGCACGCTTTCATGGCGGCTGTACGTGCGGGCACCTCTGGTGCGCCGAGTGCCAACGTCTCGGTCTGTCAACCCGCGTACAGCTGCCACCCTCTTGTTTGACAGCAAGGACGAGGCAGCTCCATCTACTACGTTGGAGTCCATCATGCTCAAGATCGTCCCCGATCCACCCCACACCCACCAAACTCTCGAAGATACCTTGATCCACGCGACGGATTACGCATTGTGCGCGTCGACTGTCGTACATCAGGCAATGCTAATGCATCCCAAGTCACCGGCATCAATTCTCATGATGGCCTCGATGCATGAGTTGGAAACGCTGCGAGCCCTGCTTGAGCAAGCGCTGATCCAGGTGCAAATGCCCTCTGAGCCACGGACCTTGCACTAAGGCCTTAACGATGTGTCGCCTGGGCTGCCTTATTGCCGGCGATAGGGCCAGCGCAGGCCTAGAGATTTTCGGGGAGATTGAACAATGCCCACTGACGAAACCAAATGCACCGTCGGCAAGACCACCTTCTACCAAGGTGCAAACCAGACCCATCCCCTCTTCCGCATCGAAGCCGGCATCCCCTGCCAGAGCGCCCGCGAACAGGCCTCGGAATTGATGGGCTACGCACGAGACCTGACCCTGGACGGCCTGATGGAAGACAAGCCTCAGCTGATATGGGCCTCGCACTACCTGTGCGCATTAGCCAAGGCGCTGATGGATGATGCCGAGCTGGGCATGATGCGCTGAACATCACTCACCGAATTGCCTTCAAGATCTCGAGCGAAGCACAGACTTGAAGGCAATTCCTACGCCCTGCCACATGGCTAGTCAGCAATGCTGCTGATCAGAACACCGACCATCCGATCCGCGAACTCAACAGCTCAAGCGCCGCCATCCCGGCCAGAGAGTTGCCCGCAGCGTTCAGTTCAGGTGACCACACGCACACAGTGAATTGACCTGGCACGATCGCCACGATGCCACCGCCTACACCACTCTTGCCCGGCAGCCCCACACGGTAGGCGAAATTGCCCGCCTCGTCATACAGCCCGCTGGTGGCCATGATCGAGTTCACCTGCTGGGTCTGGCGCGGTGTGAGAATCTGCGAGCCGCTGTGCTTGCAGAAACCATCGTTAGCCAGGAAGCAGAACGCCCGGGCCAGGTCCAGGCAGTTCATTTGCAGCGCACAGTAGCTGAAATAGCTACGCAGTACCGTTTCGACTTCGTTATGGAAGTTGCCGAACGACTGCATCAGGTACGCCATGGCCGCGTTACGCGCGCGGAACTGGTACTCCGAATCAGCAACACGCGCATCGATCGTGATATGCGGGTTGCCCGACAGCCGCCGCACGAAATCGCGCATCGACAAGGTAGGTGCTGCAAAACGCGACTGGTTGATATCGCAGATCACCAACGCACCCGCATTGATGAACGGATTGCGCGGGCGCCCGCGTTCGAACTCCAGCTGTACCAGCGAGTTGAACGGCTGGCCCGAGGGCTCATGGCCAAGCCGCTCCCAGATGGCCTCGCCCGAGTGGCCAATGGCCTGAACCAGGCTGAACACCTTGGAAATACTCTGCACCGAAAACGGCACCAGGGCGTCGCCTGCGCAGTGATAACTGCCATCGTTGCCGTAGACGGCGATGCCCAACTGGTTCGCCGGCACATCGGCCAGCGCAGGGATGTAGTCAGCCACTTTGCCCTTGCCGATCAAGGGACGTACTTCTTCGAGAATCTCGTTCAACAGCGTTTGCATGGAGGGCCCTGTATCAATCCCCAGACGACGGCTTAGGGGTAGTGTTCTTGACGAAGGTTAAGCGGGAGAAATCACACATTCGACAAGAAATGGCCGAGACTACCATGGCGGGCAGCGGCCACGGGGCCAGTAGGAGCAGCAAGGCCTGTGGCTCCACGTGGCACTGGCAAGTCTTCGGCGGATACAACGCAAACGGCTCGATGCAGGTCGCACCTAGCGGGCGGTTTTGTGGCGAACGTAAAGCGCACTCGCACCACCTGACAGGTGCCGTGCCTGCAGCTCGAACGCATGCGGATGGCCCTTGATCAAATCGCTCAGCTTCTTGAAACCATGGGTGCGCGGATCGAACTCCGGTCGGAGCTTTGTTATGTTTGCGCCCAGCATCCCCAAGCTCGCCCAGCCCTCCTCGTCAGCAAGGTCGTCCAGAATCTTGTTGATGAAGCCAACCGGGACTTTCGGCTTTTACAAGGAACTACGTCCTGGTTCGGTTTGCCGTAGTCGGAAGCAGTATAAAGATGGATGCAAATAGATCGATAAGCATCGATGATCAACGATGTGGTTTGAGCTCTACCTCCTTATCCAGGTCGTCTACTGTATGAGTTGAAAACTGAAAGAAGAGAAGAGAAACTTTACCCCAGAATTCATTTGAGCCCGATCCTTTTTAGTTCGTTACGCTAGCCACCCATCATTGGCTGGACAGGTCTCAATGGATTGATAGCTCAATTGCGGAATATGACAATTTACGCTCCTGTGTTGGTCGCATTATCTGCAATCAACGCACAAATTTTTAAACCTTTAACCACTAGAAGTACTGCATCCGAGAATATTAGAAAAGTGCCATCAACACTAGCTCATTTAAGGCTCATATTAAATTGACTGCACTGAGCACAAGTTTTTGAGATTAATAGATCTTGTCAATCTGCATCATAAGTTATAAAATTCAGCATCTGAAACGGGGGTCGTAATGCCAACACTCACTTGGGCCGGCAAAGAAAAAGTCGCAAACCATCATCATGAAGTGCCATATCGCGTCTTAAGAAAACAGGAAAGTTTTAAGACCGACATACCTAACAGCGAAGGCAATCGAATAATTCATGGCGACAACTTGGAAGCACTCAAGAGCTTGCTTCCAGAATTTGACGGCGCAATTAACTGCATATATATAGATCCGCCTTATAATACAGGCAATGAAAAGTGGGTTTATAACGACAACGTTAACGATCCTCGCCTTCTGAAATGGCTTGGCAAAATTGTTGGCAAAGAAGGCGAAGATATGAGCCGTCACGATAAGTGGCTGTGCATGATGTATCCACGCCTGAAGCTATTGCATCGCCTTCTGCATAAAAATGGCGTCATACTCATCAGCGTCGATGAAAATGAATATCACAGTTTGAAGCTGGTGATGGATGAGATTTTTGGCCGCTCGAGCTACCTCGGAACCATTGCGTGGAAAACCAGAAACGTAGACAACCGAGTAAAAACCAGACTCTCCATCGATCACGAACAAGTGCTTGTCTACGGGAAACGCAGCACTGCGGCGGTCAACGGTCGAGTGATAGACCGCTCGGATTTTAAAAATCATGACGATGATCCTCGCGGCGTGTACACCACAGATCCGCTGACTGGCAAGGCTACTGCAGAAGAGCGCGAAAATCTTCACTACACTATCGTCAATGAAGCAACTGGCGACGTTTACGAGCCAGACCCATCCAGGGGTTGGATTACTGATCGTGCAGGTTACGAAGCTCTCCTCGCAGAGAATCGTATCACTTGGCCTACAAATCCAAAGAAAGGGAATCCCCGAAAAAAGCGATTTCTGTGGGAAACTAGCGAACGTATGCCCCTTTCTACATTTTGGCCAGATATCAAAGGTCAATCCGGTGCAGATGAGCTGGACAGGATAATGGGAAGCCGCAAGTTCCCATTCCCAAAATCTATTGAATTTATGACTAGGGTGCTGGATATCGCCTGCGGAAAGGACGCATTAATTCTTGACTCGTTTGCAGGATCTGGCACCACTGGTCACGCAGCTCTTCAGCTCAATGCAAATGATGGCGGAAATCGTCGATTTATCTTGATCGAAACCATGCCTTATGCCAAAGAGCTTACTGTAGAGCGTATCAGACGAGTTATGACCGGATACAACGACGGAGAGCAAGACATCCCTGGCCTGGGAGGAGCATTCGACTTCTACACGACGGGCGAACCTCTTTTTGAAAATGATTTACTAAATGAAAAAATTGATATCGAAACGATCAGAAACTATATCGCATACAGCGAGGGCATAAAGCCATCCGAGCGTTGGTCGACAGTCAACCCATATACTCCATATCTGTTGGGCCTGAATGAGGAAATGGCTTGGGTTTTCAATTACGAACCCGGCAAGACCACAAGCCTTGACACGGACTTCCTATCCACACTGAAGTTCGGCCCCAAAAAACCCAAATACGCTATTATTTATGCTGATCGCTGCCTCTTATCAAAAGAGATATTGGAAAAAATAGGCATTAAGTTCAAAAAAATTCCGCGCGATATTTCTAGATTTTAAGGAGACAGTATGGAACTCAAGAGCTATCAGCAAAAAGTCATCGACGATCTCGGACTATATTTGAAATTTGTTCTGTCCACAGACAATTTGAAAACTGCTTTTGTTGACTATTGGGCGGAAAAAGGTGTTGTGCTTGAACAGGGAAAGAAAGCCTATAAAGATACAAAAATTCCCGGCGTACCGAATATTTGCGCGAAAGTTCCGACTGCAGGCGGCAAGACTTTTATCGGCGTGAATGCCATAAAGACTATTTTTGATGCAATTCACTACGCTGTACCAGACCATCCCAAGCTTGTAGTGTGGCTGGTACCATCACGCCCGATTCTTGAACAGACTATCACAGCATTTTCGGATGCTGAACATCCATATCGCAAACGCCTTGAGCTCCACTTCCGTCGCCGCGTGAATGTAATTTCTCGCGAAGATATGCAGATTGGGGCTAGTTTTTCACCTGACTCTGTAAAGGAAGAATTAACTTTAGTTGTCATGACATATGCGAGTCTACGCTCAAAAAGCAAAGACGGGCGGAATATTTTCAAAGACAATGGCTATCTAGAGAAATTCACAAAAACAGAAGGGTATGGAGAGGACGTTTCCTTTATTGATGATACCGACCCTTCAGCACTCATCAATGTAATAAGAACACTTCGACCTATCGTAATAGTGGACGAAAGCCATAACGCAGAATCTGCACTATCTATGGAGATGCTAAAAAGCCTGAATCCAAGCTTCGTATTTGATCTCACAGCCACCCCAAAAGATCATAGCAACATCATCAGCTACGTTAGCGCAAAGTCGCTTAAAGACGAAAATATGGTGAAGTTGCCGGTTATTGTAGCAAACCGATCCAGCATCGAAGAGGTGATTGAAAGCGCTATTATTCTGCGCCGGAGACTTGAGGAAATTTCTACAGCCGCGGAAAGCCGTGGTGGAAAATATATTCGCCCTATAGTGCTTTTCCAGGCTCAGCCAAACGCAGCAGAAGAAAGTATAACTTTCGCAAAAATCAAGAAAAACTTGGTGGCAGCCGGCATTCCGGAAGAACAGATTAAAATCAGAACATCAGGCATTGATGAGCTCTCAGGTTTAGATCTGATGAGCCGTGACTGTGCTGTTCGATTCATCTTAACAGTCAACGCACTAAAAGAAGGTTGGGATTGCCCATTTGCTTATATTCTTGCTTCCATAGCAAACAAATCGTCGTCGGTTGATGTGGAACAAGTACTTGGCCGCGTTCTACGCATGCCTTATATCCATAAGCACGAAAATCCGCTATTAAACGACTCATATGTATTTACTTCTAGCAGTCATTTCACCTCAACACTTAATGATATTGTTAGGGCTCTGAACTTTTCTGGATTTTCCGATCGCGACTACCGCGCTCTTGATGTTGACGACGTTCTTGTGCCCTCACAAGATACCCCCCCTCAGTTAGAACTAACACCTCAAAATCACGAGTTAGCAAAACAAAAGGATTCTAAAGAAAGTCAAGAAGAGCAAGCGACTCAAGCGGATTACGGCACATTCGATGTTAAGTCTGTATCCGATGCTATTCAAACGCCTGACAGCGAAACCAGGACCAGCGAATTTCTGAAAAAAGCTAAAGAACAGTCTGAAGATTTTGAGAAAGACTTGGAATCTGAAAACTCTCAGCAATTGCCAAAAGAGCTGGAAGGAAAAATGTATCAGTTCAAAGTCAAAGAGATTTTTCAGGATGAAATAGCAGGTCTCAAAATCCCTCAGTTCATAAAAGAAACAACTGAAGGAGGGTGGTTTGAGGAGCCTCTTCATCTCTTTGAAAAAAACGAGCTCCTGAAGGGCTTTAAGTTATCTGCGTGTGACTCGCAAATAAATTTCGACGATGTCGATTCTGACATATATCGTATTGATCTCGAAGAATATGGTGCAGACAACTACGCACTAAAGCCGTTCAGGCTAAATAGCGCAAGCCGCAAACGCTTTAATGAAATTATTCTGAAAAATAGCCCAGAAAGTCAAAAGCGCGATCTTGCTCATCGCATCATTACAATGATAGGAAACATGTTCCCTATTACCGATGAAGAGATTATCACTTATGTTAAGCGAATTATTGATGGGTTCTCTAGCGAGCAAATCCAAGACTGTCTAGAACGTGACGTTTCGTACGTACGCAAGATAAAAGAAAAAATTGCAATTCTTGCTGCGACACATTCAAAGAGAGAATTTGACCATTTACTACAAATAGGAATTATTCGAGCTGAACCGTGGTTTACCTTACCTCACACAATAGCCCCCTCTAATAGAGCGCCGAGCCTTCCGAAATCCCTCTATACCGAAGAAGCCGGAATTAGTACTTTTGAACGCGGCGTTATTGAGAAAATTGCAAACCTAGACAACGTGAAATGGTGGCACCGAAACCTGTCCCGCGGTAAAGGTTTCCGCATAAATGGATTTATCAATCACTATCCAGACTTTATCATCATGACAAAAAAAGGAACTTTGATTCTTGTTGAGACGAAAGGTGCTGACAGAGACAACTCAAACTCCGAACATAAACTAGAGCTTGGTCAGGCTTGGGCGAAAGAAGCAGGCAAAGGCTATCGTTATCTGATGCTTTTTAACTCAAACGAAATACCTGGCGCTTACACTACTGCTAACGCTGTCGGAATCATTTCTCAGCTTTAGGTTAAATGGGAGAGGAGCCAGTTAATGCTGGCTCTTTTTACTTAATGCATGTTAACCATTCGTACGCACAACAGCCATTAGGTGCTCCGCATACAACTCCTTCCCTCCGACCACCAGCACCTTACGCGACACGGTAATAATCGAAAATAAATCGACGTAGCGTACGCATTCTATCCTTGGTTACTAATCAAGCTTACGAAGCCTTTCAAACTTCTGACGAATTTCTCGAATAAAAACTACACCATCAAAAAATTGGCCTATCCGCTATACTGATCTCGTTCCGGCAGTATCTAAGAAATGCCACAATCAGATTATTCCAGGGCTCCGCCAGTGAGGGCAAACTCGTTGCCAGGTTTGATGAATTCCGGGTAAATTTGGTAATCGAGCGTTAAGGGCGGGTTTACATATATCCCGGACTAGGCTCTGTACTAAAAGAGATGTCGCAAACACCGCATGGAACAAGCCAGCAGTCTGGGTAAGCCAGGCTCGGGGTTGCGCTTCATCGAGCGCATCGGAATGACGGGCTGTTCGATATTGGTCGCAGTAGCGGCGCAGCGCTTCGACGTCGTAGCCCTTGTCAGCAAGCAAACATTTGCAGCCTTTACGCGGGCGGCCACGTTGACTTGATCGAATGCTGACGTCGTCCAGCAATGGCTTGGCATAGCTGATGTCACTGGCTTGGCCGCCCGCGAGGAGGAAGCGCAACGGCATCCCGTTGGCATCGCAGAGCAATGTGGATTTGGTTGTCAATCCACCGCGACTGCGACCTAGAGCGTGATCGGCAGGCTCGTCAGGCCCCCTTTTTTCCGCGCGCTGGATGAGGCTCGGGTTTCGCGTACGGCGGTTGAGTCGATCATCCAGGTTTGCAGATCGATCAGGCCTTGCTCATTCAATCTCAGATGCAAGCGTTTAGCATCTGATCGAACGTCCCCTGATTTCGCCAGCCGCGAAACCGCTGATACACCGTTGACCATGGGCCGAACCGATCCGGCATGTCTCGCCACGCAGCACCCGAGCAGAGCACCCAGAGCACACCATCGAGCATCAGGCGGTCGCTTAGGCGTGGTCGCCGTCGGCCATGAGTTTCGATGAAGAGATCGGAGACCAAATCCCAGGCCTCGTCCGAGAGTTCGTAACGCTTTGCCATCACAGAATCCCTTTCCGTAGATGGCCAGGAACCCTACAGAATCTCAGCTTCCGAAGGGCGCTGATTGGATTTCTCGGTATTTCGTATAGAGCCTAATAGCTCGGAGATTATTGGCTTGTATGTGCAATCCAACGTAGGCGCAACGAATTTTGATTCCGTTTTTAGCCTCATATTTCTTCGCGAGCATTTCTAAAAATTAAATTAAATCAGCATGTTAAAGGAATTTAAACGCAATAGCATTCCACTTCCAGCACCTGCAAGGCACAACGCCACTAGACGGCACCGCGCATCTTGGGCATGATACGCCACATCTCGACGTCATCGGCAGTAACTGATGGCGCCAACGAACCAGTTGGGATGCTGCCGCCGGCTCTGGTTGAAAGCAAATAGGCAGCTCAGTCTGAACCTCCTCGCCAACTGCTTCATGAGACTAGGAGAACAGCTTTGAGGAGGGCACCAATGGGTGTTTTGAATCAGGCTGGTTCAGCAGCTTTACCTGGGCGCCTCACAGCGCTCGGTGGCGTAGTCAAGGTGCTCTGTACCTTTGCTCTCGATCCGGTAACCGCTGTTGTACTGGGTCTAATCGCTGCCGTTGTTCTGTCAAAAGTGTAAAGCTAGGCTGCCGGAGTCGTGCGACCGGCAGCCGAACCTTTTCCCATCAGCAAACGAATTCATAAATGGACTTAATCAACCTGCTTGGGCTTTGCCTGAACATGCTCGGCGTCATCCTCCTTTTCTTCTGGTCTCTTCCTCAAGCATCAGCCGACGCGGGCACAGGCCGTATTGTCGAAGACGGTACCACGATGGACGATGGAAGAACTGCTGGCGAGCATCGTGCCGAAGCGAAACGTAAAAGAGATAATGCAAAACTGATCGCCTGGGCTGCACTCGCCTTGATTCTTGCTGGATTCGGGTGCCAGTTCATCGCTGCCGCATGGCCTTATCTACACGCCTGAATTGCCGCTTCAATCCGCCGCTCATAGCCAACACGCTGCCGACGTTCAGCGAGAAGTGCTCGCACCTTGACCTCCAAGCTGTCAGATCTTCGTAAGTCCGTAGCAGACCACGTCGGCACATCTACTTTGGGAGCGCGGCAGGGCACCTGCACCGGAACCTCAAAGCGCACGTACTGGATTTGTGGTTCTACCTTGCCGGCGCACCCAGCCATTGCCAGGACCCCCTCAACCCCGCTCCAGCAGGAAAAGCCCCGGACCACGCGGCTTGCAGCCTGAAAAAGACCTATTTCGCTCTACTGTCTTGCAAGTTCTCCAACAGCTTCATAACCCCAGCTACTTGCCGATGATCGAGGTGGCGGCTGCGCATTGGTCGCCGGTAACGACTCGGCCCGCAACCGAGAGGATGACGCGGGATTCAGCAACACCCTTTGGCAGGATGACTACCAGCGTGTCGCCGGCAGCGCCCGTCACGTCGCTGTCCATGGTGGTGCTGGTGGAGGCCGCCGTCTTCACCCGCCACTGAGCGGTGAACCAGCGAAATGCTCATCTGCCACACGAATGATTTCGCCAGGCCTGCAAATCGTCCCGTCCAGGCCAACGCTAAAGCTGATGGTCCCAGTTTCGAGCCGATTGGTGAGCAAAATGTACTTGCCGGCCCGCTGCGCCTGGCCCTGGGAAACGTAGCCAAACGCCGTCACCTCGGTCTCGCGCACACCGTAGCGCACCAGAGCAGTTCGATCCTGAACGTGCTCGACGCGCTGGTTGCCAAAGTTAGGCGGAGAATACGGATGCGCTCAGCCATGTGGAGAATCCTTATGTCGCATGAAGAAACGGGCCGACTCCCGCCGAAACCCACCAAACACATCACGCTTCGAGTCGCGATCGTAGAGGTGGTGCAAGATCCGGCCGGGCACTGGGTAATGTTCAGGCTCAGTCTTCAGGATCCCATCAGCCAGGTAAACGCCTGCGTGGTTGGCCTTTTCCGCGCGAACCTGCATGACGATGAGATAGCCCTGGCGCAGGTCAGCTGGATCAACCGAATAGAAACCGGCGCCGTCGAAGTTATCGGCATACAGGGCCTGTCCTTGTCCCACCAGCCGTCCTCGCGTTCGGAGTCCGGCAGCGTGATGCCGAGCTCTCGCTGGTAGTAGTCGCGGACCAGCGTGTAGCAGTCCAGAACACCGTGGTGAAACGGCCTGCCCGCGAGTGGCGCCTGCTAGCCTATAGGCTCGTGCACCAGTTGCGAAACCGGGAGACCCTCACAAACCTCGATGATCACCCATGGCAGCGCAGTGGCCTCCATGGAGGTGCGGTCCACAGCACTTAGCCTGGCAGACTGGCCAGAGTGGCTATGTACGACCGCAGCGACCACGCCAAGGTCCTCAGTCTCTGCCCAGTCCTCCGTGGAGATTCGAAAATCAGCCTTCGGATCAGCCGCAGCGTTGGCGCACGGCCAATACGACACCTTCCTGCCATCCTTCAAGATCAAGCCACAGCATTCCTCTGGCGCTTTCTCACGGGCGTGCTCAGACATAGCGATAACAGTGTCTTTGGGGATTTTCATATACTCATGAACCACAGTGGGTCAGCTCCAAGCAAGCACAGGATCGGGCTGACTTGAGAAGGAGGCTTTAATGACTAACGGAACGAAACTGCGTGACGCTTTAGATATGCCGCCTGGCCCGCATCGGGGTGCGGTTATTCGCTCCGCGATATCGGTTGGGATAGCTCAATGCGGCTTGCTTCATCCACTACTCGATGTGAACGCAGCTTGCTACAACTTCGCTCCAAGAGACGGTCGTGTAAGCCAAGAGCATGACGAGGCGCTTCAAGCTCTTGCGAAGTTCTTCGATACCAAGAATCTTGACGATCTTTCCGGTCCCTACGCTGAGGCAACACTGGCGGCAAGCATTCGGCTATGATCAGACACCCGCGCTTGGATAAGAGCCATATCGCAGCGGGTTGTTCGCGCCAAAGCGCAGCTTGCAGCCGGTGAGCGTGCCAGAGCACATGTCTTGCTCTGGGTCATCGCTCGGGACGTCTTTGTCTGTGTTGTAGTTCGAACCGCTGTAGCCGCAGTAAACGCCACGATACCCGCCAATGGTGAGCCACTGGCGGTAGTTGGCCACGATCTGTCGGCCGGGAAATTTTCGGTCAGAGGCGATCAGCGGCGACTTGAGCACGAAGACCATCAGTTCACTGTCGCCCGACTGTTTTCGTGTAAATGTCGTCGGCAAAGTGCTCTTCTGGGCCTCGGAATTGCCACCGGAGAAATTCGCAGCGTCAAGGAAGCGCCCCATGGTGCGATGCCTGACGATTTTCGGGTCCACAAGGTCGTCGTAGATTCGGCAAAGCGCCGTGAGCAATCCGGGGACGTTACTGACCGACAGAATCGGGCTGTTCTGCTGCCCCTCGCCGGTCATCCCCATGCCCTCGATCTTGATGGGCCAGGGCGTGTACTCCATGCCTTCCCAGTGGACAGGACCAACCTGGGTATAGCCGTGGAAGTAGTAGGTGTCGCCGCCCATTTCTGGGACTCACCCTAGATGACATTGAAACCGAGGATGTAGAGGTCCCCGCACGAAACCCAACCCGAACCTACACCCGCATAGTTCAGCGACGGACTCGCGTGGGCCGGTGCTGACGATTTTGAAGAGGAGGCAGGCGTAAAACCATGAGAAGTCACGCACATGAAAAAGGCCACCCCTTTCGGAAATGGCCTAAGTCATTGAAGTATATGGTCGGGACGGAGTGATTCGAACACTCGACCCCTTGCACCCCATGCAAGTGCGCTACCGGGCTGCGCTACGCCCCGACTGGGCTTTGAAGCATGTTCTCAATGCTACCGAGAACGTTGAAGAATGTACCCTAACCTCCTGATAAATGAAAGCTTTTTCTCAAAAATTTTCACTCACCACCAACCAGGTCACTTCTTCAACACCACCAACACATCCTCCAACTCGACAATCATCTGCCGAATCAGCTGCTTGTACTGGCTCGACTCATCCTTGGCCTCCTCACTGGAGAGCCTTAACCGCGCCCCACCAATGGTGAAGCCCTGATCATAAAGCAGCGCGCGAATCTGGCGAATCATCAGCACGTCCTGGCGCTGATAATACCGCCGATTCCCCCGCCGCTTCACGGGATTGAGCTGGTCGAACTCCTGCTCCCAATACCGCAGCACGTGCGGTTTTACCGCACAAAGCTCACTCACCTCACCGATGGTGAAGTACCTTTTGCCCGGTATGGGGGGCAGTTCGTCGTTATGGCTTGGTTCCAGCATAGGCCTCAACCCGGGCCTTCAACTTCTGCCCTGGACGAAAGGTGACGACGCGCCGTGCAGTGATCGGGATCTCTTCCCCAGTCTTGGGGTTGCGGCCCGGCCGCTGGCGTTTGTCGCGAAGGTCGAAGTTGCCGAAACCGGACAGCTTGACCTGCTCGTTCTCTTCAAGTGCGT
>MTEX01005471.1_pt2 | contig 13964 bp, 23 predicted proteins | sample 1042691 | NCBI WGS metagenome assembly MTEX01 (sample SAMN06185810, study PRJNA358809) | soil metagenome | isolation source: soil biostimulated with molasses as carbon source | place: India | collected 2015-05-23
CTCTGCCTCTAAGTACTTTTGGGTAGCTCTAGGAAGTGGTCTACTCTTAGGTTTGGTTTTAGGTTCTTTTTTTCTTGTAAGCCAAAAATAATCTTTACCGTCCATGCCATAAGCTCCTTAAAAGAAGCCCTCTGGCTTATTGTTGAGACGAGCAATTAGTTTGTTTTGCTTTGCTATGGCCAAAAAAAATCGCTCATCTAATTGAGCGATCTGTTCTGTACTTAATCCTTTCGTTGTACAGCTTCCCAAATGATTTAGATCTACTTGAAGCTGTCTTATCTCTTGCGTGATTTTTTGAAACTCAGTCATAAACACTCCAAGTAGGCAATAAAAAACCCACCAATTGGTGGGCTTCATTTGTTTTAAATATTATTTAAGATAGATATGGATACTTTTCAGCGAGATACTTGTTAGCGATTTTAGTTGTTTCTGAATAAGGCATTTCAGCACATAGCCAAAAACGATATGTATTTTCACCAACTTTATAACTTTGGCGGTTATATGTTGATTGCTTATTGGGATCTATTTCACTTGCTTCAAAATATGTACCTTCACGGTTATTTACAACTTCACCGTCTAAATCACCGCCAATACAAATATACATTGAGCTAATCCATAAAATTATGAATGGCAGCTTAACACATAAAGTAAAAAGCCCCGCCAATAATCGATATTTAGCGGGGCCTTATTAGCCACAATCATCGTGGCAAAACAAAACTAATAATTCATAATAATAAGTTCGTCACTCTTTTTACTTTTCGCAACCACATCACGACTTAGCGAGTAATTAATTGAGGTTGTGGCAAAATTAAATCCGTTAAAAATTTCTCTGATCTTTTTGTGATCATTAATTGAAAGCATAACTTTCCCTTTGCAACTTTTCATCTTTTCAGACAGCAACTCATATTGTTCAACTGGAAAATCTATTCCATAACCTGCTGTGTCTAAATAAGGTGGATCTGCATAGAAAAATGTATGCTCTCGATCATAACGATCAAAGCAAATATCCCAAGACTGATTCTCAACGTACACACCATTCAACCGCAAGTGCGCAGAACTTAAATCTTCTTCAATGCGTAATAGATTTAAAGCTCGTCCTGCAGTCTTATAACCAAATGTTTGACCAGAAACTTTACCACCAAATGCATGTTTTTGAAGATAGTAAAATCTAGCTGCTCTCTGAATATCTGTTAATGAGTCTGGTACTTTTAACTTTTCCCATTCAAATATTTGGCGGCTCGAAATACACCATTTAAATTGCCGTACAAATTCCTCAAGATGATTCTGAACAACTCGATAGAGATTTACCAACTCACCATTTAAATCGTTTATAACCTCTGTCTTTGCCGGATCTTCTCTTAAAAAGAACAATGCAGCACCACCGCAAAATAATTCCACATAACATGAATGTTCCGGGAATCGACTCAACAAATCCTTAGCTAAACGGCTTTTACCACCCTGCCATGGAATTATTGGTTTTGATTTCATAAAAAATTTCCTGTGCAAAAGCTTACATTTTTGGTAGCCTTCACTGATCGTGTGCACGATAGCTGGGCTTGCTTTTGACAGTCTATGTCTGTCGAGAGATCGGCATACTGTTCCCGCAGTATGTCGTTCCCAGTCTTGCGATATAAAAAAACTCGGTATCCATTCGGAACCGAGTTTTTCTTTGTGCAATAAAAAAGCCCACCTTTTGGCGAGCTTTTAAAATCTTTCTGGCGATTACTTTACATTTCGCCCATTTTAGAAATCTTTATACTCAAGTGTATACCCAACTGTCAAGCACAAGTTTCTTGATTATCAGGAAGTTCAAAACGAAATGAGCGAGAAATACGCGATCTAATTTCATTTTCCCATTCTGCCACAATAGATTCTCCAAATAACTCAAACTTCTGATAGCTTTTTATGTAAGCAGTCTTAGTGGCAACAATACCTGCAATTTTCATTTTTTCATTTAACGTATATGGACGCTTACCAGTTCCATTACACTTCCCACAAAACATGGCCCCATTTGGAAAGCCATTTAAACCAAATGTCTCAATTTTACCCAACCCTTGGCAGACTCCACACATAGCCTTAACAAAAACATGGCCACGTAAAATAATCTCAGCCATACCTTTTGCCAGATTAGTAAGATCACCTTGAGCATTAGTAGGTGTAAATTTTTTCTTTACCATTTCTTCATGAATTTTTACCGCTAATTTATTTCGAGCTCGGAAAAAATTACCAGATTTAATCTCTCCGCGAACGAACTCAACCTTACCGGGTATATCTTCAATACGGCGCTCGGTTTCAAAGTTAAAATCATACTTACTATAAAAAGTTTCTGTTTGTTTTTGGGCTGGGGTAATAATTGCAATTCTTTCAAAATCTACCTTTTCAACTAAAACCGTTGCCCAAAGTTTTGCAGTTGGTGATAAAAGTGCTAATTCACCTAAAACTACATCTTTAGAAATTTTCTTACCTTCAGCTTTGCCTTGAGCAATAGCAAGGCGAAGTAACTCAATAAAATCAAACTTTTCAACTAACATAATCGCCTTCCTATTTACCCTTCATTAATATTTCAATTTGCTGTATTGCTATGCCAGACATAACTTGTTCTGTGCAAAACCGTAAAACTGTAAAACCCATCATTGACGCAGAGTTATATTTCTCCATATCCCCGATGTACCCTTTCCCTCTTGTATGGCGACCTCCGCTCCAGACCCCGCCTTCTACCTCAATCAAAATCTTTGTACCCGTTATTAAAAAATCTGCTCTCCATTTACGTGTTGGATGGAATTTGTATTCCTGCTCAAAACTGATCTTGTGTGTTTTTAAATGTTGTACAAGCGTTGCCTCGCCTTCACTTACAACTCGTTCTTTTTTTACTGAAACACGACGCTTAGGTTTGCTACGTGGTTTTGCATAAAGACGCTTGTAATCGGCAAGGCTCATTGATGTCATACAAGCCACCTAAATAGGTAAAATAGGCCTATGCCAGCAATTAAAAATAACCAAAGAATTAACAGAATGAATGACCAGCTCTCACCATGACTTAAATTACGTGCACGTTTTTTACATAAAGGCCTTTCATCTAATAATTCAAATATTGGTGCAGTTCCTAAAGGTGGCTTCATCAATTGGCCACCTTTATCTGAAAAACCTAATTTGATGAGTTGTCCTTTAAGCAAATCCACCTTTGCTTGCTGATGCTGCCATGCTGCCTGAAATGCATCCCACTTAGCTTGATGTGCCCATGATGAATAATTGCCATTGGGCATACGTGTGCCAACTACACCGAATTTTGTTTCAAACTCTTCTCTGCACTTATCCATTGTCCGCCTCATCAATGCGGTGGCCTGCTGCTATTTCTTCAGGAGTTGCATGCCGCATTGCTCTTTTGAACACTGGCCCACACTGTCCTATTGCCAAAATCTTTACCCTGTATGTGTCATTAGAGAATTTGTGATCAACAACTTGACACAACCAGTCTTGAGTTCCCTCATCAACAAGAACAACGTAATCGTTTGTTTTAAACTCACTCATGGCTCCACCTCATCATGTTCTTTACGCGCCAACCACCACAAAACCTCCGCTCCGCTAATAGCTGCTGTAAAAAATGAAATGAGTAAGCCCCACGCGAATATCTCGAATTTATTCATGAATCTGCCCCTACTCACATAAACCGTAAGCAGATGAACAAGCTTCAATACCTGTCATTTGCTCAACTAAATCGTATTGTTTGCCACCTCTCACAGTTTTGGACCATTCCACCAGCTGGTGAATACCATGCCCTCGATAATCAGAAGTGAAGAAGGTTGCTGATTGGTGCTTTGAAACTAAACCTACAATTTGCTCCCACTCCGCTACACGTTCAATTTCTTCAGGAAAACGTTTTGCTATTTCCTTAAGCTCATCTTTGTTGCAGTTAATACATGGCATACAGCCAACACGTCCCATACCTTGTTTGTATAAAGGGTTTGGATCTATCCCCATGTCTGCATGAGCTTGGAAAACAGCTTTTGCTGACCACTTCAAAATTGGTCTGTAGTTGTAAAGACCGTCAACAACTTCATTGCATTCAGGCAAAAATTTACGATCCAAAGACTCATCTGCGCGGACTCCTTGCCAAGACAAAATCATGTGGCCATCATCCAAAATGGGGTAAAACAATTGTTGGATTGGTTTAACTTTCAATTCAGAAGTACAAAAGCGTCTACGGGTTGAAGGAAATCTATTTTTCCAAAGGCATAAATCTAAAAAAGGATTACCGGTCGGTTTTAAAATTGATAAAGCATTTTCAATGACAGTTTCAGATACACCCTCTTCACGCCATGCCGTGTTTACATACTCACGTTTACGCGCAATTTCAAAACTAAAATCCGCTTTAACTCTTTGAATCTGGATTTCTAAAATTCGCTCCAAGTAATCAACATAATCATAGGTTGCTGGGTGTTCATGCCCTGTATCTGCAAATACAGCCTTAAGATTCTCTACACCCCATGCTATTGCTAGAAGCAATGTTGCCGTTGAGTCTTTACCACCGGAAACTGAAACAATGTTGTAAATCATGCTGCTGCTCCCTTGCCTTGTTGAAAACCAACTTGAACTAGGTAAGTCATCCATTTTTGCTGTTGTTCAGGATCTGCGAGTTTTACTGCGATACGTGCTGCAAGTTGTTCATAGCTTTCGTTACCTTCGGCATACTTGCTAGAAAACTCAGGATGTTTAGATAGCTTGTCAGAGAAGACAGCAATCTGCTTTTGACTTAAACCGGTTGAATTGTTTTGTTCACCAGAAAATGATTTAGCCGGTTGTGATGCTTTTTGACGGCGTTCGTATTTGGCTTTTGCATTCAGTAACCAATCAGCAAAATGGAAAATCAAAAGATCATCACAAAGATTCTTTGAAGCATTGTTTAGTTCAAATGCTCTTAATTCACGGTGGTACCATGACTCCATTACGAGTTGATCAAAATCTACAGACTTGTCTGAAAGTAAAATTTCTTCACGAAGTTTTTTAAAACAAAGCCAAGTTTTTTTATTTTTAGATTCATCTAAAAGATTACTTGATAGATTCCGTGTACCAACGTTGGTACTGTTTACTGGAAATGTTGGTACTGTTTGCTGGAAATGTTGGTACTGTTCCAATGTTGGTACTGTTTCACAATCTTCCCCTTGTGTATCAAGGCTTTCTGAGCCTAACTGTTCCAACGTTGGTACTGTATTTTCTCGACCTTGCACACCAATTAAACGATAGACAATTACCTGCTTTGTTCTGCCTTTTCTTTCACCAGTATCGAAAATTAAACCCTCAGAACTGAGCTCATCCAGAATCTTAAAAAGGGTTTTTTTATTAATCTGACAGTCATCAGCCAAGCGTGTTGAACTCGGATAACAGCAATGTTGCTCATCCGCACGATCAGCCATTGAAAGCAGCACTAATTTTTTTAGAGCTGGAGACGAACCACCCTTAGCTTGAGTGAATTTCTTTTTCCAAGCCCACACAGTAGCGTCTAAGCTCATTTATCCCCCTCTTCATTCACCTGAATGAATGAGCCCAAATAGCGGATCCGCTTAGCTCTATAAAGACTCGATATGATTACGCCAGCATGGTAGAGGTTTATGCCATGCACACCATGCTCATCGACCAGACCTTGCATAAACTCATCACGTGTAACTGCCGCTTGATTTACATCATGGTTGCGTTTTTTTAAGTTCGCTTTGCGTCCTTCCAACAAATCGGCCAGAGTTTTTAAAGCCGGTTCATGCCACGACTGGTAACTTTGCTGACGTTTCTGCTCTTGCAGATTGCCTTTAGCTGTTTGGTTTGCTAAATTAGTTTGCATATTCGATTCCTCTAGCCAGTAATTGAATTGAAAAGCCTGATCTCGACCATCAGGCTTTTTCATTTTCTAATGCAGCTGTACATTTTTTCATTTGTTTCAAAGCTGCTTGATCCACTGCCGTAATCAGCTCGATTAAGTTTTGCGTTAGATGGTGTATTTCTTCATATTCCAACGGCGTAATAATTCCGTCTTCATATGCTTCATAAACCACACGATTTGCTTTTCCGTTTTTAATGTTGTGTTGCATCATTGCTTCAAAAATTGATAATTCATGATGTTTTGAACTGCTGCATCCAACCGGAACTAAAGCAAAACCCAGCTCATGAGCCCAAACCTTTAGCAGTGCCGGGTTTTGTGTAAAAAAAATCATCGCCTCAAGCTTTTTTAAACTTGGTAGATAGGCGGGCATGTTCTGGTTGCCGTAATTACAAACGGTGTTATGTGAGTCACCTATTGCTTGAGCAATTTCTTTTGCGGTGCAATTGGGCGTTTTATTTACCATTTGCCAAAGTGCAATTTGTGCATCTCGGCTTAGATTCATTTCTTGCATTGTGAAATCCTTCATTTCCTTCACATATATTTTTTGAGCTTTTTGATTAATACTTGCCTAACTTTGTTTTTAAGCTGTTTTTGAAGTTCCTAAAAAGAAATCAAATAGGCTTTTGTGAGTTAGTTTTTGATTACTTGCATCAACCATTTTTTGAATGGTTTCCATTCTTGGGTTTTTACGGGCATGGATTAATTGAGTTTCCATATATCCATATGTAACTTTTACTTCTTCGCAGAATTTGAGACGTTCACTCTCACTTAATCCTCGCCAGTAGCTATAAAGAGTAAGCATTAATACACCTCACTGGTAAATTTATTTATTAAATATACCCACAAGGTAAATAAAATACAACCTGTTAGGGTATTTATTTTTTTTACCTATTGGGTATTTTTGAGTTCAGCGCTAGAGGTGAATTGAAAAAATGAGTGAATTAAAGACTATTCATGAAATTAGGCTTGGAAATACAAGAAAATTAATGAAGGAATCGGGACTAACTCGTTCTGAATTCGCCGAAAAGATTGATATGTCTTATGGATTGGTAAGCCAATACATTGGAAAGAATCCAACAAAGAATATTGGTGATGAAACTGCTTTAAAAATCGAAGAAGCTTTTAATAAGCCACGTGGATACCTTGATCAATCTGACAATCAAAATGAAAATGTACACCAATTAGAAGGTACTGCTAGTTTTAAGCAACTCGACATAGAAGCATTTAAGAAAAAATATAATATTCCTGACAGTGAAGATGCTGTACTTTTCTCAAATGTTATCGAAAAACCATTAGTTATTTCAAAAAGATGGGTTCCAGTTAAGGCTTACAGCAAGATGGGTATGGACGGTTATTTTACAGACATGGGGTATGATGGTAATGCTGGCGATGGGTACGTTCCGACTCACACTGCTGGTGATAGGTCATATGCAATTAAAGGAACTGGTGACTCAATGTACCCCGCTATCCGTAATGGATGGTATGTAGTATGTGACCCAGATGCAGAATTAACGCCGACTGAATTTGTGCAAGTTTGCTTAAAAGATGGTAGATGCACAATTAAAGAATTTATAGGTATTCATAATAATGTTTTAAATCTATTAGCTGTAAACGGCGGTGAACGCTTAACTTTTGATATGGATGAAGTCGAAAGTATTACAGCTATTACCGATATTGTGCCTCCTAGCCAACACAGACAGCAGCATCCAAAAGCTCATTAATTATTTTAATAAACCATTATTTAAACCCACCAATTGGTGGGTTTTTTTATGGCATTAACATTAAATACACCTAGCAAGTAAAAAAATAATTAATTAATTTCACCTCACAGGTATTTACTTTATTTTACCTTGCAGGTATATTTTTCTCACAGACAACAAAAAAGCACATCGACTCTTCTACCTTCCGATGTGCTTTGCAAACTGCGAGATCAATTATGAATGCAAAAGCAATTCCACACAAGCATAAGGTAGCAGGACTTACAGCAATTACTGTACTTGTAGCCCTTGGTTCATGTGAATATCAAAGCGCTAATTCTAGCGTTCCTTCTAATTACTCATATGAAAGTAAGCAAGTAATTGCTTCTGAATACGAACTTTTAGGCGCTAAGCAGACTGGTGAATATTCAGGCGAAGGCGTAATACGCATTGACGGCTTTAAATTAAACGTAAGCTTTGATTTTGACGGTGTAGCGGACAGTTACGGCGTAGCAGGATCTGACTTTACAGCAGCTGAAATTACAAACCTTTCTATTGAGTCAGTAACAGACCTAAGCGGCAAGCCTTGGAACGACTTCACCAATCGCGATGACCATAAAAATATAAATATTTTGTTGGTGGGCTACATCGATCGTAACCATTGGATCAAGGAGGCTTAATCATGCAAAAAGTTAAGCATCATCCAGACGGCTACAAGTCTTATTTAGGCCGTGACAATACAGGTATTTATTCAGTCCGTATTGGCTGGCAAGTATTTGCGTCAAATGCAAACGGCACTGTGCTCTACAAAATCATTAAAGGAGTTAAGACGCCTTTAGATGTAGCAAATTTCCAAAAGGAATATCCGAACGTTTGGGAAGTACTCACCAAAGAAATCCGCTTCCAGCGTTCTAAGCAATTAGCTAAAGATCTAGGCGGCTCACACATCCCTTCACCTGACCGTAAAAACTATAAACGTTCTCGCGGCTTCACAGGCTCAAGATAAGGATAATAAAAATGGCACTTGCAAATATTGTTCATGCAAATGAACCGATCCATGTAGAAACAATTGTTGCTTACTACTATGCAGATCCAGACATTGGTAAATCTTCTTTAGCTTTTACTGCAAAAGACACCATTTTATTTGACTTTGATAAAGGTGTTCACAGAGTAGGAGCTTTACGTCGCGGAACGGCAGTACAAGTACAAAAATGGACTGATGTATCCAATGTAACTGAAGAGGATCTTAAACCATTTAAAACTGTTGCTTTCGATACTGTTGGCACCATGCTTGATTGCGTCAAAATCTATTATCAAGGCATTCAAGGCAATACCCAGCGTGATGGAAACCTGACTTTAAAAGCCCAAGGTTATGCTGGTAATGATTTTATTGGATTAATTAATCGTATTCGTAGTTATGGAAAACACATCATTTTTATTGGTCATGCTGAAGAACAGCGTAACGATGATTTGTTAATTCACCGTCCTTCTATGAGTGGTAAAAATCGTGATGTGCTTTACCGCATATCAGACATCATGGCCTATCTAACTTATGAAAAAGCTACAGATGGGCAAATTGTCCGTGTTCTAAAGTTCAAAGCTTCAAATTCGCATCATGCCAAAAACTCAGGAAATCTTGGTGCTGAAACAGGTGGAAATATAGTTTTACCGGATCTTTACCACGCCCCTACATTTTTCGGTGATTTGATCGAGCAAGCAAAAAGTCATCTTAATACTATGACCCCTGCTCAGTTGCAAACGATGAAGGCAATTGAAGAGCGAGATCAATTCTTTTCTGAATGCGATCAAATTAACTATGTTTCTGAGCTAAATACATTAATTGAACAGCTCGACAAAAATCATCCTCACTATAAAGAAATGCGTAAGCACTTCATTAATAGAGCTAAAAGCTTGGGATTTGTATTTGACTCTGAAAAAAACAAATACATGGATCCTAATTCTATTCCAGTGGATTTAATCACCGAAGATGATCGTGATCAATTACAGGTGTTTATAGATACCTGTGGTTTAGATGTTAAGTCTGTTTGTGAACATTTCGGCATCGATGCTCTGACTCAAATAGAAGCTGCAAAGCTAGAAAACGTTAAACAAGAAATTGAACAACTTGCAAAACAGGAAATCTCTGCATGAGTGCATTCATTTTAGATACTGAAACAAACACTTTAAACGGCTATCCAATTGAGATAGCCCATGTACCAACCTACTTTGAAAATGGTGTGTTGGTTGTAAATAAAGATGCCTGTTTTGATGAGTACTTTTCTTGTCCAGATAAAATTGAATATGGCGCTATGGCAGTTCATCACATCCTTGAAAGTGACATAGCAGACAAACCGAGCTATGAAACTTTCCGTGCTCCTGAATGTGATTACATTATTGGCCACAATATTGATTATGACATTCAAGCTATTCGATTGGCTCATAAAGATTTCAAAGCGAAGGCTATTTGCACACTTGCCCTTTCAAGAATGGTCTGGCCTGAAGAAGCTCACAACATTTCGGCATTGGTTTACATGCTTACTAAAGGTAGTGAAAAAGCCCGTCAAAGCATTCGCAATGCACACAATGCAAAGCAAGACGTATTTTTAACAGGCTTTGTATTAACCCATATTTGTAAGAATCTCGGCCTTAAAGATATGCAATCGCTCTACCTTGCATCTGAACATGCCCGAGTTCCGACTGTCATGCCTTTTGGTAAATACAAAGGGATGAAAATTAAAGAACTACCTACTGATTATATTGCATGGTTGTTAAGACAAGACGAAATTGATCAATACGTACTCAAGGCATTACAAGGATAAGAACATGACAAATTTAATTACAGCTCAAGAAGCATTTAACGCATTGCAAAATGGCAAAGAAGTATTGTGCAGTAAGTTATTTGAAAACGATTTCAAAACACTTGAAAGCTACCCAGCTACTATTTTTGTAATGCCGGGTTATGAATTTTGCATCAAAGTTGAGTTAATGGAACTTGCCGGGATTCAATTTGCTAGACCCCTTTCACTCGAAGAGGTTAAGCAAGATCAAGATATTTATCTTGTTGAGCCTACAGGTAGTATTTATTGGTACAAATTTAATGAAGTGCCAGCTCTTAAAACAGCAATTACAAATGGATTTGCTCAAGCAGATATAGAAAATGCTCGTCTACAGTTAAAAGCATTTTGTGCTGCTGTTGGTCGTGATGTAGATACTAGTGAAAGTCGTGTCGTGCCTATCGGAGATGCTGACAAGAAAAAAAGTACAAAGAAAAAAACTTCCAAATCTACTGTTCAAAAACAAGTTGAGGCAACTAAATCTGAAGACATTCCTGAGAATGTAGTTACTGCTTTAGATAGCGCAATTATTACTACCGAACAAGCTTATGTTTCATCATCAGAAGACTTTTTAGTTCAGCCAGTCACTGAGCCGGATACAAAGCCGAATGTAAATGCTCAATTTGAAATTTTGCTGGATGCTATTCGCATTTGCCAATCTGAAAAAGAACTCGACTCAACTTGTGCAAATCTTGAAAAAGAAGGATTTACACAAGAACAAATTGACCAAATTAATCAGGCTAAGCAAGAACGATTAATTGAACTAGATTTCATTGAAATGGATGCAGCTGATACAGCTAGTGAGCAAGTTTTGTCGGTTACAGAGGCGCAAGAAATTGATGATGTAGTTGCTACCTCTATGCCTGAAAACTATGAGTCTCTTGTTAAAACTATTCAAGATGCACATACACCTGAAGAAGTAAATAACGTTGTTCGTTACACATCTAAATGGACTGAAGAACAACGCAAGCCACTATTAAATGAAATGCATAAACGCCTTTCCGAGTTAAATCAAACTAAACAGCAAGATGATGGGCTATCTCCTTTAATCGTCCGCCTTCAATATGCACCAGATTTAAACACCCTAGAGGAATTGGAGCGTGAAATTCCGTCACGCCATCCAGATGTTCATAAGACTTTGTGGAACATGGCCAAAAAGCGCCGTGGTGAACTCAACGCAGCTTCCACCCCCTCTTTAGATCCGGACTATCTGTTAGGAGACAACTTCTAATATGAAAGACCAATTCAAGAAAGTGAATAACAAGCACTTACTTGGTTTTACAAATTACTTGCACTTGCTGGGCTTTGTAATAGTCCGGCAAGGAGTAAACCAAGCGATGCTTTTAACGAAACATTATGCCGTACCTGTAGCTTGGCGCCGCATAACTATCGACTACAACAACCGTTTAAATAAACCCGCTCAGCAGCTTTATAAAGAATTTGTTGAGTGGACTAAAGAAGAATATGCACAGATGGTGGCGTGAATGATTAAAGCTGAAAGTGGTGTGGAATTTGATGGTGATGATGTTTGGATAGGAAGTGTTCTTATCTCTAAATGTTTCGGCAATGAAGAGTGGACGGCGTTTCTTGACAATGATGTTGAAAAAGAATTTGAAACCTTAGAACTAGCTGTCACTTACTGCTTGGAGCACAACAATGAGTAAATCAACATTGTGGGCTGTTGCAATGCGACCTGAAGGCTACAGCCCTTTTAAACAAACTCCAGCAGCTTCTAAAGAGATAGCTGAGAGAGCTGTTGAGCGTTATAGAAAAATGCATGAAAAGGAAGGCAACAACTTTTTCTTAGAAATTTTCGATGATGTTATCAAAGTCCAGAAATGGCACGGCACACGTAAGGATCATATTAAAAAACTATTTTATGTAGAAAGCTGGTTCACCCAAGCTATGTATCAATGCTTTGATTTGAAGACAGCTGAACGTGTTTTTAAGTTTGATGAAATTGTGAATTGCTACAAGAAAGGATCTTCCCCTTTGGTTACTAGAAACTTTGATGAGGCAAAACAATTTTACGGATCTGGAGCTGAAACATGAAAGAAGCACTCTACGGAACAAATATTTTATGGTTTTTAGCTTTTTTAATCGTAGTTTTCTGGTGAGGTGACAGCATGACATATCAAATCCAACAAATCGAACTACCTGCAAACATTTTCAATTGGTTTCATCCAGATATTGAAGTGCATGACACTCTTGAAGTAGGTGCTGAAGCCTATACAAGAGAAAAGTGGGAACAACTTAAGGTAAATCTTGGTGTAGAAATTGAAACTCAGTTTATGGATTACGAGGATATTCCGAATGTTCCAGAAGATGCAATTGATTGGTCCAATTGGAAGCCCGAACCACCTGGACAAGGACTCTTTTTAATTGCAGCATTTGATTCAGAAAATGGCCCTGTTCTTTGGTGGGCTAATCCAAAAGTACAAAGTAAGGAGGCAAAGAATTAAATGGGAGTCGCAATCGATTTGACTAATACAGAACGTAGGGTTTCAACTGCAGAGTTTGCCCTTCGCATGAATCTTACAGAAAGAGAGATCTACGAACGAATTAAAGATGGAAGAATTAAGCCCCCTACCAAAGATGGACGTAAAAACTTCTGGTTAAATAGTTATGTACTTAGCTGCATTCGAGAAGGTGCAGATGAAAATGAAATTCAGGAACTGAGAGCATGAAATCAGTAAAGAAAAAGGTCGCAATACGCGACCTTTTCTTTATGGCTAAATCAAATGTGAGTAATACTGTGAGTAAATATCAATTAAATTAATAATTAAACACTATATTACAAACACTTAACTTAAAATTGAGCGGTTTACATCATGCCGCCCATACCACCCATACCGCCCATATCTGGAACAGCTGGTTTATCTTCAGGAATGTCAGTAATCATACATTCTGTAGTTAACATTAAGCCAGCAACAGAAGCTGCATGCTCAAGTGCAGAGCGAGTTACTTTAGCTGGGTCAAGGATACCCATTTCTAACATATCGCCATATTCACCAGTTGCAGCGTTGTAACCAAAGTTACCTTCACCACCTTTAACAGCATTGATCACTACAGATGGCTCATCACCAGCGTTTGCAACGATTTGACGAAGTGGAGCTTCGATCGCACGACGTAAAATGTTGATACCTGCTGTTTGATCTTCATTAGCGCCTTTTAAGCCATCTAATGCATTAACCGCACGTACTAGAGCAACACCGCCACCAGCAACAACACCTTCTTCAACTGCTGCACGAGTTGCATGAAGCGCGTCATCTACACGGTCTTTCTTCTCTTTCATTTCAACTTCAGTTGCTGCACCGATTTTAATTACAGCAACACCGCCTGCTAATTTAGCAACGCGTTCTTGTAATTTTTCACGGTCATATTCTGAAGTAGATTCTTCAATTTGAGCACGGATTTGTTGAACACGCTCAGCAATACCAGCAGCATCACCAGCACCATCAACAATAACAGTGTTTTCTTTAGAAACAGTGATTTTGTGCGCAGTACCTAAATCTTGAAGAGTTGCTTGCTCTAAAGACATACCAACTTCTTCAGAAATAACAG
>MTEX01011669.1_pt1 | contig 13925 bp, 10 predicted proteins | sample 1042691 | NCBI WGS metagenome assembly MTEX01 (sample SAMN06185810, study PRJNA358809) | soil metagenome | isolation source: soil biostimulated with molasses as carbon source | place: India | collected 2015-05-23
TGAACTTCGGCCCCATGCAAGAATTGCCAGGGCCGCTTCGCGCCCCATCGCGACACAAGGCCGCGCCTACATGAACCCCGCCTGCCGTGGCGGAACACGCTTGCTTTGCATCGGGCCTGCGCTGAAGCTATGCAGCATTAGGAGACCCCGATGAACCTGCAAGAACTCACCCAACGCCTGCACCAAATCCGCGACAACAACGACTGGCGCGGCTTCCATAGCCCGAAGAACCTGGCCATGGCCGCCAGCGTCGAAATGGCCGAGCTGGTGGAAATCTTCCAGTGGCTGAGCGAAGACCAATCGCGCCAGCTGCCCGCCGACAAGCTGGCCCATGCCGGCCAGGAAATCGGTGACGTAGTGCTCTACCTGCTGCTGTTGTGCAGCGAACTTGGCCTGGACATGGACCAGGTGGTGCGGGCCAAGCTGGCCGACAGCGAGAGGCGCTTCGCCCGATGAACGACCGTCATTTCGATGAGCTGGCCACCCGCTTTGCCGAGAAGATCTATGGCGGCGCCAAGGGCGCGATCCGCCTGGCCGTGCTCCAGGCCGACCTGGCCGAAGCCTTGCCCGACCGCCCCCTGCGCATTCTCGATATTGGCGCCGGGTTGGGCCACATGGCCTTGTGGCTGGCACAACGTGGCCACCAGCTGACCCTGGCCGAGCCCGCCGCGCCGATGCTCGATGGCGCCCGGGCACGCTTCGCCGAAGCGGGCCAGCCGGCCACCTTCATCCAGGCCCCGTGGCAAGACCTGCTTGGCCAGCTCACCGAACGCTATGACCTGGTGCTGTGCCACGCTGTGCTCGAATGGCTGGCCGAACCGGAAAGCATCCTGCCTGTGCTGCATCAGCTCACCGCCCCATCCGGGTGGCTGTCGCTGGCTTTCTACAACCGTGACGCACTGGTCTATCGCAACCTGCTCAAGGGCCATTTCCGCAAGTTGCGCAGCAACCGGCTGGAAGGCGAAAAGCAGAGCCTCACGCCACAAAAACCACTTGATCCGCGCCAACTCAGGGCGCAACTTGAGCCTATGTGGCAGGTTGAAAGCGAAAGTGGCGTGCGCGTGTTCCATGACTACATGCCCAAGGAATTCCAAGGCAAGGCCGAGCTGCTCGACCTGCTGGAAATGGAACTGGCCTACCGTCGCCACCCCAGTTTCGCCGGGCTCGGCCGCTACCTGCACTGGGTCTGCCGCCCCCGCTGACTCATCCGTCGGAGGACTACATGCCGTACCGTCTGTTGTGCCTGGCGCTGCTGCCGCTTGCCCTGGCTGGCTGCCAGGGCAGCAACCCGTACGTGGCCAGCAGCCGCCCGTTGCCCCCCGCCCCTGCCCAGGCGGCGACCACCTTCGATGCCAGTGCCTACCCGGCGCCCACGCGAGACTACGGGCATTACCGCAGCTGGAGCTGGCGCAACGGCCAGTTGCCCAGCGGCTCGGCGAATACCGACCCGGCGCAACTGGCCGATGCCGTCAGCGGTGCCCTCGACCAGCATGGTCTGCGCCCGGCCCACAGTGGCCCCGGCGACCTGCTGGTGAGCGCCGACATACGCCTGGAAAAGCGCTTGCGCCAAGTGCGTGACTACGACACCTACGACCCCTATTACGGCCCCTACCCCTACGGCGGTATCGGCTATGGCGGCTACCGCAATGGTTATGGGGGCTATGCCAATGTGCCTGTAGTACATACCTACGAAGTGCAGGTGATGGTGGTGCGCATCGACCTGTACGACGCCCGCAGCGGCCAGCCGGTGTGGAGCGCCAGCGCCGAAAGCGGCAGTGACAGGGACTCGCCGCGAGAACGCGAAAGTGCCGTGCGCGACTCGGTATACAAGGCGCTCAGCGGCTATCCTCCCAGTTAGTGCCTAACGGAGAACCATCATGTTGCGCCGCCTCGTTCTACTGTCATTCGCGTTGTTGCTGGCCGCCTGCTCCAGCAATAACGTCCAGCAGGATTTCGACGCCAGCCGCGATTTTGCCGCCTACCGCAGCTGGGCCTGGCAGGAACCGGGCCTGCAATACCGCCCGGACGACCCACGGATCAAGAGCGACCTGACCGAACAACGCATTCGCCAGGCGGTCGCCGACCAGCTCGACCAACGCGGCCTGCGCCCGGCCCAGGGCGGCACACGGCCGGACCTGACCGTGCGCACCTACCTGATCGTCGAGCAGCGCCAGCAACAGATCACCACCAACTACGGCGGTGGCTGGGGCGGCTACTGGGGTGGCTACTGGGGCGGCCCGATGTACAACGAAACCCGCAGTGTCGACTACAAGGTCGCCACCATTCAGATCGACCTGTTCGACGGGCGTGATGGCAAGCTGGTATGGCGCGGCAGTGCCGAGCAGATCATGAACAACTACCCGCCAAGCCCGGAAGAACGCAACAGCGCAATCCAGAACACCGTGGCCAAGGTGCTGGGCAATTATCCGCCTGGCAGCCGGAAGTGATGTCCCGCAGGAGCGGGCAAGCCTGTTCCTGCAGGTCTATCTTCACTTAAGGAAACCTGACTGACCGGGTAGATGTGTTCAACCTTTGGAAGGCGCCCCGCCCATGCAAAGCATTGTTCTCCTGCTGTGGCTTGCCTTGTGCTCCGAACAGGACGTGCGTCAACGCCAGATCTCCAACCTGCTGACCCTGGGCGTGGCGACCTGCGCCCTGGTCTGGCTGTTCGCCACCGGGCGCAGCTGGATCGGCGCCGATGCCAGCGATGCCGGCTGGGCACTGGCCATCGTCATGTTGCTGACCCTGCCCGGTTACATGCTCGGCCGTTTCGGCGCCGATGATGTCAAGCTGATGGGCGCCCTGGCCCTGGCCACCAGCCCGCACTACGTGCTCGGCACCTTCATCGGCGCCGGCGTCAGCGTGCTGGTGTGGCTAGTCACCCGCCGACGCCTGTGGACTTTGCTCAACCCCAAGGTGAAAAAGCGTTTGCAGGCCCTTACCGAGGAAATGGGCGACAAGCAGGCATTCGTCCCCTATGTGCTCAGCGGTTTTCTTTTGACCGCTGTATGGATCCAATGAACGATCCCTTGGTCCGATACCTGTACATAACTTGTACAAAACCGCTTCCCGCGACTATTTTTACTTGCCACAGCGTCTGGCTCGGGAGCAGGACCGCATAAGAACAGGGAGTCGATCGTGTCCAAAGCATTCAGCCAAGTGAAAATCCTGGTGGTGGATGACCAAGCCGTAATCGTCGAGCAACTCTGTGAGTTCCTCGGGGCCCAGGGTTATCAATGCCTGCCAGCTCATTGCACTGACGAAGCCATCGACCGTTACCAGGCCGACGAGGCCATCGGCCTGGTCATCTGTGACCTGAGCATGCCCGGGCGAGATGGTATCGAGCTGGTCCGCGCGTTGAAGGCACTGGGTGACCAGCGTATTTTCGAGGCCATCCTGCTGACGGGGCGTGCCGAGAAGCAGGACGTTATTCGCGCATTGCGTGAAGGCTTTGCCGATTACTACCAGAAGCCCATGGACCTCGATGAACTGCTGGAAGGGGTACGTCGGCAGGAACAGGTGGTACTGGAGCGCCAACGCAATATCCGCGACCTGGGCGGGCTGAACCAACGTTTGCAGGAGTTGGCCGAATCCGTGGACGAGCTGTATCGGGACCTGGAAAGAGCCCGCGGCCAAGGTGTGCATCGGCGTGCCAACGATGCCGAAGACGCTGAAAGCGAGCTGCCTGCGGCGTTCGAGAAGCTATCACCGCGCCAGCTGGAAGTGGCGCGGCTGGTGAGCACCGGCAAGACCAATTACCAGATCGCCTGCGAGCTGGGCATTACCGAAAATACCGTGAAGCTGTATGTGTCACAGGTATTGCGCCTGACCCACATGCACAACCGCACCCAACTGGCCTTGGCGCTGACGCCCAGTTCATCGCCGATACAGCAGCGCTTCACCCGCCATTGAAGCAACCGCTATTCGCTGATCTGGAACGCCACCCGCGCCGTCTCGCCGCTTTCATCCAGCGCGCTGATTTCGGCCTGACCGACCTGCTGGAAGCGGACCAGCAAGCTGTCCTGCCCCTGGGTCTCGCCCAACGGCTGGCCGTTGAGGAACCACCAACGCCGGCCGCCGCCACCCAGCGCTGACACATGCAGCTGCAACGGCTCGCTGCTGGTCGCCGGACGACGCAGGTTGTCGCCCGGGCGCACGCCCACGATCGATAGCGGCGGCGCACTGGCCGGCACCTGCGGCGGGCACCCCGGGTCGATGGCCGGCAGGCGCGCCGCCCGCCGCTCGACACGAGGTAGCCAAGGCTCCAGCGGGGCCGGCCACAACGCGATGTCGCGGGCTTTGGCGCCGGGGCAGCTACCATCGACGCGGAGCCCTTGGTCGTTGACCCACACGCTTTCACGCAGGCCCAGGCCGAGCGGCTGGTCGGCCGCCTGCAGGGTGGGCGGTGTAGTGCCGTCCAACGTCCAGGCGAAACGCTGACGCCGGCAATTCGGGTCCTGCTTGTGCAATGGCTGGCCCAGCGGCCAACAGATCGCTGCCACGCCAACATTCGCCGGTACCCGTTCGGCCGGCACACTGATGCCACGTTGGCTGTCGCGGTTGCTCAACAGGTCGTGCACCTGCAGCATCAGCGGCGCCGCCGAAGCCAGGCCGAACTGCCCGGGCACCGGCGTACCGTCGGGGCGGCCGATCCACACACCGATCAGGTAGCGTGGCCCCACGCCAATCGACCAGGCGTCACGAAAGCCGTAACTGGTGCCAGTCTTCCAGGCCAGTTGCGGGCGTTGCACCAACTCGGCATGCGGGTCGCGGTCGGGGCGCGCCTGCCCGCTGAGGATACGCCGGATGATCCAGGCTGCCCCGGGCGACAGCAGGCGGCGTTCCAGCAACGGGTCCTGCGGTTGCAGGCGCACCCGTGCACTGTTGCCACCCCGTGCCAGCGCCGCATAGCCACCCACCAGGTCTTCCAGGCGGCTGCCCGCGCCGCCCAGGATCAACGACAGGTTGGGCTCGGCCAGGGGCGGCAAGGTCAGCGGCATGCCAGCCATGCGCAACTGCGCGGCAAAGCGTTTCGGGCCGTAGGCTTCCAGCAACTGCACTGCCGGCAGGTTGAGCGAAAGCGCCAAAGCCGAACTGGCCGACACCGGCCCGCTGAAGCCCATGGAGAAGTTGCCGGGGCGGTAGTCGCCATAGCGCCGCGGTACGTCCTGCAGCAACGACTCGGAATGGATCAGGCCGTCGTCCAAGGCCATGCCGTAGAGAAACGGCTTGAGCGTGGAACCTGGCGAGCGCAGCGAGCGCACCATGTCGACATGCCCGAAGCGGCGCTCGTCGGCGAGGTCGATCGACCCCAGGTAGGCGCGCACCGCCATGGTCTGCGCCTCGACCACCAGGATGGCGGCGGAGGTCCGCTCCGGCAGCCGTGCTCGCCAGCCCAGCAGCAGGTCTTCGAGGCGCCGCTGCAAGGCGGCGTCGAGCGTGGTGCGGATCAGCGGCGGGCTGTCGGCGCTGTTCAGGCGCCGCGCCAGCAGCGGCGCCAGGGCAGGTTCCTGGCGTGGCGCCAGCACCAGCGGCTCTTCGGTTGCCTCGCGGATTTGCCGCTCCGGCCATACCTGGTATTCGGCCAAGCGTTGCAGCACCTTGTCACGGGCGCGCTGGGCGCGTTCGGGGTGGCGGTCGGGGCGCAGCCGGCTGGGTGCCTGCGGCAGCACCGCCAGCAGCGCCGCTTCGGCCGGGGTCAGGTGCATGGGCGACTTGCCCAGGTAGGCCCAGCTGGCAGCGGCAACGCCCTGCAGGGTGCCACCGAAGGGCGCCCGGTCCAGGTAGATCTGCAGGATCTCGCGTTTCGACAGATGCCACTCCAGCTGCGCGGTACGCCATAACTGCCGCAGCTTGCCGGCCAGGGTGCGGTCATGCGGGTCGAGCAGGCGTGCCACCTGCATCGACAGCGTACTGCCGCCCGACACCACCCGCCCGCCGCGCAGGTTGAGCCAGGCGGCGCGGGCCAGGGCCAGTGGGTTGACCCCGGGGTGGCGGTAGAACCAGCGGTCCTCGTAGGTCAGCAGCGCCTGCAGGTACAACGGCGAAACCTCGTCGGGGCTAACCGGGTATCGCCACACGCCATCGGCATCGGCAAAGCGCCACAACGGCGTGCCGTCCTCGGCCAGCACCACCCGCGCCAGGTCATCGCCAGGCATCGGCAGCGGCCACAGGCGGTCGGCCAGCCACAACAGACCGAGCACCACCAGCATGCCAGGCACGGCAATGCGCAACAGCCGGCGCGCACGGCTACGCAGCCGCGTTAAGCTTGGCATCGGGAACCGACCTGGCCAGGTGATGGCCAAAGGCTGGGGAACGGTAACCTCGCCGATTCGTTCATCAGGAAGCAACTATGCATGTAGAAGGTTTTTTCGAGTGGCTGGGCCAGGCACTGGGCTCGTTGATCCGCTTCATCGTCGACATATTCAGCGGGTTGTTCAATCTGCTGGCCAACGCCGGTGGCAATTTCATCGATGGCCTGGCACGCACCTTGGGCATGGACACCTCATTGCTCAGCATCCTGGCCCTGATCATCGGGCTGATGCTGCTGTACTCGGCCATCCGTGCGTTCATGCGCGCCTCGATCATCCTCGGGATCATCTGGCTGATGCTGGGGTTGTGGGTGATGAGCTGGGTGATTCACTGACTGATGCAGCCATCGTGTAGGAGCGGCCTTGCGTCGCGATCGGGCGCGCAGCGGCGGCAAAACCTGGCGACGCGGTCTACCCGCCGTTCCGCGTACACAGGCAATGGGGCCGCGTTGCGGCCCTTTCGCGACACAAGGCCGCTCCTACACCAGACCGCATCGCCCTAGCGGGCTCTGACGGTCATTTCCCCTTGCCCATCGCCCACGGCCTGCAGGTTGGGCCGGTACATCGACTCGACCTGCGGCGCTGGCACACGGTAGGTGCCCGGGGTTACCGCCCGCGCCAGGTACAGCAGGTGGGTAGTGCCGTAGCCGTCGAGCTTGAGCGCGGCGACGTAACGGTCGTCACGGTACTCCTGGTGCACCAGGCTGGCGTTCTGCATGGAATCGCGCCATTCCTTCACCGCGCTGCTGGCGTTGTCCAGGCTGGCGGCACTTTGTGCCAGGTTCTGGTTTTCCAGCTCCAGGCCCGCCGGCAGCAGATCCACTACCAACGCGTCCGGCACCGGGTTTTCCGCCTTGAGCGCCAGGTGCACCAGCACCAGGTCGCCACTGCGCAGGCTGTGCAGGTCCAGCGGCTGGCCATTCATGCCCAGGTACTCACGGCGGATCTGCATGCCGTTGCCACCTGCTGGCTGTGCCTGGCGTGGGTAACCCGACAAGGTCAGCTGCTGGTACAGCGTCTCGCTGCCCTGGTTCTGCACACTCAGCGGCGAGGCCAGCAGTGGGCCTTCCAGCTTCATGCCGGACTCGGCATTGTTGAACTCACGCACCTCACCGGCGCTGTCCAGGCGTGCCTGCCACTGGCCTTCCGGCTTGCCCAGCAGGCCACGGCCGGCCAGGAACAGCGCATTGCGTTCCTGGGTCGACAACCAGCGGTTGGCTGCCAGCTCGTCCGACAAGGCGAACAGGCGCTGGTCGACCTTGCTGTTGGCCATGTCGTTCTCCTGCAGCAGTGCCAGGATCAGCGCCTGGTCTCGCAGCGAACTGCCGTAATCAGCCATCCAGCCTTTGCTGCGGCTGATGGCCAGGCCAGCCTGCAAGGCTTGGTTGGCGCGTGGCTTGTCGCCCATCTTGTCCAGTGCCACCGCCAGCTGCACCAGTGGCAGGCCGGAACGGGCATCGGCGCGGCGTTCGAACAGGCCACGCAGGGCGCCCAACGGTGCCTGCTGGCTGCGCGCCAACACCAATGCGGCGTAGGCCTGTACGGCAAAGCGAGTGTGCTCGGCGTTGTCGCTGTAGTCGACTTCGATCAGGTTGCGCTCCTGCACATAACGCAGCAGGCGCTCGCTGGCCTTCTTCAGTGCTTCGGCCGGCACGCCGTAGCCCTGGTCACGGGCCCGCAGCAGGAAGTCGGTGACATAGGCGGTCAGCCAGTACTCTTCTTCGCTGTCCGAGCTCCACAGGCCGAAGCTGCCGTTGTAGCGCTGCATGCCCAGCAGGTGCTCGATGCCCATTTCGATCTTGCGCTTGCGCACATCCGCCGGTTCGCCCTTGATGCCCAGGCGCTTGAGGCTGTCGGCATCCGCGTACAGCGACGGGTACAGGCCACTGGTGGTCTGCTCCAGGCATCCGTAGGGGTAGGCCTCCAGGGCGCGGATCTGCTCGCCCAGGTTCAGCGGCGGCCGGCTCGACAAGGCCAGGGTGGCTTCCAGGCCGGCAGGTTCGAAGGCGGCCAGGTCTGCTTCAGGCAGGGTCCACGGCTGATCCTTCAAGGCCACACGGTAATGCTTGAGCATTGCCGGGTAGGCCGGGCGCACGCCCAGCGTCCACTCACGTTCGAACGCTCTGCTCGGCTCGTTCGGTAGCTGCAGGCCGGTGACCCGCACATGCACCTTGCCCTGGCCCAGGCCACCCTGGGCCTGTACCGGGATCATCAGCGTCGAACGCTGGCCCTCGGCCAGGTTGACGTTCTGCTGGGCGCTGGCCGCCAGGCTCAGCTGGCCTTCGGTGCTGATCTCAACGTTCAGCTGCTGGGCGCGGCCGGACAGGTTGGCCAGGTCCAGCGCCAGGCTGGTACGGTCGCCACCGGCGAGGAAGCGCGGCGCCGACAGCTCGGCAATCAGTGGCGCGGCGACCACCGTCTTGCCTTCGGCCATGCCGAAGTGCTCATCGGTCCAGGCCTGGGCCATCAGCCGCAGTTCGCCGTTGAAATCGGGGATATCGACCGTGGCCTGGCCCTCGCCCTTGGCGTCCAGGGTCACCGGCAGGCTCTGCTGGGCAACGATGGTCACGGTGGTGTTGGGGCGCTTGCCACCCTTGGCCATCGCCGCGTCACCGCCGAATGCCAGGCTGGCCAGGCGGCCCTGGCCGGCTTCGATCAGCTGGCCGTAGATATCCAGCTGGTCGGCACCATAGGCCTTGCGCCCGAACAGGCTGGCGAACGGGTCGGGGGTTTTGAAGTCGGTGATGTTGAGGATACCGACGTCCACCGCCGACAACAGCACATGCACCTGCTTGGGGATACTGCCATCGGCATTGGCGGCCTTGACCTTGACCGTCAGCGGCTGTTTCGGGCGCATCTTTTCCGGTGCCTGCAGGCTCACCGCCAGTTTGCGCTCGGCACGGTCCAGCGGCAGGTGCAGCACGCCCACCGCGCGTTTCGGCGTGGCATTGGCCTTGCGCTCACCGGGGCGGATCACCAGTGCGCTGATGTACAGGTCATGGCGGGCCCACTTCTCGTCCAGCTCCACGTCGAAGGTCTTGCCCTCGGCGGGAACGTCGATCTCCTGCCACCACAGCGGGCCGTCGCTGGATTCGATCATCAGGTAGCCGCTGCCGGCCGCCGGTGGGGTAACAGTGACCTTGGCGGTAGCGCCGTCGGCATAGGATGGCTTGTCCAGCGCCAGCTTGACCTGGTCCGGGCGCACCGCGCCGCCTTCGGCGTTGTCCTGGGCACGGTAGCCGGCCCAGAAGCGCTCGCTGGACACCAGGCCGGTCTGCGGGTCTTCCACCTCGACGCGGTACGGGCCCCATTCAACCGGGAAGCTCAGCTTGGCGGTGGAGCCGGCCTTGACGCTGATAGTCTCCTCGCTCTGGGTGAGGAACTTCTCGTTGTAGGCGTAGCTCCAGCCATCGCTCTGCGAGTAGTTCCAGTAATAGTCGCGGCGCTCGCGGATCAGCCGCACCTTGAGGTCTTCGGCGGCCAGCTTGTTGCCGTCGCGGTCGGCCACCAGGAACTCGAATTCCACCGGTGCGTCGCTGTCGGTTTCCTCACCGTCGAACAGGCCGCGCAGGCCCGGCAGGCGCTCGGCCGGCCAGATGGGTTGTTCCAGGCGCCGGGTGATTGGCCGGCCGCCGGATTCCTGCAGGCTGGCCTGCACGGTCAGTTGCAGCGGCGAACGGGCTTCAGCCCAACGGCTCTCGATTTCGACCACGGCCTTGCCGGCCTGGTCGAGGGTCACTTCGTCCAGCTCCAGGTCCTGGTTCAGCTCGGTTTCGGTGACCGAACCGAACTGGTAGCCGGGCAGCGCGGGGACCGCCTCGCGCAGCGGGCGGACATAGGCCTGGCCGCTCAGGCGATTGCCGGCTGCCGGGGCGCCGTAGAGGTAACGGCCATTGACCCGGATGCGCGCATTCTCGTCAGGCGACAGCGGTGTGCTGCTGCCCTTGAGTTCCAGCGCCAGGCGCTCGGGCAGGAAGTCTTCGACAAGGAATTCATACACCTGCTTGCGCCCGCCGCCGAGGTCCAGCAGCAGTTGCCAGCGACCGGTCGGGGCCTCGGTAGCCAGTTGCAGCTGGTACTGGTAAAGGCCATTGCTGTCGGCCTCCCAGACGAACTTGCGGCTGACCTGTTCATCGGGTCGGCGCACTTCCACGCTGACTGGCTGGGCTTTGACCGGCTTGCCGTCCTGGTCGCGCAGCAGGCCGTTGAGCAGCACGGTTTCGCCTGGGCGGTACAGGTCGCGCGGGCCGAAGATGAAGAACTGCAGCGGGTTGGCCTGGGGCCCGGTGATATCGAACTCGGCCAGGTCCAGCGCTGCGCTGTTCAGGCGCAGCAGGGTGGTGTGCACGCCCTGGGTGGCGATCAGGGTGTCGGCCTTGGGCGTGATCGGCAGTTGGGCATGGCCATCGCCATCGGTGCTGGCCTGGGCCAGCAGCTTGCCCTTGTCATCGTGGATTTCCAAGTTGACCCCGCTCATCGCCTTGCCGCCTTCCAGGGCCTGGGCGAATACATCGAGGCGGTCGCGGTAACGGTGCGCGGATACGCCGATATCGCTGAGGGTGAACAACGTCGCCGGTTGCGAGTAGTCGTAGGTCCCCGAGGCACGCATCACCGCCAGGTACACGCCTGGCTCCTGCAGCGGCTTGATGCCGGCGATCGGCAGCAGCACGGTCTCGCGGGTGTTACGCGCGGGGTTGAGGTCGAAGCGGCCGCTGTAGACCAGTTCGGCCATGTCCAGGGTTTCCTTGGACTGGTAGTAGTACAGGCTGCTGTTGCGTCCCCAGTTGGCGAGGAAGGTCGAGAGCATTTCCGGTTTTACCCGGAAGAACTCGACATCGACCTTGTCGACATTCAGGGCGATCACCGGCAGGCCCTCGGCCAGGCGGGTCGGCAGCAGCGAACCGCGGCTGGCGAAGCCGATGGTCGGCTGCATGTCGCGGGTTTCCAGGCGGGTGATCGACTCTTCTTCCAGTTGCTTGCCGTTGACGGCCAGCAGGCCTTTGTCGACGGTCAGCACCAGCTTGCGCTGCGGCTCGAGGTGACGCAGGCGCAGCTCCATCTGGTTATCGGAGAGTTCCCAGGCACCGTCGAGCTTGCCTTTGACGGTATCGACCAGGTGCACCTTGGTGGCCAAGTCCTGCTTGGCATCCAGCGGTGCGGAGAAACTGATCGACAGTGTGGCAGCGCCATCGAGCTGCACTTCGGAAACATCCAGCACCGTGAGCTCGCGGCCCTCGTAGCGCTTGGCGAGCATGGCTGGGTCTTCGCGCTGGGCTGCCGGGGCAGCGGCGGGTGCGCTGGCCGCCGGTTTTTCGGCCGGTGCAGGTTTGTCCGGTGTCGAAGAGTCACAGGCACTGAGCAAGGCCAGCGCACAGGCCAGCAACAATCCTTTGTTGAACATGGAGTAGAAACTCTTTGGCAGGGTGTACGTGAGGGCAGCAACTATAGCGCAAACGCAAGCGCAATACCCGGTGTCGCGCGTGAGCTGTGACCCGGATCGCGCGAATGACTGGCCCGACCGTTACACTGTGGCCATTCGTCGCAGCGGCCCCTGATTGAACAAGGAATCCAATGTCGCAACTGAGCACCGATTGGCGCCATCGTCCCACCCATCACAAGGTCTGGGCACTGGCTGCGCCGATGATCCTGTCCAATGTCTCCGTCCCGCTGGTAGCGCTGGTCGACAGCACGGTCATCGGCCACCTGCCCCATGCTCACCAGCTCGGCGCTGTGGCCGTAGGCGCCACGCTGTTCACCTTCATGGTCGGCCTGATGGGGTTCCTACGCATGGGTTCCACCGGCTTCGCCGCCCAGGCCGCCGGGCGTGCCGACGGCGCGGCGCTGCGCCAGGTGCTGGTGCAGGGCCTGCTACTGGCGGTGGCCTTTGCCCTGCTGATCGGCCTGCTCGCCCTGCCCTTCAGCCAGCTGGCGCTGCACGCCATGCAGCCAAGCGAGGCGTTGCAGCAATCCACCGAAGACTTCTTCCACACCCGCTTGCTCGGCCTGCCGGCAGCGCTGGCCAGTTATGCGCTGGTCGGCTGGTTCCTCGGCACCCAGAACGCGCGGGCGCCGCTAGCGATTCTGCTGACCACCAACCTGCTGAACATCGCTCTCAACCTGTGGTTCGTGCTGGGCCTGAACTGGGGCGTGCTGGGCTCGGCACGGGCCTCGGTGATCGCCGAATGGAGCGCCGCGTTGCTCGGCCTTGCCCTGACCCGCCCGGCCCTGCGCGCCTACCCGGGGCAGATCGTGTGGTCAACGCTCAAACGCTGGCAGGCCTGGCGCCCGCTGCTGGCGGTGAACCGCGACATCTTTCTGCGCAGCCTGGCGCTGCAGCTGGTGTTTCTGCTGATCACCGTGCAGGGTGCGCGCCTGGGTGAAGCCACGGTGGCGGCCAATGCCCTGCTGCTCAACGGGCTGCTGCTCACCGCTTACGCCCTCGATGGCCTGGCGCACGCCGTGGAGGCGCTGTGCGGGCATGCCATCGGTGCACGGGACCGGGATACCTTGCGCCGCTCGCTGGTCGTGGCCTGTGGTTGGTCGTTGATCATCAGCCTGGGTTTTGCCGGCTTGTTCCTGCTGGGCGGGCACCTGTTCATCGACCTGCAGACCAATATTGATAGCGTGCGGGCGGCGGCTTATCCGTACCTGCCATACCTGGCATTGCTGCCGTTGATTGCGGTGTGGAGTTATCTGCTGGACGGGTTGTTCATTGGTGCAACCCGGGCGCGGGAGATGCGCAATGCGATGTTGCTTTCGGTGCTGATTGCTTTGCCCTTTGGGGTGGTCATGAGCGGGTTTGGCAACCATGGGTTGTGGTTGGCCTTTCTCGGATTCATGGCGTTGCGGGCGGTGACGTTGGGGTGGTTTGGGTGGAAATTGAATCTGCAAGGCAAGTGGGTGGCGGAGCAGGGGACCACAATATGATCCCGAAGATCAGCAATGGATCAAGGCAGCTATCAGATATGCGAAGACGTTCGGCTACTAAATGGCTGATAGCCGCCCTGCTTCTGCTCGCCCTCGGACAAGCCCTATGGATTCTCACCTCAGGCTCCAAACCTGTGTTGACCAAGGTTGTTTCTGTCACTCCTATTGGCAAACACAGCGCAGTCTATGAAGTGCTAAGCAATGACGGTGGGGCGACGGTGCCGCTGGTTTATTTGTACTTTGTGGCTGAACAAACTCAGCGAGATGAGCAGGTTCTACCAAACCTGAAGAGACTTACACCCTTTCTGGTAACACGGCAATCTGGCGCGATAGAGCATGTGGAGGGGTTGAAAATAGCGGCCCGAACTCAGGAAACGGTGTACAGCTATTCGAGCACATCGATTCTCAAAGAGAATGGTGCTGTTGTGCCAATCACTATCGAGCTCACGGCAACAGTTCAACCAAAGTAGAAAAAGAAGGGGCCGTATAGTGGCCCCACTTTCACTCAAGAAGATGGCTTGGCGCGCCGTGGGGGGCCCTGTGCGGGCATGCCATTGGGGATCGAGAGACCTCGCGCCGCTCGCTGGTGGTGGCCTGTGGTTGGTCGTTGATCACCAGCCTGGGGGGGCGGTTGAAGCAGCGAGATTTGTGGGTTGGTGAGGGTGCATGCCTTGGGTTTTGCGAGGG
>MTEX01009710.1_pt1 | contig 13916 bp, 12 predicted proteins | sample 1042691 | NCBI WGS metagenome assembly MTEX01 (sample SAMN06185810, study PRJNA358809) | soil metagenome | isolation source: soil biostimulated with molasses as carbon source | place: India | collected 2015-05-23
TTGGCTGGTACCTGGCAACACGACCCGGCGGCAAGGAGTTTCGCTCCCGGTTCAACGCTTTGGAAGACACACAAGCGCAGTGCGCCAACGTTCGTGCGTTTTTCAGCGAACGTCGACAGAGCCTTGAGACAGAGGACGGACAAGGGGTGGCCGCATGACGATGATGACCGAGACATTTGTGAGTGGAACAACGCCCGTGAGCGACAACGCCAACCTGAAACAGCACCTCAACACGCCGAGCGAAGAGGGCCAGACCCTTCGCGACAGCGTCGAGAAGGCGCTGCACAACTACTTCGCCCACCTGGAAGGCGCGACCGTGACGGACGTGTACAACCTGGTGCTCTCCGAAGTCGAGGCGCCCCTGCTCGAAAGCGTGATGAACTACGTCAAGGGCAACCAGACCAAGGCCAGCGAGATGCTCGGGCTGAACCGAGGCACCCTGCGCAAGAAGCTCAAGCAGTACGACTTGCTGTAAGCAAGAATCCCAACCAGAAAAGGCGGCTCCCTGAACAGAGGCGCCTTTTTTGCTGACTCCACCGCGTTATTGGAACCCGAAATGACCGACCAGACTACCCGCCTGCCAGTCCGCCGCGCCCTGATCAGCGTCTCCGACAAGACCGGTATCCTCGAATTCGCCCGTGAGCTGCAGCAGCTCGGTGTCGAGATCCTGTCCACCGGCGGCACCTACAAGCTGCTCAAGGACAACGGCGTCAACGCGGTGGAAGTGGCCGACTACACCGGCTTCGCCGAAATGATGGATGGCCGGGTCAAGACCCTGCACCCGAAAATCCACGGCGGCATCCTCGGCCGTCGCGGCATCGACGACGCCATCATGAACGAGCACGGCATCAAGCCGATCGACCTGGTGGCGGTCAACCTGTACCCGTTCGAGGCGACCATTTCCAAGCCTGGCTGTGACCTGCCGACCGCCATCGAGAACATCGACATCGGTGGCCCGACCATGGTCCGTTCCGCGGCCAAGAACCACAAGGACGTCGCCATCGTGGTCAACGCCAGCGACTATGCCGGCATCGTCGAAGGCCTCAAGGCCGGCGGCCTGACCTACGCCCAGCGTTTCGACCTGATGCTCAAGGCATTCGAGCACACCGCCGCCTACGACGGCATGATCGCCAACTACATGGGCACCATCGACCAGGCCAAGGAAACCCTCAGCACCGAAGGCCGCAGCGAGTTCCCGCGCACCTTCAACAGCCAGTTCGTCAAGGCCCAGGAAATGCGCTACGGCGAGAACCCGCACCAGAGCGCGGCGTTCTACGTCGAGGCGAAGAAAGGCGAAGCCAGCGTTTCCACCGCCATCCAGCTGCAGGGCAAGGAGCTGTCGTTCAACAACGTGGCCGACACCGACGCCGCGCTGGAATGCGTGAAGAGCTTCGTCAAGCCAGCCTGCGTCATCGTCAAGCACGCCAACCCGTGCGGCGTTGCCGTGGTACCTGAAGAGGAAGGCGGTATCCGCAAGGCCTACGACCTGGCCTACGCCACCGACACCGAGTCAGCGTTCGGTGGCATCATCGCCTTCAACCGCGAGCTGGATGGCGAAACCGCCAAGGCCATCGTCGACCGCCAGTTCGTCGAAGTGATCATTGCACCGAAAATCTCCCAGGCCGCCCGCGAGGTGGTTGCTGCCAAGCAGAACGTCCGCCTGCTGGAATGCGGCGAGTGGCCAGCCGAGCGCGCTGCCGGTTGGGACTTCAAGCGCGTCAACGGTGGCCTGCTGGTGCAGAGCCGCGACATCGGCATGATCAGCGCCGATGACCTGAAGATCGTGACCAAGCGCGCACCGACCGAGCAAGAGATCCACGACCTGGTATTCGCCTGGAAAGTGGCCAAGTTCGTCAAGTCCAACGCCATCGTCTACGCCAAGCAGCGCCAGACCATCGGCGTCGGTGCCGGCCAGATGAGCCGCGTCAACTCCGCCCGCATCGCGGCCATCAAGGCTGAGCATGCCGGCCTGCAGGTACAGGGTGCTGTCATGGCATCGGATGCGTTCTTCCCGTTCCGTGATGGCATCGACAACGCAGCTAAAGTGGGTATCAGCGCCGTGATCCAGCCAGGTGGCTCGATGCGCGATGCCGAGGTGATTGCTGCCGCTGACGAAGCTGGCATCGCCATGGTCTTCACCGGCATGCGCCACTTCCGCCACTGATTTACGGCAATCGGCCGCACTGAAGCAGGCATCTGCTGCGTTGGGGCCGGTTTCGCTGATGCTCATTGCCAGAAGGCAACTCCGCTCATCGCAACCGGCCCCGCCTTGCATCTACCTGCTTCATTGCGACCTCGTACAGCGTGAGGTTTTGCCTCTCGCCCGAAAGAACTCGAGGTTTTGACATGAAAGTTTTGATCATCGGCAGCGGCGGTCGTGAACACGCCCTGGCCTGGAAAGTCGCCCAGGACCCACGTGTCGAGAAAGTCTTCGTTGCCCCGGGCAACGCCGGCACCGCCACCGAAGCCAAGTGCGAAAACGTCGCTATCGACGTCAATGCGCTGGAACAACTGGCCGACTTCGCCGAGCAGAACGTACAAATGACCATCGTCGGCCCGGAAGCGCCGCTGGTCGCCGGTGTCGTCGACTTGTTCCGCAGCCGTGGCCTGGACTGCTTCGGCCCGACCAAGGGCGCGGCCCAGCTGGAAGGCTCCAAGGCCTTCACCAAGGACTTCCTGGCCCGGCACAAGATTCCAACCGCCGACTACCAGAACTTCACCGAAATCGAGCCAGCCCTGGCCTACCTGCAGGAAAAAGGCGCGCCGATCGTGATCAAGGCCGATGGCCTGGCCGCCGGCAAAGGCGTGATCGTCGCCATGACCCTCGAGGAAGCCGAAGCCGCCGTGCGCGACATGCTGGCTGGCAATGCCTTCGGTGACGCCGGTTCGCGCGTGGTGATCGAAGAATTTCTCGACGGCGAGGAAGCCAGCTTCATCGTCATGGTCGATGGCCAGAACGTGCTGCCCATGGCCACCAGCCAGGACCACAAGCGCGTCGGCGACCAGGACACCGGCCCGAATACTGGCGGCATGGGTGCCTATTCCCCTGCCCCGGTGGTCACCGCCGATGTGCACCAGCGCGTGATGGACCAGGTAATCTGGCCGACCGTGCGTGGCATGGCCGAAGAAGGCAACGTCTATACCGGCTTCCTCTACGCCGGCCTGATGATCGACAAGGCGGGCAACCCCAAGGTCATCGAGTTCAACTGCCGCTTCGGCGACCCGGAAACCCAGCCGGTCATGCTGCGCCTGGAGTCGAGCCTGGTGCTGCTGGTCGAGGCTGCATTCGCCAAGGCGCTGGACAAGGTCGAAGCCCAGTGGGACCCGCGCCCGAGCCTGGGCGTGGTGCTGGCCGCCGGCGGTTACCCGGGTGACTATGCCAAGGGTGATGTGATCAACGGCCTGGAAGCAGCGGCCAAGATCGAAGGCAAGGTATTCCATGCCGGTACTTCGCTGAAAGACGGCCAGGTGGTCACCAACGGTGGCCGCGTGCTCTGTGCCACCGCCATGGGTGCCAGCGTTGCCGACGCCCAGCAGCAGGCCTATCGCCTGGCCAAGGAAGTCAGCTGGAACGGCAGCTTCTACCGTAGCGACATCGGCTACCGGGCCATTGCCCGCGAGCGCGGTGAGCACCAGCAGTAAGCTTTACCGGAGCGCCGTGACGCCCAGGGTTGGAAAAACCCAGGCGCACGGCCCCCGGCTCGTCGACAGGGCCCCGCGCGGGCCTTGCCTTCGACTTGGCGCGCCGCGCATAGTTACTACCTGGCACCTAGGCTAAGAAGGGATTTCGTAGTGCGTCGGCTTCGGATTGCCTCAGTTCTGATCGTCAGCTTGCTGACCCTGCTCTGCCTGTTCCCGGCTGCCGCCGAACATGACGGAGGCTGGGCCATGCTGCTCGACGAACAGGCCAACCTGCAACTGAGCGACGTGCGCTCCGAGCGTTACCGCAACCAGTTCAGCCCGCTGGCCCTCGCCGACCTGGATGCCGCTCCGGCGGAACAGGCCATGTGGCTGCACTACCGTTTGGCCCCCAGCGAGCAGGAACAACTGCTGCGGGTGTTCGCCCCAGACCTGTCCGGCCTGGACCTCTACGCCCTCGAAGGCGACAAGCTTCTGCGTCAGCTGCACCACGGCCGCCAGGCTGGCAATGCCAGCCCGACCCTGCGTGGCAGCGACCATGTCTTACCCCTGCCCAACAGCAAGCAACCGGTAGACATCTACCTGCGCCTGGTCTCCGAGCACCAGCTGCGCCCGGCCATCAGCCTGGAGCCTGCGGCCGTGGCCGCCTCCGACCAACGCCAGCCGCTGCTGTTCGGCATGCTGTTCGGCGGCCTGGTGATGCTGATCCTGCACAACCTGATCCGCTTCTTCTACAGCCGCTCCAGCACCGCCCTGATCCTGGCGCTCTACCATGGCCTGATGCTGCTCAGCGGCCTGATCCTGCTGAACCTCAGCGGCCCCTGGTGGCACGTCTGGCACAGCGCACAGACGCCCGCCGCCTACCTCACACTGGTCCTGGCCGGCCTGGCGGGGCTGTATTTCACCCAGCACTTCTTCGCACCGTGCAACTCACCGCGGCTGAATCGCCTGCTGCAGGGCGACATGCTGGTGGTCGGTGTCAGCGGGCTGGTACTGCTGTTCGTCGACACCCTGCCGCTGAACCTGATGACCTACGCCCTGATGGCCCTGGGTAGCGTCAGCATGCTGCTGGTCAGCAGTTATCACTGGTACAAGGGTTATGCCCCGGCACGGGTGTTCAGCCTGGCGATGGTGGTGTTCAACCTCGGCGGCCTGGTGCTGCTGCCGGCGCTGCTTGGCCTCACCCGCACGCCGACACCCTGGCTGCTGTGCATTCTGCTGGGCTTGACCGTGGCCAGCGGCCTGCTGCTCAACCTGGCGGTCAGCGAACGTCTGCGGCGAATGAGCGAGGAGCGCTTCAGCGCCAGCCGCGCCCTGGCCGCCAGCAATGCCGAAATCAACGCCAAGGCCGAATTCCTGGCCAAGATCAGCCACGAAATCCGTACGCCGATGAACGGGGTGCTGGGCATGACCGAGTTGCTGCTGGGCACCCCGTTGTCGGTCAAGCAGCGCGATTATGTGCAGACCATCCACAGCGCCGGCAACGAACTGCTCACGCTGATCAACGAGATTCTCGACATTTCCAAGCTGGAATCCCGGCAGATCGAACTGGATGACGTGCAGTTCGACCTCAATGCGCTGATCGAGGATTGCCTGAACATCTTCCGCGCCAAGGCCGAGCAGCAGAACGTCGAACTGATCAGCTTTACCCAACCACAAGTGCCAAGGGTGATCAGCGGCGATCCCACACGCCTGCGCCAGGCCTTGTCGAGCCTGCTGGAAAACGCCTTGAAGAACACCGATCAGGGCGAAATCCTGCTGGTAGTGGCGCTGGACCAACGGGGCGAGGTACCGCGCCTGCGCATTGCCGTGCAGGACAGCGGCGAGCCGTTGCCTGCTGCCGACCGCGAAGCCTTGCTGCAGGCCGAACTGCACAGCCACCACTTCCTCTCCAGCAACAAGCTGGGCGGCCACCTCGGGCTGGTCATTGCCAAGCAGTTGATCGGCCTGATGCAAGGCGAGTTCGGCATCAAGAGCAGCAGCGGCATGGGCAATACCTTGTGGCTGGCGCTACCACTCGACCCTTCGCGCCTGGAGCAGCCACCGGCCGATCTCGACGGCCCGCTACGTGACGCCCGCGTGCTGGTGGTGGACGACAACGACACCTGCCGCAAGGTGCTGGTACAGCAGTGCAGCGCCTGGGGCATGAACGTCAGCGCGGTGCCGTCGGGCAAGGAAGCCCTGGCCCTGCTGCGCACCAAGGCCCATCTGCGCGACTATTTCGACGCCGTGCTGCTGGACCAGAACATGCCGGGCATGACCGGCATGCAACTGGCCGCCAAGATCAAGGAAGACCCGAGCCTGAACCACGACATCCTGGTGGTGATGCTCACCGGTATCAGCAACGCGCCGAGCAAGGTCATTGCACGCAACGCCGGGGTCAAACGGATTCTCGCCAAGCCGGTGGCCGGCTACACGCTGAAGACCACCCTCGCCGAAGAACTGGCCCAGCGCGGTCGCGAGCAGGCCATCCCTGCCAGCCCGCCCGGCACCGCACAGGCGCTGGAGCTGCCTGGCGACTTCCGCGTACTGGTCGCCGAGGACAACAGCATTTCGACCAAGGTGATCCGTGGCATGCTGGGCAAGCTCAACCTCGAGCCCGACACCGCCAGCAATGGCGAAGAAGCCTTGCAAGCAATGAAGGCGCAGCGTTATGACCTGGTGCTGATGGACTGCGAAATGCCGATACTGGATGGCTTCTCGGCCACCCAGCAACTACGCGCCTGGGAAGCCGCCAACCAGCGCCAGCGCACCCCGGTGGTGGCGCTGACCGCGCACATTCTTGCCGAACACAAGGAACGCGCGCGCCTGGCCGGGATGGACGGGCACATGGCCAAACCGGTGGAATTGTCGCAGTTGCGCGAGCTGATCCAGTATTGGGCCAGTCAGCGGGAAACCAAGGTGGACCCGGCGCCTACCTCCTGATCGGTATTGCCTGTACAGGCAACCCTGATGCTGCTGATACACTTGCCCACACCTTTCCTGCCAGGGGCTCCCCCATGCTCCATGAGTTGTTCAGCGTCTACCTGAAAATGCTCGTGCTCTACAGCCCGTTCTTCGTGCTGTCGTGCTTCATCAGCCTGACCCGCGGCCACTCCAGCAAGGAGCGCAAGCAACTGGCCTGGAAGGTGGCGATTGCCGTGCTCATTGCCAGTGTCCTGCTTTACCTGTTCGGGCGGGCGATCTTCGGTATTTTCGGCATCACCGCCGACGCCTTCCGCATCGGCGCCGGCAGCGTGCTGTTCATCTCGGCACTGGGCATGGCCCAAGGCAAGTCGGCGGTCCAGGCAGACAACGTGCAGCAGGATGTCACCATCGTACCGCTAACCATCCCGCTGACTGTCGGCCCCGGTACCATCGGCGCACTGCTGGTAATGGGGGTGGGCCACCCACACTGGGACGACAAGGTGCTGGCCATTATCAGCATCGCACTGGCCAGCTTCACTGTCGGCCTGGTGCTGTACCTCTCGCACCGCATCGAGCGCATCCTCGGTGACCAGGGCCTGCAGATCGTCAGCCGGCTGATGGGGCTGTTCGTCTGTGCCCTGGCCGCGCAGATCATCTTCACCGGTATCAAAGGCTACCTGGCACCCTAGACGCCGTACTCCAGTATGCGCTGCAGGCAAACCTGAACCACACGATCCTGCACCTTGGGCAGGAAGCTCTGCTCGAAGGCAAGGATATTGAAGCGTACCAACTCGGCACGCACGTCTTTATGGCTGCGCTTGTGGCTGATGAAGCCCGCGCGGAACGCCGCGCGCGTGTCCGTTTCGTGGTACAGCACCATGTCGACACGATTCGCTCCGGCAGGTGCGCAGGGCAGTAGCTGGAAATGCTGCCGCTCGTAGGCATAGCGCTCAAGCGATTGCAGCGCTGACGGCTTGGCCAGCAGACTCTGCATGGAGCGGCTGCTTGCCGAGGCGAAATGGTCGCCGGCGGTTGCCGCAATGGTTGCCAGCACCTGGTCCGTCTGCCTGGCGCGGCTTTCCTCGGGCCAGTGCACCTGCTCGGCAGACACTGCGTCCCAGCCCATGAACTTGAGCTGGTTGCGGTAGTAGGCCAACCAGTCCTTGATCAAGCCTTCCTTGTATGCCGTCTCGGTAGCTCGCTCGGCCATGGCCAAGGCCAGTTTCACCTTGTTTCCCTGCACTGCAGAAACCCCTGGCAGGAACGAAACGATTCCCGCGCCGATCACGGCTGAACTGCTCTCATTCATGATGCGCTCCTGATTGCAGCATAAGGGTCAAAGCGATATTCCCCCTGGGCATCCTTGCTTTTCATCAGTGTTTGCAGCGCCTCTCGCTGGCCTTGGAAGCGCCCGTTATCGAGTACCAAGGACACCCCGTTGAACTCGGCCTGGCCCTTCAATGCCTGCTCGCGCAGCAACGAATCCAGCGGAATATCAGCGATTGGCCTATCGAACTGCAAAGTGATACTGCAAAGGTCAAGCGCCGGCCCCGGCTTTAGCAGACCAAGCTCGATCACCAGATCCGCCCCCTGCGTGGCAAATTTCAACAGGTGGCGAAAACCTCCGCTTGACATGCCCAAGCCTGACTTGAAGGCGGCCAATACCGCCTCATGCCGTATCGAGCGCATCCTCAGCCAGGCTTCCAGTGGCTGGATCCGCGTGTTTCGCGAAGGCTGCCCCAGTTGTTTGAAATCGTGAGTGCTGGCCAGCTTGATCCAGCCCAGTTGGCCGTAGACCTCTCGATAGGCGTGGTACCAACCTTGGTAGTCGTCAAAGCGTGATCCCACGTTCCTGTTGGCCACCAACTGCGCGTAGAGAATCGAGTCGAAAGCGGCCTGGCGCTGGATCTCGCCCGTGCCGGCGGGATACAGCAATGCCGTTCCACCAATCAACATCAGTTGCTCAACTGCTTTATCCATAACCGTTGCCTCGTCACCCTGAAATGAATGAGGCGGCGTCACTACAACGCCGCCCAGCAGTCAGATGTCGTACTGCAGAACATTCTCGACGCTGCGCACGCCGATCTTGTTTTCCACGGTTTCGCGGACTTTGTCATAGACGAAGTTGTTGAGCGTGAGCACCGCCATGCCGGCGTAGTAGTAGTTTTTCTCCAGCTTCCACTGGATGCCCAGGACGTCGTCATCAAGGTTCGGCGCAGATGCTTGAATGCAGCTCACCACCAAAACCACATCATTGTTTGCGGTTTCGACGCAGGCAGCCATACCGACCATGCCACGCGCCTTGTTCTTGCGTTTGTGGTCGAGGACCTTGGTGTCATGTTCGACGGTGCTCAGCTTGTCGAACGCCAGCTTCGCCAGTTCACCCAGCTTGGTACCGCCGAGCATCGCCGAACCCGCCACACCGATCGCTCGTATGGCAACAGCACCGACGGTGACAGACAGTTCTGCCGAGGTTTCCAGCTCGAAGCTACGGCGCGGGATGGTGTAGCCGAGGTCACGCATGACATCGACGAACTTGTCGTACCATTCGCGGCATTGCGTTTCGGCATCGAAAGCCTTATCGGCCACCAGGGTGGCGAAATGGAAGGCGTTCCTTACATCATGACGGTTTTGCGCAGACATACCGGCGCCACACGCCAGCAGGTTGCCTTCAACCAGAATGGCGGTGTCGCTGGTGGTGGTGATTTGCTTTTCATCGGACATGGGGAAACTCCTTGATGGTTGCCCTCGATTCAGGGGCAACCACCCTAGCCAGCGCGCTGGCGATGCAGCGCGCTGAAGGGTTTCCGCGGCAATCAGCTGGCCGAGGGGTACCAGCGTGGCGTGTACGCCCATACCCCGCCAGCCAGGCGAGGAAACACGCAGGTTGTCGAGGAGCCCACCAGCACCATGGTGCGCATGTCGACCATTTCCGGCACCAGCTCGGCCAATGGGACTACCTTCAGCGTCTGCCCCGGCCTACCGATGTCGCGGCCAAGGACTACGGGCGTAGTCCCCTCACGGTGCCGACGTACCACCTCCAGCGCCACGCCCAGCTGATGCGGCCGGGCTTTGGAAATCGGGTTGTAGAACGCCAGCACCAGGTCGGCCTGCGCCGCCAGGTCCAGGCGCTTTTCAATGATCGACCAGGGCTTGAGGTTGTCCGACAGCGACATCACGCAGAAGTCATGCCCCAGTGGCGCCCCAGCCTGCGCGGCCGTCGCCAGTGAAGCCGACACCCCCGGCAGGATCTCCAGGTCAACGCGATGCCAGGCAGGATCGCTGGATTCATGCAGCGCTTCAAGTACCGCAGCCGCCATGGCGAACACGCCCGGGTCGCCCGACGACACCACCACCACCGAACGGCCCTGGGCCGCCAGTTCGAAGGCATGCCGGGCGCGCAGCATCTCTTCGCGGTTGTCGGTGCAGTGCAGCACTTGATCGTCACGGAACGGGCCGGCCATGCGTACGTAGGTTTCGTAACCCAGCACATCTTCGGCCCGCGCCAGCTCGGCCTTGACCGCCGGTACCATCAGCTCGGCAGCGCCCGGGCCGAGGCCGATCACCGCCAGGCGCCCACGACGGCGGCCAACCCGCGCCACCTCGACCGGTGCAGGTGCCACCGCGATGACCATGTCGGCCACCTCGATCAGTTGCGCGTCTGGCAATGCTTCGGCCAGCATGCCGGCGACATCCTGCGGCTTGGCGGCAAAACGCAAGGCAACGCCCAGTGCCTGGGCGGCTGCGTGCAGTGCGCTATCGGCCATGGTTTGTTCGTCCGCCAGCACACACGCCAGCGAAGGCTCGGCGATACCGGCCTGCTGCAAGGCGGCGCGAATGCCGTGCAGATTGCCACCGGCAACACCCACTACCACCGAGCGCGGGTGAATCAGCAGTTCGTTGCGGCTGGCCGGACGCGCCTGAGGCCCTACATGGATGGTGCGCCGAGCCTCGTCACTGGCAGGCAGCTGCGCCTGCTGCAACCACGGCGCATGCCCTTCGATGCGCACTGTTTCGCCAGCCAGCAGGTCGGAAACAAAGCGCTTGCCTTGCTCGATATCCGCCAGCGCGTAGCCCTGCGGCGGGCTCAGCAGGCAGGTCCCGAAACGCAGTTCGCCACTGGTGGTAATCGCCGCAGCAACGCCCAACGCTTCGCCGATTTCGCGCGCCATCAGGTTCACGCCCGCCAGGCCGCCGAGCAGCGGTACCACGGCGCTGCCGTCTTCAGCCACCGCCAGCACCGGTGGTTCCACGCCCTTCTCGCTGAGCAGGCTGGCCAGGCTGCGAATCACGATCCCTGCAGCACAGAGGGCAATGATCGGCGTGTCCTGCAGGTACAGCGCTCGCATGGTATCGCCGAACGCGCTGTAGGAAAGGTCGGCCCCTTCGACCCGGCCTTGCAGGCCATGGATCGACGCCTGTGGATAACATTGCCGGATACGCTGCGCCGTGGCCAGGCTGCCCTGGCCCAAAATGACAATCGCCGGAGCCTTGTGCATGTTCAGCCCTGCCATTTTTCACCCGGCACGATGATCAGCGAGAAGTACGGCGACGACTGTGGGTCGACCTGATCCAGCGGCACGATCTTCTGGTTGGCCATGGTCGCCCGCTCGACATACAGCGCGCGGCCGTCCAGGCCCAGTTCAGCCAGCACCTCGCGCACCTTGGGGAAGTTGCGGCCAAGCTTCATGATCACCGCCGCATCGGCGTCGGCCAGGCGACGACGAAGCTCTTCGGCGGGCAACACGCCAGACAGCACCGACAGGCTCTGGTTGCGATACACCAGCGGCGCGCCCAATACCGAGGCACCACCGAGCATCGAACAGACGCCGGGCACCACTTCGGCCTCATAGCGCTGCGCCAGGCGGTCGTGCAGGTACATGTAGGAACCGTAGAAGAACGGGTCGCCTTCGCAGATCACCGCCACGTCGCGACCGGCATCCAGGTGCTCGGCCACTTGCACGCTGGCCTCGTCATAGAAATCGCTGATCACCTGTTCATAGGACAACGGCGCCGGCAGGGCTTCGGTGGTGACCGGGTAGACCAGCGGCAGCAGGGTCTGCTCGGGCTGCAGGTGCGCCTCGATGATGCCAAAGGCATTGCCGCGCTTGCCCTTGGCCACGAAATAGCCGACCACCGGCGCTTCACGCAGCAGGCGCAGGGCTTTCAGGGTTATCAGTTCAGGGTCGCCAGGGCCTACGCCGAGGCCGAGCAGACGTCCACGCGGCGCCATCATTCTACCTCCGTGGCCAGGGCGTTGACCGCGGCAGCGGCCATCGCGCTACCGCCCAGGCGGCCCTGCATGATCACGAACGGCACGCCACGGCTGTCGGCGGCGAGCATCGCCTTGGACTCGGCGGCGCCGACGAAGCCGACCGGGAAGCCGAGGATCAACGCCGGCTTGGGTGCACCGGCGTCGAGCATTTCCAGCAGGTAGAACAATGCAGTGGGGGCATTGCCGATCACCACCACGCTGCCTTCCAGGTACGGCCGCCAAAGCTCCAGGGCCACGGCGGAGCGGGTATTGCCGGCGTCTTTCGCCAGCCCCGGCACGCTCGGGTCGCGCAGGGTGCAGATCACTTGGTTGTCGGCTGGCAGGCGCGCCCGGGTGATGCCTTCGGCCACCATGTGCGCATCGCACAGGATCGGCGCCCCCCTCTGCAGCGCTTCGCGCCCGGCGCGGCCGGCGCCTTCGGAGAACTGCAGGCCATCGATGGCCTCGACCATGCCGCAGGCGTGAATCACCCGCACGGCGAGCTTTTCGAGGTCTGCGGGGATCCGCTCGAGTCGGGCTTCCTCACGGATGATCCGGAAGGAATTGCGATAGATCTCCTGGCCATCGCGGATGTAGTCAATCATCAAGGTGCTCCGTCGGCAGGTCGAGCATGGCGCCTGCTTCATTCAAGGTAAGGTCGGTGGCGCGCAGGGCGCCGAAGCCCGGCTGGCTGGCATCACGCAGGTACAGGTCATAACGGCCCGGCGAGCGGGCCAGCAGGGTGGCCGGGGCAACATGGGCCACGGCGCAGGATCGGGGGCAACCGGACAAGTGCACGCTGCCAGGTGCACCCGGGCCGAGCAGCGCGGCCAGGGTAACGGCGTCGGCCTTGGTTTCGCCGAGGGCCTTGGCGCAGCCACTGCTGCCAGCGCAGGCATTGATCCGGGCCAGCGGCTCATGGGCGTGGCACAGCAGGCCCAGGGCGCCCAGGGCGGCTTGGGCCTGGGCGACGGCTTGCGCCTGGATATTGGTCAGCACCAGGCTTTGCCAAGGGCTCAGGCGCAGGCTGCCATCGCCCAGTTCACGGGCGACACGGGCGGCCCCGCGCAGCATGGCCGGGGTCAGGCGGCCCTGCGGCGGGGCAACGCCCAAGGCCAGCCCCTGCGCCTGGGGCAGCACACCCAGCCATCGGGCATCGTACGCTTCACGTCGCCAGCCGAGCACGGCGGCATCGCGGCGGATGGCCAGGCCAAGGCCGTCGATGAAATCGCCTGGCGAACACACTGCGAGCAACTGGCGCATGCGCGATTGGGCCGGGGTGGCCAGGTCGAGGAAGCGTTCCAGCACGGCACGCACCAGTGTCAGGCCTTGCTCCAGTGGCACCGCGCCGAGCACCTGGCCGTCAGCCGGGCAGCCCGCCAGGCCGAACGCCAGCCAGGTCTGCTGCTGCAGATGCAGGGCCGACAGCCACAGGTCATGAGGATGTTCGAGCATGGCCAGGCGCTCGCCGGCATCCAGCTGCACGGCGAACTTGGCCGACAGCTGATGAAAGCGCGGGGTACCTTCCAGCAGGTCGAGGATCTGCCCGGCCAGCGGCCGAGCGTCCAGCAGCATGGCCGGATCATGGCCAGCCAGCGGACTGAGCATCAGGTTACGCACATCGTCGCCAGCGGCATCACGCGGGCCCAGGCCGGCAGCGAGCAAGGTCTCGACCAGGCCCTGGTGGTCGCTGCCGATGCCGCGGATCTGCAGGTTGCCGCGGTTGGTGGCCTCGATCACACCGCCGGCAAAACGCTCGGCCGCCGTCGCCACCGCGTCGGCCTGGTCGGCGAGCAGCAGGCCACCCGCCAGCTTGATGCGGCAAATACCGCCATCCCGGGCACTGACGATACGCCACAACCCCGGACAGGCCGAGGGGCGGGGCGTTACTTGGGGGGTATGGGCCTGCGTCAATGGGGTATCCGGCAGTCTGTGAAAATGCGCTTGAGTGTAGAAGGCGCGGTATTATGCCTGCTTTGTCCGGCGGCATGAAAAGCCGGTGGTCGAGCATCATTCGAGTTTGCGCTGAAATTTTGGGGGCGCTGGGCACCCCATCGCGACGCAAGGCCGCTCCTGCAAGGATCACCGCACCTCGGTAGGAGCGGCCTTGCGTCCC
>MTEX01011636.1_pt3 | contig 13675 bp, 12 predicted proteins | sample 1042691 | NCBI WGS metagenome assembly MTEX01 (sample SAMN06185810, study PRJNA358809) | soil metagenome | isolation source: soil biostimulated with molasses as carbon source | place: India | collected 2015-05-23
TTAGTAAGCCATGCTCCAGGTCAGGGTGTAGGTGCGCCCACGCCCCTGGTAGTCATACAGGTACGCTGGCCCGTAGGTCGGTGAATAGAACAGCGTCGCGCGCTGCCCCCAGACCGTACTGTACTGCTTGTCCAGCAGGTTCTGGATGCCGGCGCTGAAGGTGCCGAAGCCGGTGTCCTGGCTAGCCAGCAGGTCGAAGGTGGTGTAGCCGTCGATCTCGTGGTCGGCATCGTCCTTCAAGCTGAACGCGTGGTTGGCCTGCAAGCGCGCCGTACGGCCGTCACCCTTCCAGCCGACGAACGCGGTGGCCTTGGACAGCGAGGCATAGCGGGCATCCCGCTTGATCCAGTCGCCATCGGCATCCTCTTGTTCGGAACGGGTCAGGTGCAACGTGCCGCCGGTTTCCCAGCCGCTCTGGAAGTGACGGGTCAGTGCACCTTCGAAACCGAAGTCACGGCTCTTCTGCTCTTCCACATCGATGGTCAGGGTCTGCGAATCGACGTTGATGATCTTGTCCGACCAGATGTAGTACAGCGCCGCCTGGGCATCCCAGTCCAGGTCGGCATAGCGCCAGCCCAGCTCCACCTGGCGGCTCTTGATACCGGCCAGCGGGTTGTCGGCGACACTCAGGCCAGGCTTGCCGTAGTACTTGGCCGGGTCGGGCAGGTCGAAGCCTTCGCCGTAGTTGGTCCACACCTGGTGACCGTTCTTGAAGTCATAGATGGCTCCAACGTTGAACAGGTTGACCTGGTAGTCGTTGCTGCCGCCCGGCACACCCTTGAAGTCGCTGACGTCCACGTCCATCTGCTGGCGCCGGGCGCCGCCGGACAGGGTCAGGTTGTCGCTGGCATGCCAATCCAGCTGGGCGTAGATCGATACACCGTCGACCTGATAGCTGGGGTAGCGCGCGGCCTTGCTGTCCTTGTCCAGCTCCAGGCCGCCCGACTCGGAAGAAGCCTGGGCGTTGAAGGTGGTCTGCTGGGCATTGAAACGCTCATGGTCCAGATCGACACCATACGTCAGCTTCAGCGTGTCCCACTGCTTGGCGAACAGGCCCTTGAGGCTGGTGACCTCGAAGTTCTGCTGCGAGGCGGCAAAGTACACCCCGCGCGAGCCCGTGGGGGTGGCGCGGTTGTAGTACGGGAACGGGTAGAAGTTGTCGTTTTCCTTGCGGTACGAGGCCTGCAGGTAGAAATCCTGGCCCAGCACGTCGCTGTGGTGGTAGTTGGCGTTGAGCAGCAGGCGCCGGGTACGCGGCTCCAGGCCCGGCGAGTAGCCACTGCGCAACTCGGCGTCTTCGAGGTCGGACGGGGCGTTGTAGTTGAGGTTGGGGAAGTAGATACCGGTACTGCCATGGTTACCCGAGTCATAGTACTGGGCCAGCAGGTCGAGGCTCTGCTGGTCATTCAGTTGCAGCCCGAGGGTACCGAGCACGTCGACAGTGCGGTTGTACTGCAGGTCGGTCTGGGTGTTGTCGATGAAGATCTGCTCGCCCGCGCCGTCGTAGAAGGCTTCGTTCTGCTCGCCGGAGATCCCCAGGCGGGCGTTGACCCGCTCGTTGCCGCCACTGATCGACTGGGCGATACGGGTGGACAGGCCGTCGCTGTTGTTGAAGCCGCTGCTGGCGCCAAGCTGGGTCTCGAAGCGTGCCGGGCCCGGTTCACCCTTCTTGGTCACGATGTTGATGATGCCGCCAGTGGCGCCGCCGCCGTAGATGGCGCTGGCTCCGGACAACACCTCGACCCGCTCGACGTTGAACGGCGAAATGCTGTCGAACTGGCGCGACAGGCCGCGCGAGCTGTTCTGGCTGACCCCGTCGATCATTACCAGTACGTTGCGCCCGCGCATGTTCTGGCCATAGTTGGTGCGCCCTTCTGGCGCCAGGTCGAGGCCTGGCACCAGTTTGCCGATGGCTTCCTTCAAGCTGACGCCGCTGTCGATCTGCTCGCGCAGTTGCTGCTGGTCGACGACCCAGACGGTGCCGGGGATTTCGCTGATCGCGGTGCTGGTGCGCGAGGCCACGCTGACTTCGATCGGCTTGAGGTTGACGGCCTGCGGAGCGCTTTCGGCCTTGTGCAGGGTGACTGTGCGGGCATCGCTGAACTGCCAGCGCATGCCGCTGCCGGCCAGCAGTTGCTGCAGGGCCTGCGCGACGCTGTAACTCCCCTGCAAGGCTGGGCTGGCCTGCCCGGCGACGTCGCTGGTGGTGTACAGCAGGTGCAAATCGGCCTGGTCGGCGAAGGTGGTCAGGGCCTGATCCAAAGGTTGCGCTGGCAAGTCCAGCTGGACCTGGCGCGCCTGGACCTGGGCCTGTTCGGCAGCGCTCGCGGCGCCAGCCTGCAGTGGGCCGAGCAGCATGGCCAGGGCACTGCAGGAGACCAGGGCATGGTGAAGAGGAACGCGGCGGCGGAACATGGGCTTGAACATCAGAGGCACGGGTGAGCTTCCAGACAAGTCGTAAATGAGAATGAGTTGCTGATCAGTCCCCCTACGACGATCTGGCCTCCCGGAACTTGCAGTGGCAAATGAAAAAAATTTTCATTCTGCCCGTGCCGAGCGCTTTGCGGCTGAACCCGCTCCCACCAGTACCGCACAGGTCCGCAAGGCCATGCCGCCCCTGCAGGAGCGGCTGCAGCCGCGAAAAGGCCGGTATCGACGGATCAATAAACCACGGCCAGCCAGGGCAAGTAAGTGACCCGCAAGCCATAGCGCTGCTCCAGGGTCTGCAACAGCGCTTGCGGCTCATCCAGGTCGAACACCCCGCTGACCTCCAGCGCCGCCAGCTTGCTGTCCGACAACACGATCCGCCCATGCCGGTAGCGCTCCAGCTCCGCCAGCACCTGCCCCAGCGGCCTGCCGTTGAAGATCAGCTTGCCGCGCTGCCAGGCCATCTGCGCGCCGGCATCGGCTGCGACGGGCAGTGCATGCTCGCCGACCTTGGCTGCGCCTCGCGCCAGCACCACATGGCCATCACGGCGCACGCTGAAGGTGGCCGCGCTGCCCTGCACGCGCTCGCCTGCGCTATCGACCACAAACGGCCGTGCATCGTCCGTGGTCTCGAACAAGGCCTCCCCGGCCTCCAGTACCACGCGCCGCTCATGCTCATTGAACACCACGCGCAGGGCACTGGCGCTGTTCAGCGTCACCCGCGAGCCGTCGGCCAGGCTGATGACCTGCCGCTGCCCTACCCCGGTGTGGTAATCCGCCAGCAGCACCGGTGCCTGCTGCCAACCCGCCACGGCAACGGCCAGCACCAGCGCCGCAGCCAGCCCCGCCTGCTTGAGGCGGTCGCGGCAATGGCGCAGGGCCTGGCCGATATACTTGGCCACCATGCTTTCGGAAACGCCCAGCCGTTGTGCCACCTGCGCCTGGGTCAGGCCCTCGATGCGGTTGAGCAACAGCGCCTGACGAGCGTTGTCGGACAGCTGCAGCAGCGCCTGGTCGAGGATCTGCAAACGCTCCCGGGCCAGCAACGCCGCCTCCGGCGCTGGCCCCGGGCAGGCCACCTCGTCGGCGCCCTCGCTGTGCTCGTGGCTGGCGGCAATGCGCTGTTCGCGCCGCAAGGCATCAATTGCCAGGTTGCCGGCCACACGGAAGATGAAGCGGCGCGCGTGCAGCACCGGTACCGCCTGCTGGTCGATGTTCACCAGCTTGAGGTAGGTTTCCTGCGCCACGTCGGCCGCGCGCTGGCGGTCGCTCATGCGCCGGGTCAAGAACTGCAGCAGGTCGTCGTAGTGTTCCTGGAAACTCGTCAACAGGCCCGACACGGGTGAGGTCAGCATGGGATCAGTTACGGCCAGTAGGAGGAATTAGCGGACGTTAATGAGAAACAGTATCTTTCATCTGCACCGCCACTTTCAACGCCGTCGCGCATTTGCCACACTGACCCACCGCTCACTCCGGCAAGGTCGTCCGCCCATGACTGCCCGTCTTTATCGCTACACCCGCCTGTTGCTGATCCTGCTGCTGGCCTGCGGCCCAGGGGCTTGTGCCCTGTTCCAGCCACGCGACCCGGTCAATATCAGCGTGATCGGTATCGAGCCGCTGCCCGGGCAGGAACTGGAGCTGCGCATGGCCGTGAAAATGCGCGTGCAAAACCCTAATGAAACGCCGATCGACTACAACGGCATTGCCTTGAACCTGGAGGTGAACGGCCAACCGCTGGCCGCTGGCGTCAGTGACCAGCAAGGGCACATTGGCCGCTATGCCGAAGCGGTGATCGTGGTGCCGGTGAGCATCACGGCATTCGCGTTCCTGCGCCAGGCCTATGGGTTGGGCCAGGTGAACGCGCTGCAGGGCCTGCCTTACAGATTACGCGGCAAGCTGGCCGGTGGGCCGCTGGGGACCGTGCGCTTTACCGACGAGGGCAAGCTGGACCTGCCCAGCGGCGGCTACTGGTAGCCGCCAGGCAAGGGGCTCAACGGTTGGCGCTGGCGGCAGCCATCAGTTTGTTGACTTCGCTGCGCACCATGTTGGCGTATTCCGGCGGCGACATGCCATCCAGCTCGGCACGCACCCACTCGGCCCACTTACCCTTGCGCCGCGGCTTTTCGGCGATCAGCCGCGCCGCTTCGCCCTTGGCCTTGCCCAGGTTGTTCTGCCACAGCTCGAACAGCCGAGCCTTCTCTGCCTCGATCTGTGCCCGTTCCTCGAAGCTCATGTTGGCCAGATTGAAACTCATGAATCACCCGCTTGCTGGTAAATGGCGGCTATCTTACACCAACACCCAGACCGCACGCCGAAGCAACTTTTCTGGCGCAGCGGTATCCATTGCTCCAACAACCATCGACGAGGACGAGTTCATGGCCCGCAAACCTGCCGCACCGGCCGACAGCGATCAGATCAAGGACCAGGTATTCAGCGAACTGCAGGCGCTGATCGAGGAATCGGAACGGCTGCTGAACGACAGCGCTGCCCTGGTAGGTGACGAGGCGGAAACCTTGCGTGCGCAGGTGCAGTTGAAACTGCGTCAGGCGCGCCAGGCTGCCAACAGGATGCGCGACAGGGCGCAACCGGTGGTGGAGGCCACCGAGGACTACATCGGTGGCCACCCGTGGCAGACCGTGGCGGTTTCCGCAGGCCTGGGCCTGCTGGTCGGCCTGCTGCTGGGCCGGCGTCACTGACGCCGTGGCCGCCTGGTGCGATCAGGCGGCCTGCGCCAGCGGGATACCACTGTGGAAGCGCAGTTCCTGATCCGGTGACTGGATCAGCTCGACTTCCGCTGCACGGACCAGTTCTACCCGGCGGGCGATGTCCGCCGCATCGCCGTAGTGATGCGCCAGTTTCAGGTAGCCCTGGTAGTGGCGCGCTTCGCTTTTCAGCAGGCCGTGGTAGAAACGGCCCAGTTCCTCGTCCAGGTGCGGCACCAGCGCGGCAAAACGCTCGCAACTGCGCGCCTCGATGAACGCTCCCACCACCAGCGTATCCACCAGCTTGACCGGCTCGTGGGCACGCACCAGGCGCCGCAGGCCCGACGCATAGCGCCCCGCCGACACCGGGCGCAGCGGCACACCACGGCGTTTCATCAGGCGCAGCACCTGCTCGTGGTGCACCAGTTCCTCGCGGGCCAGGCGCGACATCATGTTGATCAGGTCGAGGTGCGTGTTGTACTTGGCGATCAGGCTCAACGCGGTGCTGGCGGCCTTGAATTCGCAATTCTTGTGGTCGATCAGCAGGGTTTCCTGGTCGGCCAGCGCCGCTTCGATCCAGGCATCTGGCGTCGGGCAACCAAGAAAGGCGTCGATTTCGGGGATCAGGGACATGAGCGTGCAACCACAAGGCCAGGCAGGGTTGGCGATTATACCGGCGGCGACGGGCGACGCCAGTGACTATGCTTGATGTGTATCAAGCGCCTGTGGGGGAAGCGCCGACTATAGTCAGGCATTGGTCGCCACCTTTGAACGGAGCTAACGCCCATGCAAGCCGTCCGCAGCATCCTCGTCGTCCTCGACCCCACGCATGCCCACAGCCGGGCCCTGACCCGGGCCAAGCTGATTGCCAGCCTCACTGGCGCGCGCCTGCACCTGCTGATGTGCGACAAGAAGCATGACCACAGCGCACTGCTGAGCCTGCTGAGCAGCCAGCTGCACGATGACGGCTACGACAAGGTCACCCATGAGCAGGCCTGGCATGACACCTTGCACGAGTCGATCATCGATGTGCAGCAGGCCGAAGGCTGTCAGCTGGTGATCAAGGAACACCGCCCGGACAACCCGCTGAAAAAGGCCCTGCTCACCCCCAGCGACTGGAAGCTGCTGCGCCAGTGCCCGAGCGCCGTGCTGATGGTCAAGAGCGAACGGCCGTGGACCGGCGGCAAGATCCTCGCCGCCGTCGACGTGGGCAACCAGGATGAAGACCACCGGCACCTGCATGCAAGCATCATCGACCATGGCTTCGGGATTGCCGAGCTGGCCAAGGGCGAGCTGCATGTGATCAGCGCCCATCCATCGCCGATGCTGTCAGCGTCGGACCCGGTCTACCAGTTGAGCGATACCATCGAAAAGCGTTATCGCGAGGCGTGCAAGGCGTTCCAGGCCGAGTACGACATCAGCGAGGAGCGCTTGCACGTGGCCGAAGGGCCGGCGGATGTGCTGATCCCACATACCGAGCAGAAGCTCGACGCGGTGGTGACGGTGATCGGTACGGTGTGCCGCACGGGGATTTCCGGGGCGTTGATCGGCAATACCTCGGAGGTGGTGCTGGATGCGCTGGTGGGGGATGTGCTGGTGCTCAAGAGCGAAGAGGCCATTGCTCACCTGGCGGAACTGGCCCGCGGCTGAATCCAGCCTGTCGGGGCCCTATCGCCGGTAAGCCAGCACCCACAGCGACTGCAGTGGCCTCACCTCATTTGCAGCTCACTGCCCGCTTCGCGGAAAAATCCGCGCCTACAGTTGACGCTGCACCTGTAGGAGCGGCTTCAGCCGCGATCACCGGCATAGCCGGTGCCAGCCACCGCGCCGCCTGCTTCGCGGAAAAATCCGCGCCTACAGTTGACGCTGCACCTGTAGGAGCGGCTTCAGCCGCGATCACCGGCACAGCCGGTGCCAGCCACCGCGTCGCCTGCTTCGCGGGTAAATCCGCTCCTACAGTTGGCGCTATCCCTGTAGGAGCGGCTTCAGCCGCGATCACCGGCACAGCCGGTGCCAGCCACCGCGTCGCCTGCTCCGCGGGTAAATCCGCTCCTACAGTTGGCGCTATCCCTGTAGGAGCGGCTTCAGCCGCGATCACCGGCACAGCCGGTGCCAGCCACCGCGTCGCCTGCTTCGCGGGTAAATCCGCGCCTACGATCGACGCGGTAACTGTGGCAGCTGGCTTGCCGGCGACGGGCTGCAGAGCAGCCCCGGTGGCTAGCTCAAAGCCTCCCGCACCTTCGGGTCAAGCCCCTCCCCCGGGTGGGCCTCACTCCATTCCGCCAATTGCCGGCGCATCGCCGGCGTCCAGAAGCTCTGCAGGTGGTTGCGGACCCCTTGCACCGCCAGCGTGTGGTCCGGCTCGCTGTCGAAGTAGTGGGCAATCTGGTTGGCCATCTTGACCAGGCTGTCGGCACTCATCGGCGCACCTCGGCCTTCTCTGCGCTACGGCGCTCCTGCAGCAACCGCTGCTGTTCCTCACTGAAGTCCTGGTAACGCTTCTGCCACTGCGAAGGCTGGAACACCTTCACCACTTCCACCGCCGTCACCTTGTACTCAGGGCAGTTGGTGGCCCAGTCGGAGTTGTCGGTGGTGATCACGTTGGCCCCCGATTCGGGGAAGTGGAACGTGGTGTACACCACCCCCGGCGCCACCCGCGTACTGACCTTGGCGCGCAGCACGGTCTGCCCGGCACGGCTGCCGATGCCGACCCAGTCACCGTCGTGGATACCCCGGCTTTCGGCGTCGGTCGGGTGGATTTCCAGGCGGTCGGCGTCATGCCAGGCGACGTTGGCGGTGCGTCGTGTCTGGGCGCCGACGTTGTACTGGCTGAGGATGCGCCCAGTGGTCAGCAACAGCGGGTAGCGGTTGTTGACCTTCTCTTCGGTGGCGACGTAGCCGGTGAGCATGAAGCGACCCTTGCCGCGCACGAACTGGTCGATGTGCATGGTCGGCGTGCCGTCAGGCGCGGCGTCGTTGCACGGCCACTGCAGGCTGCCGTGGCGGTCGATCTCGGCATAGCTGACGCGGTGGAAGGTCGGCGTCAGGCGGGCGATCTCGTCCATGATCTCGGACGGGTGACGGTAGTGCATCGGGTAGCCCAGGGCGTTGGCCAGGGCAATGGTCGCCTCCCAGTCGGCCTTGCCGGCCAGCGGCTCCATGACCTTGCGCACGCGCGATATGCGCCGCTCGGCGTTGGTAAAGGTGCCGTCCTTTTCCAGGAACGAGCTGCCCGGCAGGAACACATGGGCAAACTTGGCGGTTTCGTTGAGGAAGATGTCCTGCACCACCACGCACTCCATGGCCAGCAAGGCCGCAGTGACGTGCTGGGTGTTGGGGTCGCTCTGGGCAATGTCCTCGCCCTGGCAGTACAGCGCCTTGAAACTGCCGTCCAGCGCCGCCTCGAACATGTTGGGGATACGCAGGCCCGGGTCAGGCTGCAGGGTTACACCCCAGGCACGCTCGAACTCGGCGCGTACGCCCTCGTTGGAAATGTGCCGGTAGCCGGGCAGTTCGTGCGGGAACGAGCCCATGTCGCAGGAACCCTGCACATTGTTCTGCCCGCGCAGCGGGTTCACCCCTACCCCTTCTCGGCCGATGTTGCCGGTGGCCATGGCCAGGTTGGCGATGGCCATCACTGCGGTACTGCCCTGGCTGTGCTCGGTCACGCCCAGGCCGTAGTAGATGGCTGCGTTGCCGCCAGTGGCGTAGAGCCGAGCGGCAGCGCGGATCTGGTCGGCCGGCACGCCACAGACCGGGCCGAGCACTTCGGGGGCGTTGTCCGCCAGGCTGACAAAGTCGCGCCAGCGGGTGAATTCCTCGGTCTCGCAGCGCGCGTCGATGAAGTCCTGAGCCAGCAGGCCTTCCGTGACGATCACGTGGGCCAGGGCATTGAGCATGGCCACGTTGGTGCCCGGGCGCAGTTGCAGGTGCAGCTCGGCGCGAGCATGCGGCGAATCGACCAGGTCGATGCGGCGTGGGTCGATCACGATCAGCCGCGCGCCCTGGCGCAGGCGGCGCTTGAGCTGCGAACCGAACACCGGGTGCGCGTCGGTGGGGTTGGCGCCGATCACCAGCACCACGTCGGCCTGCATCACCGAATCGAAGCTTTGCGTACCGGCAGACTCACCCAGGGTTTGCTTGAGGCCATAGCCGGTGGGCGAATGGCACACCCGCGCGCAGGTATCGACGTTGTTGTTGCCGAACGCGGTGCGTACCAGCTTCTGTACCAGGTAGGCTTCTTCGTTGGTGCAACGGCTGGAGGTGATGCCGCCAATCGAGTCGCGCCCGTACTTGAGCTGGATGCGGCGGAACTCGCTGGCTGCATAGTTGACCGCCTCGTCCCAGCTGACTTCCTGCCAAGGGTCTTCCAGGCGCTTGCGGATCATCGGCTTGGTGATGCGGTCCGGGTGGGTGGCGTAGCCCCAGGCGAAACGGCCCTTGACGCAGGCATGGCCGTGGTTGGCGCCGCCGTTCTTGTCCGGCACCATGCGCACCAGTTGGTCGCCTTTCATTTCGGCGCGGAACGAGCAGCCGACGCCGCAGTAGGCGCAGGTGGTGATCACCGCGCGCTCGGGCTGGCCCAACTGCACCAGGCTCTTTTCAGTCAGGGTCGCGGTCGGGCAGGCCTGCACACAGGCACCGCACGACACGCATTCGGAGGCGAGGAAGTTGTCCCCTCCCGCCGCCGCTACCCGCGATTCGAAGCCGCGGCCGGTGATGGTCAGGGCGAATGTACCCTGGATGTCCTCGCAAGCGCGCACGCAGCGGCTGCAGACAATGCACTTGCTCGGCTCGTAATCGAAATACGGGTTGGATACGTCCTTCTGCTCGGCCAGGTGGTTGGCACCGTCGTAGCCATAGCGCACCTCGCGCAGGCCCACCTGGCCGGCCACGGTCTGCAGCTCGCAGTTGCCGTTGGCGGAACAGGTCAGGCAGTCCAGCGGGTGGTCGGAGATATACAGCTCCATGACGTTGCGGCGCAGCCCGGCCAGGCGTGGGGTTTCGGTGCGCACCACCATGCCTTCGCTGACCGGCGTGGTACAGGACGCCGGGTAGCCGCGCATGCCTTCGATTTCCACCATGCACATGCGGCACGAGCCAAAGGCTTCGAGGCTGTCGGTGGCGCACAGTTTGGGGATGCTGGTGCCAAGCATGGCGGCGGCACGCATTACCGAGGTGCCGGCGGGCACGGTGACGGACCGGCCATCGATGCTCAGGCTGACCTGCACCTCGCTGTCACGCGCCGGGGTGCCGAGGTCGCTGCTTTTATCAGAAGCGGGGTCGAAGAAATTGATCACTGCGCGGCCTCCGTGTGGGTCAGCCCGAAATCGGCGGGGAAGTACTTCAGGGCGCTGGCCACCGGGTAGGCGGTCATGCCGCCCATGGCGCACAGCGAGCCGTACTGCATGGTGTCGCACAGGTCGCGCAGCAACAGGGCCTGGTCATGGCGCTCGGTCAGGTCGCTGGTGGCGATCAGCCGGTCGACCACTTCCATGCCGCGGGTCGAGCCGATGCGGCACGGGGTGCACTTGCCGCAGGATTCCTCGGCGCAGAATTGCAGGGCGAAGCGCGCCATGCTGGCCATGTTCAGGGTGTCGTCGGCCACGACCACACCGCCATGGCCGAGCATCGCGCCCATGGCCGCGAAGGCTTCATAGTCCAACGGCGTATCGAAATGGCTGGGCGGCACCCAGGCGCCGAGCGGCCCACCCACTTGGGCCGCCTTCAGCGGCCGGCCACTGGCCGTGCCGCCGCCATAGCCTTCCACCAGCTCGCGCAGGGTCAGGCCGAAGGCTCGCTCGACCAGGCCACCGTGGCGAATGTTGCCGGCCAGCTGGAACGGCATGGTGCCCAGCGAGCGGCCCATGCCGAAGTCACGATAGAACGCCGCGCCCTTGGCCAGGATCACCGGCACCGAAGCCAGGGTCAGTACGTTGTGCACCAGCGTCGGCAAGCCGAACAGGCCTTGCAGCGCAGGCAGCGGTGGCTTGGCACGGACAATGCCGCGCTTGCCTTCGATGGATTCGAGCAGTGCGGTTTCTTCACCGCAGATGTAGGCACCGGCGCCAACCCGCACTTCCAGGTCGAAGGCCTGGCCGCTGCCGGCCACGTCGCTGCCGAGATAGCCGGCATCCCGGGCGATGGCGAAGGCCTGGTCGAGCACGCGGATCGCGTCGGGGTATTCCGAGCGCACGTAGATGTAGCCCTTGTCGGCCCCCACGGCGAGGCCGGCGATGATCATCCCTTCGATCAGCAGGAACGGGTCGCCTTCCATCAGCATGCGGTCGGCGAAGGTCCCCGAGTCGCCTTCGTCGGCGTTGCACACCACGTACTTCTGCCCTGCCCCGGCGTCACGCACGGTGCGCCACTTGATGCCCGCCGGGAAGGCCGCGCCACCACGGCCACGCAAGCCGGAATCGAGCACGGCGGCGACCACATCGGCACCGCCCAGCGCCACAGCCGCTTCAAGGCCGGCGAAACCGCCATGGGCACGGTAATCGTCCAGCGACAGTGGCCGGGTGATGCCGGCGCGGGCGAACAACAGGCGCTGCTGGGTCTGGAGATACGGAATTTGTTCGACCGGCCCCAGCGCCAGCGCGTGGCCAGCGGGTTCACCAGCCAAAGCATCGAGCAAGGCCGGTACGTCTTCAGCGGTGAGCGGGCCAAAACCCAGGCGCCCTTGCGCACTGTCGCACTCCAGCAGTGGCTCCAGCCAGTAGAGCCCACGTGAGCTGGTGCGCTGGATATCCACCGCCAACTGGCGGCGTTCGGCCTCGCGCTGCAAGGCATCGGCGACCTGGTCGGCACCCACCGCACGGGCTACCGAATCGCAGGGGATGTAGAGCTTCAGCATGCGGCGTCCTCCCGGCAGGCGTCGACCAACGCCCGCAGGCGTTCAGGGGTGAGGCGCGCATGTACCTGGCCATCCAGCTCCAGGGCTGGCGAGCAGGCGCAGGCCCCCAGGCAATAGACCGGGCGCAGGCTGATGGCGCCGTCGGCACTGGTGCCATGGTCGTCCAGCGCCAGCTGCTCGCGCAGCTGCGCGGCCAGCGCCTCGGCGCCACGGCTCTGGCACGACTCGGCGCGGCACAGGCGCAGGGTATGGCGTGCCGGCGGCGTAGTACGGAAATCGTGGTAGAAGCTGATCACCCCGCGGACCTCGGCCAGGCTGAGGTTCAGGGCATGAGCAATTTCGCCGACAGCGGCATCGGGGACGTAGCCGATGGCGTGCTGGATGGCATGCAGGATCGGCAACAGGGCGCCGGGGGTATCCTTGTCGCGCGCCAGGATGTCGTGGATCACGGGCAGGTGGAGCAAATCATCAGGCATACAGCGGACCTCGGCATCACGGACCCGCCTGAAGGTTTGTATGGGCAGGTATCCGGCGTGTTCTGCTGCGGCGCGCCGGCCACGTCACGGTTGCGTGGTGCCAGCGGCCTCCTTGCCTGCGGCCGTACGTCTGCGCGTACTGGTCCGAGGCATCCTGCAAGCATGGCACTTGTGGCGCCGGAGGGTTGCGTGCGAACGACCAGGCGCATCCTGAAACCGACGCGGGGTTCGCACTGCTGTCAAGGCTGCACTGGCGGTCTTGTTGGCGCGGCCTGGTGTCGCGATCGGGCTGCGGCGCTGCCCCGGGACAATTGCATCAGGACAAATAGTGCTGGGGCCGCTCCGCGCCCCGTTCGCGACACCAGGCCGCTCCTACACGACCTGCCTGGTGATCAGTGCTTCCCTTGTGCCGCCTCGGCCGTCTCGATCAGCTTGTCGAACTTGCGGTTCGGCTGGGCGAAGCGTTCATCGCTCTTGGCCCGCGCCTTGATGTTCTGTTCCGAGCTGGCCTGGTCGGCGATGGTCACCACCGTCCAGCCCCGGTCTCTGGACACCCAGTACACCAGTTCACCGTCGGCAGAAAACGCCTCGAGCCGGCCGCCGCTGTTGGGCACCGGCTTGGCCTGCCGGGCCATCGGCAACAGTTGCTGCACCTGCGCCTCGTCGGTGCTGGCCAGGCGCAGCTCCACCTGACGAAGCTGGTCGGTCTCGTTGAAGGACGCCTTTACCTGCGTGATGGGAATACCGCCAAGGTTGAAATCACCCTTCGGGTTACGCCCCTGAACGAACTCGGTGGGTACCTGATAGTGATAGCCCGTCAACTGCTCGACCTCGCTGAACTGCTGTTGCAGGATGGCCATGGTCTGGGGCTTGGGCATGCCCAGGGTGAACTGGCCGACTTCCAGTGCCGACCAGGCTTGCAGGGGGAAAAGTGCGCAGGCGAATAACAGCGGCAGGGTCCGTTTCATTGGCAAATCTTCCTTGAAATGAGCCCTGCAAGCTAAACCCTGTGCGCTGATCAGACAATACTGGCAGGGTGCCAAACCGCCCGGCCCCGGCGCCAGCCCATTGCCTTGTCCATGCAGGGCCGGCAGGCGCTCACAGCTACCGCTGGAGCAGCGCTGCGGACTGTGTCTGGTTGCCACGCAGCGCAGCCCATGCCAGCGCAGCGACCCAGACCACGGACACGCCGTAATTGAGTCGCTGATACAAGC
>MTEX01003101.1_pt2 | contig 13660 bp, 12 predicted proteins | sample 1042691 | NCBI WGS metagenome assembly MTEX01 (sample SAMN06185810, study PRJNA358809) | soil metagenome | isolation source: soil biostimulated with molasses as carbon source | place: India | collected 2015-05-23
TGCACCGCACCCTGCTCGGCGACGGCCTGGCCACCACCGCAGCCGGCCTGTTCGGTGGCCCGCCCAACACCACCTACGCCGAAGTGACCGGCGCGGTGATGCTGACCAAGAACTACAACCCGAAGATCATGACCTGGGCGGCGATCTTTGCCATCACCCTGGCCTTCATCGGCAAGTTCGGCGCGCTGCTGCAGAGCATTCCGGTGCCGGTGATGGGCGGCATCCTGTGCCTGCTGTTCGGCTCGATCGCAGCGGTGGGCATGAACACCATGATCCGCCACAAGATCGACCTGGCCGAAGCGCGCAACCTGGTGATCGTTTCGGTCACCCTGGTGTTCGGTATCGGCGGCGTGCTCATCGGCAGCGGCGATGGCCCGGATGACTGGGGCCTGAAAGGCATTGCCCTGTGCGCCATCGTAGCGATCGCCCTGAACCTGATCCTGCCGGGCAATGATGGTTGGAAGCACAAGAAGCTGGATGACCAGATGCCTTGAGGTCCTGGGGCGGCCTTGCAGCCCGGTCGGGTCACAAGGCCGCCCCTGCCCGGAATTCCAGCCCCTGTAGAAGCAGCCTTGTGTCGCAACAGGGCTGCAATGCAGCCCCAGCTGTTCAGGCCTTTTCGCACATACCAGCCAGCACCTTCGCCCACTCCGGGTGGTCATTCAGGCACGGCACCAGCACCAGCTCCTGCCCACCCGCCTCGACAAACTGCTCGCTGCCACGCATGCCGATTTCTTCCAGCGTCTCGATGCAATCGGCGACGAATGCCGGGCACATCACCAGCAACTTCTTCACCCCAGCCTTGGCCAACTCATCCAGCCGCGTCTCGGTGTAGGGCTCGATCCACTTGTCCCGGCCCAGCCGCGACTGGAACGATACCGACCACTTACCCTCGGCGATGCCCATTTTCTGCGCAAAGGCCTTGGCCGTGGCCAGGCACTGCCCACGGTAGCAAACCGCCCGTACCTCGGCGGACGCATCATGGCAACAATCGGCAGCCCGCAGGTCGTGCCGGGTGCCTTTGGGGAACAGCTTCTTCAGGTGCCGCTCCGGCAGGCCATGGAAGCTGAGCAGTACGTGGTCATACGGCTGTTCCAGGTAAGGACGGGCGCTGGCGGCCAGCGCCTCGATGTACGCCGGGTGTTGGTAGAACGGTTGCAGCACGCGCATCTGCAGCGCTAACTGCTGCTCTTCGATGGTCCGCCTGGCCTGCTCTACCACGGTGGTCACCGTGCTGTCGGCGAACTGTGGGTAAAGCGGCGCCAGGGTCACCTTGCGCACGCCTTGTCGGGCAAGCCGTTCCAGCACCTCAGGCAAGGCCGGCTGGCCGTAGCGCATGGCGATTTCCACCGGGCCGTGGGGCCAGTGTGCAACCATCGCCGCCTGCAGGCGCCGGGTCAGCACCACCAGCGGCGAGCCCTCGTCCCACCAGATCGAGCCATAGGCATGCGCCGACTGCTCCGGTCGCTTGATCAGAATCAGCGACACCAGCAGGCGCCGCAGCGGCCAGGGCAGGTCGACCACATACGGGTCCATGAGGAACTGGTCGAGGTAGCGGCGCACATCGGCCACCGAAGTGGAGGCAGGGGAACCCAGGTTGACCAGCAGCAGAGCGTGATCGGTCATGCAGCGTCCTATGTCAAAGTTGGCTGGACAGGTTGTCCAGGGCCGATTGCAGATCGTTGAAGCGGAAGGTAAAGCCTGCCGCCAGCAAGCGTGCCGGGCGCGCACGCTGGCCGCCGAGCAGGAGGATCGACAGTTCGCCCAGAAGGGCCTTGAGCAGCACTGCCGGCACCGGCAGCAGCGCCGGGCGATGCAAGGTGCGGCCCAGGCGCCTGGCGAACTCGCGGTTGCGCACTGGCTCTGGGGCGCAGGCATTATAGGGACCGCTGGCGTCCTTGTGCTGCAAGAGAAAATCAATCAGGGCGACCTGGTCGTCTATATGGATCCAGGGCATCCATTGCCGCCCGTGGCCCAGGGGCCCGCCCAGTCCCAGCTTGAAGGGCAGGCGCAGGCGCGACAAAAAGCCGCCATCGCTGGCCAGCACCAACCCGGTCCGCACCAGCACCACGCGGATGCCCTGGGCCTGCGAGCGCAGCGCGGTTTCTTCCCAGGCAATGCACAACTGGCTGGCGAAATCCTCTCGCACCGGGGGTGAAGCCTCGCTCAGCTCGCGTTCGCCGCCGTCCCCGTACCAGCCCACCGCCGAACCGGAAATCAGCACTTCCGGGCGCTGCTCACGGCTGCCCAGCCAGCTCAGCAATTGTTCGGTGAGGGCGATACGGCTGGCCCACAGCAGGTTGCGCCGAGTCGCCGTCCAGGGGCGGTCGGCGATCGGTGCACCGGCCAGGTTGACCACCGCATCGAGCTGATCGCCCGGCTCCAGTTGCTCCAGGCGGGCGATGCCACGCACGCCCGCCCCGCAGATCGTCGGCACCTGCTCAGGTCGGCGGCTCCACACCGTCAGCCGATGTCCCTGGCCAAGCCAGTAGCGGCACAGGTGCCGGCCAATCAACCCGGTGCCGCCTGTCAGTAATATATGCATGGCAGTGTCCTCGCAGATTGCGGCGGTGGTCTATTTTTAACAACAAGGCACTTTTTTGACCCGACGCTCTCGGATAAACATAGGCCAACCTGCCCGCCAAAGCGGTATAACCTTATACAAAAATTGTGCATTGTACAGGTTTGCCTGGCAGCGTAGTCTGCTTACAGCAAGGTTTAAAGAGGCCATCATGACAGTACCAATCGCCATCATCGGGGCCGGTATCGCCGGCTTGTCTGCCGCCCAGGCTTTGCAGAAGGCCGGGCAATTCGTGCATTTGTTCGACAAAGGCCATGGCAGTGGCGGGCGCATGGCCAGCAAGCGCAGCGAGGCTGGCGCGCTGGATCTTGGTGCCCAGTACTTCACCGCCCGCGACCGGCGCTTCGTCGAGCAGGTGCAACAGTGGGTTGCCGCCGGCTGGGCCGAGCAATGGAAACCGCAGCTGTACAACTACCGCGATGGCGAACTCAGCCCCTCGCCCGACGAGCAGACGCGCTGGGTGGGGGTACCGCGCATGAGCGCCATCACCCGCGGCCTGCTCAAGGATGTGACCGTCAACTTCGGCTGCCGCATCGCCGAGGTGTTCCGTGGCAAGCAGTACTGGCACCTGCAGGATACCGAAGGCTGCAGCCACGGCCCGTACAGCCGCGTGGTGATCGCCGTGCCGGCGCCGCAGGCCACACCGCTGCTGGCCGCTACCCCGAAGCTGGCTGCCGTTGCTGCTGGCGTGCAGATGGAGCCTACCTGGGCCGTCGCCCTGGCCTTCCAGGCCCCGCTGGACACCCCGATGCAAGGCTGCTTCGTGCAGGACAACCCACTCGACTGGCTGGCGCGCAACCGCAGCAAACCGGGCCGTGACGAGCAGCTCGACACCTGGGTGTTGCACGCCACCTCAGCCTGGAGCCGGCAACACATCGACCTGGCCAAGGAAGAGGTGATCGAACAGCTGTGGGGCGAATTCGCCGAGCTGGTCGGCTGCGTGGTACCGGCACCGACCTTTGCCTTGGCCCACCGCTGGCTGTATGCCCGCCCGACCAGCAACCATGAATGGGGCGCGCTGGCCGATGCCGACCAAGGCTTGTACGCCTGCGGCGACTGGTGCCTGTCCGGGCGTGTCGAGGGCGCCTGGCTGAGTGGCCAGGAAGCAGCGCGGCGGTTGCTTGAACACCTCGAGTGACAGAGTTATACAAAAAAACTAGTTTGCATAATTTCTTGGCTGTGCTGGAATTGACCTGTACAAGTTTTTGACCATGTACAGGTTTATGGAGACAGCCATGCACGACCCCTCCACGCATCGCAAGCCGCGCATTGCCATCAGTGCCTGTCTGACCGGTCACAGCGTGCGTTATAACGGCGGCCACAAGGCCTCCGACCTGTGTCGAACGCAGCTCGAGGAACATTTCGACTGGTTGCCGGTATGCCCTGAGGTGGCGATCGGCCTGGGCGTACCGCGCGACCCGATTCGCCTGGTCGGCGACCCCGAGCAACCGGAGGTGGTCGGCACACGCCATCCCGACATCGACCTGACCGGCCCGCTGCGCAGTTATGGCCAGCAGATGGCCGCGGAACTCGATGACATCTGCGGCTACATCTTCATGCAGAAGTCGCCGTCCTGCGGGCTGGAGCGGGTCAAGGTCTACCAGGATAACGGCCGCCCGGCCTTCCACAGCGGGCGTGGTGTGTACGCCCAGGCGTTCTGCGCACAGCGCCCGGACCTGCCCGTGGAAGAAGAAGGCCGCCTGCACGATGCCGTGCTGCGCGAGAACTTCATCAGCCGGGTATACGCCTATGCCGACTGGCAGCGCCTGCTGGCCGAGGGCCTGAGCCGTGGGGCGCTGGTGCATTTCCATGCGCGCTACAAGTACCTGCTGATGGCCAACAACCCCCAGGCCTACCGCACCCTGGGGCGCATGCTCGGCAGCATGCGCCGTGATGACGACCCGCAAAGCATCGGCCCGCGCTACTTCAGCCAGCTGATGCAGGCGCTGCGCCGCTGCGCCAGCCGTGGCACCCATGGCAATGTGCTGCAGCACCTGAGCGGCTACTTCAAGGATGCCCTGACGCAGCAGGACAAGGCCGAGCTGCAGAGCATCATCAGCCAGTACCGGCAAGGCGTGGTGCCACTGGTGGTGCCGCTGACCTTGCTCAAGCACCACTTGCGCAAGCACCCCGACCCGTACCTGTTGCAACAGGCCTACCTGCAGCCGCATCCCGAGCGCCTGGGGTTGCGCAATGCTGTCTGAGATTTTGCTGCCCATCGGCGAGCTGGCCCGTCGCACCGGCGTCAACCCGGTTACCCTGCGGGCGTGGGAGCGGCGCTACGGCTTGCTCAAGCCTCAGCGCACAGCCAAGGGCCATCGCCTGTATCCGCTGGACCAGGTGGAGCGGGTACAGACGATCCTCGCCTGGCTGCAGCGCGGTGCATCGGTCAGCCAGGTAGGCGAGCTACTCGACAAGCCCACTGCCACGCTCCCCAAAGGCGACTGGCAGGCCAGGCAGTTCCAGTTGATCGAAGCCATCGCCAATCTATCCCAACGTGCGCTCGACCAGCAGCTCAACCAGGCCATGGCGCTGTACCCGGCAGTGACCCTGTGCGAGCAATTGCTGCTGCCGCTGCTCGACATACTCGAGCTGCGCTGGCGCACCTATTTCAATGCGGGGCTGGAGCAGATCTTTTTCAGCACATGGCTGCGCAGCAAGCTCGGAGCCCGGGTCTATCACGACAACCAGTTGCTGCAAGGCCCTGCGGTGCTATTGGCCGATGATCACGAGCGCGGCTTCAACCCTGAACTGTGGTTATGCGCCTGGCTGCTGACCAATAACGGTATCGCCGTGGAAGTGCTGGAGCACCCCATCGCAGGTGCTCAACTCAGCCATGCCGCCACCACCCTGAAAGTGCGCGCCGTCATCCTGTACCTTGGCCCGCGCATCGATGCCAAGGCGCTGCAACGCATGCTGCGCAATCTGCCAACGCCCGCCCTGCTGGGCGGACCGACAATGGCCATGCACGAAGCGCAGCTCGGTAACCTCGACCACCCCGACCTCTCCTTGTTCGACACCCCCCAGGCCGCCCTGCGGTTGCTTCAGGGCAATGAGCGGCCGCCTGCAGGACTTGACTCATCATGCAATTGACCTGGCTGCGCAGCGACCTGCGCATCGATGACAACACCGCACTCAGTGCCGCCAGTGAACGCGGCCCGACCATCGCCTTGTGGCTGGTCAGCCCCGGGCAGTGGCTGGCACATGACGATGCAGCCTGCAAAGTCGATTTCTGGCTGCGTAACCTGCGCGACCTGAGCCAGTCACTGGCGCGCTTGAACATCCCCCTGCTGATTCGCACGGTCGACAGCTGGGAACAGGCGCCACAGGCCGTGCTCGAGGTTTGCCGCCAGCATCGGGTGCAAGGTGTGCACTGGAACGAAGAGTACGGCCTCAACGAGCAGCGCCGTGACGACGCCACACGGGCCTTGCTGGAACGCTCGGCCATCCAGGTTCACAGCCATCTCGACCAGCTGTTGTGCCGTCCGGGCAGCATCCTCACCCGCAGTGGTGACTACTTCCAGGTGTTCAGCCAGTTCAAGAAGAGCTGCCTGGAGCACCTGCACCGCAGCCTGCCGGCCCTGGCCCGGCGGGTGCAGCGTCAGGCGCCGCTCCAGGTCGCCAGCGACCCCATACCCGAGCAAGTGAATGGCTTCGAACAGCCGGGGCGCTCCCTGCGCGAACATTGGCCTGCCGGTGAAACCGAGGCACAGGCGCGGCTGGCCCGCTTTGTCGACGAAACCATCGACGATTACCACCAGCTGCGCGACTTGCCGGCCAAGCCTGGCACCAGCCAGCTGTCCCCCTATCTGGCCGCCGGCGTGATCTCGCCGCGCCAGTGCCTGCACGCCGCCTTGGCCAGCAACCGAGGCGAGTTCGACAGCGGCAGCAGCGGCGTGCAGACCTGGGTCAACGAACTGCTCTGGCGCGAATTCTACAAACACATCCTGACCGGTTATCCACAGGTCTCGCGCCACCGCGCCTTCCGCGCCCACACCGAAGCCTTGCCCTGGCGCGACGCACCGGCCGACCTCGCTGCCTGGGAACAGGGCCGCACCGGCTTTCCAATCATCGACGCGGCAATGCGCCAGCTGCTGCACACCGGCTGGATGCACAACCGCCTGCGCATGATCGTGGCCATGTTCCTCAGCAAGAACCTGCTGATCGACTGGCGCAAGGGCGAACGGCACTTCATGCGCCACCTGATCGATGGCGACCTCGCTGCCAACAACGGCGGCTGGCAGTGGAGCGCGTCCACCGGCACCGACGCCGTACCCTATTTCCGCCTGTTCAACCCGGTTTCGCAATCGCAGCGTTTCGACCCCCAGGGGCAGTTCATTCGCCACTGGTTGCCTGAATTGCAGGGGCTGAATGAAAAAACTATTCATTTGCCGGTGAAGACAGCCGATCTTTTTGCTACACATTGCTATCACAGTCCCATTGTCGATCTCGACAGTAGTCGCCAACGTGCGCTGGATGCTTTCAAGAACCTCCCGCGCCGGCAGAATCAGAGGGCAATATCGTGAATGTTCGTCGTATCTGGGTGACGGGCGCGGCCAATGGACTAGGCTTGGCGTTGGTGGAGGGGTTACTCGGGCAAGGGCACCGGGTAGCCGCAAGTGGCAAGGATGACGAGGCGCTGGACGCCTTGGCGGCGCGCTATGGTCGCCAGCTGCTGCGTTTGCCCTGGCAGTTGCATGAAGAACAGCAGGCAGCACAGGCCAGCCAGCAGATCTGCCATGCCTGGTGCTCGCTGGATGGCCTGATCCTCAATGCTGGGACCAGCGATTACCTGGCGGACAATGTGCCAGCCAGCGAACTGTTCGAGGCAATCGTCACCAGCAACCAGTTGGCCGGCGAACATTGCCTGGCCAATGCGCTGCCATTGCTGGCGCAAGGTGACTCGCCGCAGGTGATGGCGGTTTTCAACCGTTATTCGGCGTTGCAGTTGTACGCGCCGACGCAGCCGAGCGCAGACTGGAACAACATGCCGCAGTGGATGCGCAAGCAGCGCCAGGCATTGAAGGCCGAGGGGATCGAGCTGACCGTGGTGGGACCACAGTCGCTCAAGGCACCGGTGACCCCGGTGCAGGCGATACCGGAGGCCTGGACAGCGCAAAGCGCGGCAGAAGAGCTGCTGCGGCGGTGGCCGCAGCGGGAGCCGGAGCTGGTCCTGGAGACCCTGGACCCAAGCGGTTTGTGGCCTTTGCCACGCTAGCCGGCATGGCGCCTGCAGGGCCCGCCTGCCAGGCGGGTTCAGAGCGCCATGCGGTAATGCAGGCTGTAGCTTTCGACCCCATCGTTGGGCTGTTTCAGGCCGGCGTTGGAATAGTGGATCGCCCGTACCCCGATCTCATGCCCACCGGCAAAGCGCAGGCCAAAGCCGATGCGGTCTTCGAACTGGAATGACGAGCCCAGGTCGTTGTCTTCCAGCTCGGTACTGGAGAACGCTGCCACGCCAATACCCGCCTCGATGTACGGCTTCACCGAGTCGCCAGCAAATTCATAGACGAATACCGGTGCGAACGAGAGGCTGTGATTGCTCGCGGTCTCATCCCCGTCCCAATAGCTGTAGGCCCCATCCCAGTAACCGGTCAGGCGGCCGACACTGGTTTGCCACCAGCTCGCGTCCCAGTTCGATTGCAGCCCCAGCCGATAGACCATGGTCGAGTCGCCGGTCTGCCCCACCGAAAACGAAACGTCGGCAGCCTGCGCCGACAATGCTTGCCCCAGGGTTACGACGGCAGCCGCCGCCAAGCACAGCAGTTTCTTCATGAGAAACATCCTTCTTCCTGATGCTGTTATTAGTGTCTGCCTCACGGCAGGCAAACGGTAGAAAGCGGCAGTAGTACGATAGTTCAGCTTGATTTCACGTTTTTTTCACAACGCAAAGCTTTGCACACTGTCGGATTTATGCCACAGCAAAGGCAGGATTTTTCTCAACGCTTGCGGATTGGCGCTGGTCCAGAAGCGGGTATCGCCGGCAGGCCCAGCGGCCAGCAGGTCATGTGTGGCTAGCAAGCGCTGCAGCTGGCGTGCCACCGCGGCGCCGGTGTCGATGATTGCCACGTCGGCAGGCACCATGTCGGCCAGCAACGGGCGCAGGAAGGGATAATGGGTGCAGCCGAGGATCAGGGTATCGCAGCCCGCAGCCAACAGAGGCTGCACATAACCCGACAGCAACTGGTGCAGCGCCGGGCTGGCCAGGTCACCCGCCTCGATGCGCTCGACCAGGCCCGGGCAAGGCTGAGTGATGACCTGTACGTCGCTGGCGAAACGGTCGAGCAAGGCGGCGAACTTGGCGCTCTGCAGGGTACCAGTGGTCGCCAGCACACCCACCACGCCGGAACGCGTGGCGGCCGCAGCGGGCTTTACCGCCGGCTCCATGCCAACCAGCGGCCAGCTCGGGTACAACTCACGCAGGTCGGCCACCGCTGCCACCGTTGCGGTGTTGCAGGCCAGCACCATGGCCTTGGCGCCTTGTTCATGGAAGAACCCGGCAATGCGCCGGCAACGCTCACGGATATAGTCCGGGGTCTTCTCGCCATACGGCACGTGACCGCAATCGGCCACGTACAGCAGCGTCTCGTGGGGTAGCAAACGCTGGATCTCGGCGAGTACCGACAAGCCGCCTACCCCAGAATCCATCACGCCGATCGGCGCCGAGCGCTCAGCCATCGCGCTTACCGCAGACCGCACAGGCCGGGTCGCGTTTCACCCGCAATTCGCGCATACGGGTGCCAAGGGCATCGATCAGCAGCAGGCGCCCGACCAGAGGTTCGCCAAACCCGGCCAGCAGCTTCATGGCCTCCAGCGCCTGCAGGCTGCCTACCAGGCCGACCAGAGGGCCAATCACCCCGGCTTCGCTGCAGGTCAGTTCGGCTTCGCTGCCATGGCCATACAGGCAGTGGTAGCAAGGGCTGTAGTCGCGCCGTGGGTCGAATACCGACAGCTGCCCCTCCAGGCGGATCGCCGCACCGCTGACCAGCGGTTTGACCGCAGCGACACAGGCGGCATTGACCGCCTCGCGGGTACTGAAGTTGTCGGAGCAGTCCAGCACCAGGTCGACCGCTGCTACTGCTGCGGCCAGCGAGTCTTCGTCCAGTGCCTGGCGATGGGCGACCAGGCTGATTTCCGGGTTGATCGCCTGCAAACGCTGCAAGGCCGAATCAACCTTGCTCATGCCGACGCTGGCACTGTCGTGAATGACCTGGCGTTGCAGGTTGGTCAGGTCGACGGTGTCGAAGTCGGCCAGGTGCAGCTCGCCCACGCCGGCGGCAGCCAGGTACAAGGCGACCGGTGAACCAAGGCCACCGAGCCCGACGATCAGCGCCTTGCTCCGCTTGAGGCGCAACTGGCCGTCAATGTCGATCTGGGCCAGCAATACCTGCCGGCTGTAACGCAGCAGTTCCTGATCACTCAGCATGGCAGGCGTCCCAGGGTAATGCGTTCATGGCCGCCCAGGTCGGTGCGGCTGGCGACCTCGGTGAAGCCTTGTTCAGCCAGCAAGGCGCGTACTGCCGCTGCCTGATCGTAGCCGTGTTCCAGCAGCAGCCAGCCGCCCGCTACCAGGTGGGCGGGGGCCTGGGCGGCGATGACGCGCAGGTCGTCCAGGCCATCGGCGCCGGCCACCAGGGCGCTGCTGGGCTCGAAACGTACATCGCCGACGGCCAGGTGCGGGTCGGCGGCGGCGATATAGGGTGGGTTGCTGACAATCAGGTCGAAACGCTCGCCGGCCAGGCTGTCGAACCAGTGGCTGACCCGCACCTGGGCGTTGGCCAGGCCCAGGCGCTGGCGGTTGCGCTCGGCCAGGGCGGCAGCCTCCTCCACCCGGTCCACTGCGGTTACCTGCCAGGCCGGGCGATCGCTGGCCAGGGCCAGGGCAATCGCGCCGGTGCCGGTGCCCAGGTCAAGGACCTTGGCCGGCGTGGCGGGTTGCAGTTCAAGGGCGGTTTCCACCAGCAGCTCGGTATCCGGCCGCGGGATCAGGGTATGCGGGGCGACTTCCAGGTCGAGCGTCCAGAAGCCCTGCTGGCCGAGGATGTAGGCGACCGGCTCGCCGTCGCGGCGGCGCTGCAGGTAGCTGGCATAGGTCTCGGCATCTTCGCTGCTGACGATCCGCTCGGGCCAGGTGTGCAGGTAGCTGCGCGACTTGCCGATGGCCGCAGCCAGCAACAGCTCGGCATCCAGCCGCTCGGTGGGCGATTCTGGCAGCTGCGCGTTGCGCAGCAGGCTGGCGATGATGGTCATCAGTCCCCCAGCGCGGCCAGCTGATCGGCCTGGTATTCGGCCAACAGCGGTTCGATGACGGCCTCCACGCCACCGGCGAGGATGTCGTCCAGCGAGTACAGGGTCAGGTTGATACGGTGGTCGGTCACCCGCCCCTGTGGGTAGTTGTAGGTACGGATGCGCTCGGAGCGGTCGCCCGACCCCACCAGCAGCTTGCGCTCGCTGGCGATGGCGTTCTGCGCGGCGCTGGTCTGCATGTCGTTGAGCTTGGCCGACAGCCAGGACATGGCGCGGGCACGGTTCTTGTGCTGCGAACGCTCTTCCTGACACTCGACCACGATGCCGGTCGGCAAGTGGGTGATGCGGATCGCCGAGTCGGTCTTGTTGACGTGCTGGCCACCGGCACCGGATGCGCGGTAGGTGTCCACACGCAGGTCGGCCGGGTTGATCTCGATGGCGGCCTGTTCGTCCGGTTCGGGCAGTACCGCCACGGTGCACGCCGACGTGTGGATACGGCCCTGGGACTCGGTCTCGGGCACGCGCTGTACACGGTGCGCGCCGGACTCGAACTTGAGCTTGCCGTACACGTTGTCACCCTCGACGCGGGCGATGATTTCCTTGTAGCCGCCGTGCTCGCCTTCGTTCTCGGAGAGGATTTCCAGGCGCCAGCCGCGCTTTTCGGCGTAGCGCGAATACATGCGGAACAGGTCGCCGGAGAAAATCGCCGCCTCGTCGCCACCGGTACCGGCACGGATTTCGAGGAACACGTTGCGGCCGTCGTTGGGGTCTTTGGGCAGCAACATGCGTTGCAGCTGCGCCTCCAGCGTCAGCAGTTGTTCCTTGGCTTCACGCACTTCTTCCACGGCCATTTCGCGCAGGTCCGGGTCACTGTCCTTGAGCAGCGCCTGGGCGCCTTCGAGGTCGTCCTGGACTTTGCGCCACTCTTTATATGCAGCGTAGACCGGCTCGACTTCGGCGTATTCACGGGAATAGGCGCGGAAGCGCGTCTGGTCGGAAATGACCTCGGCATCACCGAGCAGCGCGGTGAGTTCTTCGAAGCGGTCCTGGAGGATTTCCAGTTTGTTCAGCAGCGACGCTTTCATTGCGGGGATTTGTCCGTCGAGCCCTCGTTGAGGGCAAAGAGTTCCTGGGCCATGGCCAGCGCATCGAGGCGGCCCTCGGCCGAGAGCCTTTTCAATTGCACGCTGGGCGCGTGCAGGAGTTTGTTGGTCAGCCCCCGGGCCAGTTGGGCCAGTACCTCTTCGGGGTTGCCGCCGTTGGCCAGCAGCCGCTGGGCCTTTTGCAGTTCTTCGTCGCGCAGGCGCTCGCTTTGCTGGCGATAGGCCTTGAGCACATCCACCGCGGCCAGCTCGCGCAGGCGCAGCATGAAGTCTTCAGCCCCCACCGACACCAGCTCTTCGGCGGCCTGGGCCGCGCCCTGGCGACTTTTGAGGTTTTCTGCCACCACATCGTGCAGGTCATCGACAGTGTACAGGTAGACGTCGTCCAGTTCGCCGACTTCGGTTTCTATATCGCGCGGTACGGCAATGTCGACCATGAAAATCGGCTTGTGCCGACGCTGCTTCAGCGCACTCTCGACCGCCCCCTTGCCAAGGATCGGCAACTGGCTGGCGGTGGAGCTGATGACGATGTCGCTGTTGGCCAGTTCCTGAGGGATGTCGGCCAGCAGAACGGCGTGCGCACCGAACTGCTCGGCCAGGATGCTGGCCCGCTCCAGGGTACGGTTGGCCACGACGATGCGGCGCACGCCCTGCTCATGCAGGTGGCGCGCGACCAGGGTGATGGTTTCACCGGCACCGATCAGCAGGGCCTGGCTGCGGCCCAGGTCGCTGAAGATCTGCTTGGCCAGGCTGACTGCGGCAAACGCCACCGACACCGGGTTTTCACCGATGGCCGTGTCGGTGCGCACCTGCTTGGCGGCGCTGAAAGTGGCCTGGAACAGGCGCCCGAGCAATGGGCCGACGGTGCCGGCCTCACGCGCCACAGCGTAGGCGGACTTCATCTGGCCGAGGATCTGCGGCTCGCCGAGCACAAGCGAGTCCAGGCCGGAGGCCACCCGCATCATGTGCTTCACCGCCTCGTGCTCTTCGTGCACGTAGGCGCTGGCGCGCAGCTCGTCCAGGCTGAGGCGGTGGTAGTCGGCGAGCCATTGCAGCACGACATCGGCGGACAGGTGGTCCTGCTCGATGTAGAGCTCGCTACGGTTGCAGGTCGACAGAATCGCCGCTTCGCGGCTGGATGTCAGTCGGCAGAGCTGCTGCAGGGCGTCTACCAGCTGCTCTGGGGTAAACGCCACGCGCTCGCGTACGTCTACCGAGGCAGTCTTATGGTTGATACCAAGTGCAAGAAAGGCCATGCAAGGTCGCTGGTTGTGACGGGAAGCCGATAATTGTCCTCTTTCGCAGGTTTCAGGACAACCACCGTTCGCTATTGCGCTGATAGTCGTGCGGCTATCGCCGGCTCCAGGCCAGCATCAGCGGCAACTTCAGCTCACACTCCCGCTTTTGATCTGGCTTTTGATCTTGATCTTGATCTTCGCGCGCTTAGAAGCAAGAGCAAGAGCAAGAGCAATAATTCTGTGTTTTCGGCGCCGTGGCAGGCTCTGCGGCGAACCGCGCGGGCACAGCGCGGTCTGCATAAGCGAAGCGCAGCTTCATACCTTCGCAGGTGGGTTTGCCCACGCGCTTGTGTCATCATGCTCCGACCGCCGGTGAGTCCTCTTAAAGCCTTCTATGAACAAACCATACGCATTGCTGCTTGCCTTCGCCCTGCTCCAGGGCTGCCAGAGCCTGGCCCCGCAAAAGGCCGAGCCTCCCGTCGCCGAGGCCG
>MTEX01009923.1_pt1 | contig 13652 bp, 10 predicted proteins | sample 1042691 | NCBI WGS metagenome assembly MTEX01 (sample SAMN06185810, study PRJNA358809) | soil metagenome | isolation source: soil biostimulated with molasses as carbon source | place: India | collected 2015-05-23
GCGGCTTTAGTCAGACTTTGTTCTTCAACAACGGTAACAAAATAACGTAGATGTCTTAATTCCATTAATATACCTTTTTAGTATCTTAAAATACCGTTCTATATCTATTTTAGGCTATTACATTCTTCTATGGTATGTAAACAAGTTTGAAATAGTTGAAACTTCATGTATAGAACCATAGAAACCATACTTGTGGATATTCCAACTATCCGTCCTCACCAGTTGTCTGTGACTACCATGCGTACTCAGACTTTGGTGCTCGTTAAAATTACGACCACGGATGGTATTGTAGGTTGGGGTGAAGCGACCACCATTGGTGGACTGAACTATGGTGAAGAAAGTCCTGAAAGTGTCAAAGCCAATATTGATACTTACTTTGCACCATTACTCGCATCAGTTAAAGATTTAAATGTTGCTCAAACACTAAAACTGATTCGTAAGAATATTAATGGTAACCGTTTCGCGAAATGTGCCATTCAGACTGCTCTACTTGATATTCAGGCAAAACGTTTAGGCGTGCCATTAAGTGAAGTTTTAGGTGGCCGTCTGCGTAATAGTTTACCTGTACTTTGGACGCTCGCGTCTGGTGACACAGAAAAAGATATTGCTGAAGCTCGGAAAATGATTGAGTTAAAACGTCATAACACGTTCAAACTCAAAATTGGTTCACGCCCTTTGCAACACGATGTTGATCATGTGATTGCAATTAAAAAAGCACTCGGTGCAGATATTAGTGTACGCGTCGACGTAAATCGTGCATGGTCAGAGCTGGAATGTATTCAAGGTATTCAACAGCTTCAAGATGGCGGGATTGATTTAATTGAACAGCCTTGTGCTATTCAAAACACAGAAGCACTTGCTCGCCTCACCCATCGTTTTGATGTCGCAATTATGGCAGATGAAGCTTTAACTGGTCCCGACAGCGCATACCGTATTGCAAAAAGTCATGGTGCCGATGTATTTGCCGTGAAAATTGAACAATCTGGTGGTCTGATCGAAGCGTGTGAAGTTGCCAAGGTTGCAGGTTTGGCTGGAATTGATCTTTATGGCGGCACTATGCTTGAAGGCCCTGTAGGTAGCATGGCTTCTGCTCATGCGTTTGCAACCTTTGAAACATTAGCGTTTGGTACTGAATTATTTGGTCCGTTATTGCTTACCGAAGAAATTTTGAAAGAACCGCTACGTTACGAAAACTTTGAATTGCACTTGCCAACGGCTCCCGGCTTAGGTATTGAAATTGATGAAGATAAAGTCGAGAAATTACGTCGTTAAGGCAACAGGATAAGGAGTTTCCCATGTTATTTCATGTACGTATGGATGTGCATATTCCACTTGATATGCCAGCCGACAAAGCAAATGAAATTAAGGCTGTTGAAAAAGCCTATTCGCAAGAATTACAGCGTCAAGGCAAATGGCGTCATATCTGGCGTATTACAGGTCAGTACTCAAACATCAGTATTTTTGATGTCGAGAGCAATGAAGAATTGCACAATATTTTACAGGGTTTACCTCTCTATCCTTATATGAACATCGAAGTTATGGCACTTAATCGCCACCCTTCTTCTGTTCGTGATGATGATTCGTAAACCAAAACAATTTTTTAAATGTGATCTCTGAAGTCCATTTAAAAACCAAGCAGATTATTCAGAAGGTAACAAGGAACGTGGCGGCACTTATTCGCTAGCAAAACAAAATGCCCGCAGCGCTGCCACCCAAAACCGTATTGCATACTTAAGGAGTTTTAGTATGAACCGTCAACAAATTGATGCGCTTGTAAAACAAATGAATGTCGACACTGCAAAAGGCGAAGTTGATGCACGTGTTCAACAAATTGTAGTGCGCCTTCTCGGGGATTTATTTCAAGCCATTGAAGATTTAGACATCCAACCTTCAGAAGTATGGAAAGGTTTGGAATATTTCACAGATGCTGGTCAAGCAAACGAACTTGGTCTTTTGGCAGCTGGCTTAGGTCTAGAGCACTATCTTGATTTACGTGCAGATGAAGCTGATGCAAAAGCCGGTGTTACAGGCGGCACACCGCGTACTATCGAAGGTCCACTGTATGTAGCTGGCGCGCCTGAATCTGTTGGTTTTGCGCGTATGGATGATGGTACAGAATCTGGCAAAATCGATACCTTAATTATTGAAGGTACGGTAACCGATACTGATGGCAATATCATTGAAAATGCCAAAGTTGAAGTATGGCATGCCAACAGTTTGGGTAACTACTCATTCTTTGATAAGTCTCAATCTGACTTCAACTTACGTCGTACTATCTTGACTGATGCTGATGGTAAATATGTAGCGTTAACCACTATGCCTGTAGGTTATGGTTGCCCGCCAGAAGGTACAACTCAGGCCCTTCTTAACAAATTAGGCCGTCATGGTAACCGTCCATCTCACGTTCATTACTTCGTTTCTGCGCCGGGTTACCGCAAGCTGACTACTCAATTCAACATTGAGGGTGATGAGTACTTATGGGACGACTTTGCTTTCGCAACCCGTGACGGCTTAGTTGCAACAGCAGTTGATGTAACTGACCCAGCTGAAATTCACCGCCGTGGTTTAGATCACGCTTTCAAACACATCACATTTAACATCGAACTTGTTAAAGATGCCGCTGCTGCTCCTTCAACTGAAGTTGAACGTCGTCGCGCTAGTGCTTAATTGAAAGTATATGTGAGTTAAAAGTTCGCTTTTGACTCACAAAATTTATTCCAATTATTACTACCATTAAGAATTTAAATAAATTTTTAGCGGTAGTAATACATCACGTTACCTCATGCTCTAAGGTTTCTCACATGATTGACAAAAGTAAGTCCTCACTAAGCGAGGTTCTATCGCAGATTAAAGATGGTGCAACCATTCTGATTGGTGGTTTCGGTACCGCAGGACAACCCGCTGAACTCATTGATGGTCTTATTGAACTCGGTGTTAAAGATTTAACTATTGTTAGTAATAACGCCGGTAATGGCGATTATGGTCTGGCTAAACTGCTTAAGGCTGGTTCAGTTAAAAAAGTCATCTGTTCTTTCCCACGTCAGTCAGATTCTTATGTATTTGATGAATTGTATCGTGCCGGAAAGGTTGAACTTGAAGTGGTACCGCAAGGTAATCTGGCGTGTCGTATTCAGGCAGCAGGTATGGGCCTAGGCGCTGTGTTTACCCCAACAGGCTTTGGAACACTTTTGGCTGAAGGCAAAGAAACCCGTGAGATTGATGGTAAAGATTACGTACTTGAGTATCCGATCAAGGCTGACTTTGCCTTGATTAAAGCTTACAAGGGCGACCGCTGGGGCAATCTGGTTTACCGTAAATCTGCACGTAACTTTGGCCCGATTATGGCCATGGCTGCTGATGTCACCATTGCTCAGGTTTCTGAAGTGGTTGAACTCGGTGGATTAGACCCTGAGCACATTATCACCCCAGGTATTTTTGTACAGCACGTTGTACAAGTAGCGCCAGCACAGTAAGCAATAAGGAGAAATAACATGAGCTACCAGAAACTCAGCCGTGACCAGATTGCAAAACGTGTGGCACAAGATATTCCAGATGGCGCCTATGTGAATCTAGGTATTGGCTTACCGACCAAGATTGCAAGCTACTTACCTAACGATAAAGATATTTTTCTTCACTCTGAAAATGGCCTATTGGCTTTTGGCCCACCGCCAGCGGCAGGTGAAGAAGACCCTGAACTGATTAATGCGGGTAAAGAGTTTGTGACCATGCTTGAAGGCGGCAGCTTTTTCCACCATGGCGACTCATTTGCGATGATGCGTGGTGGACACCTAGATATTGCTGTACTTGGGGCATTTCAGGTTGCTGCGAATGGTGACTTGGCCAACTGGCATACAGGTGCACCCGATGCGATTCCTGCGGTGGGTGGTGCGATGGATTTAGCTGTGGGAGCCAAGAAAGTATTTATCACCACAGATCATGTGACCAAGCAAGGTGAGCCGAAGATTGTGGCTGAGCTAACTTATCCAGTAACAGGTAAAAAATGCGTTGACCGTATTTACACCGACCTGTGTGTGATTGATGTGACTAAAGATGGTTTAAAGGTGATTGAGAAAGTGGAAGGTCTTAGCTTTGATGAGTTACAGGCTTTAACAGGTGCAACTTTGATTGATGCGACTCAAGGGTAAGGTTTATACAGCAAAGACCCATTCCACAGCATTCACTATCGTGACAGGCGACATGGATGTCGCCCGTTGGACAGGGAGGCATGGAAGCCTCCTCTGTTCAACAAAGGTTTTTGGTTACTTTTTTAAAAAAGTGACAAGAATTAGCTACTGGCATTTGACTCAAGACGATAAGACTCTGTCATGACTACTTTTAACTTAGTAACCATGATGATCTCCAGCAAAATCTGGAAAAGTCTAACAATGTGGCAATGACAGCAACAGATTTCAAAATGGAAATGTAAGAATGAAAAACGCTTATATCATCGATGCCATCCGTACTCCATTCGGCCGTTATGCTGGTGGCCTTGCACTTGTCCGTGCCGATGACCTTGGTGCTGTGCCGATTAAAGCGCTCATGCAGCGTAACCCAAATGTAGATTGGGAACAGGTCGATGATGTGATTTATGGCTGTGCTAACCAAGCCGGTGAAGATAACCGTAATGTCGGCCGTATGTCAGCACTTCTTGCAGGTTTACCGTATCAGGTACCGGCAACGACGATTAACCGTTTATGCGGTTCTTCACTCGATGCCATTGCCATTGCTGCCCGTGCCATTAAAGCCGGTGAAGCGAACTTGATAATTGCAGGTGGTGTAGAAAGCATGAGCCGTGCACCTTATGTAATGGGTAAGTCTGACAGTGCCTTTGGCCGTAGCCAGAAGATTGAAGACACCACCATGGGCTGGCGTTTCATTAACCCTAAACTTAAAGAATTATATGGTGTAGACACCATGCCCCAGACTGCCGAAAACGTCGCTGAACAGTTCAACGTCAATCGTGCAGATCAGGACCAGTTTGCCTTGGTGAGCCAACAACGCACCGCAAGCGCGCAAGCCAAAGGCTTTTTTTCTAAAGAAATCGTGCCAGTTGAAATCCCTCAGCGTAAGGGTGATGCTGTTGTGATTGATACCGATGAACATCCACGTGCATCGACCACGCTTGAAGGTTTAAGCAAACTTAAACCGGTTGTTAAAGCAGAGGGTACGGTCACTGCGGGGAATGCTTCAGGCATTAATGATGGTGCAGCAGCACTGTTGATTGCTTCTGATGAGGCAGTTCAAGCTTACAACCTAAAACCACGTGCCAAGATCATTGCTTCAACAGCAGTGGGTGTAGAACCACGCATTATGGGTTTTGCTCCGGCACCAGCGATTAAAAAATTACTTAAACAAGCCAACCTGACTTTAGAGCAGATGGATGTAATTGAGCTCAATGAAGCTTTTGCTGCACAGGCTTTGGCAGTGACCCGTGATTTAGGTTTGCCAGATGATAGCAATAAGGTAAACCCAAACGGTGGTGCAATTGCTTTGGGCCATCCACTCGGTGCATCAGGTGCACGCCTAGTGACCACTGCCTTAAATCAGCTTGAACAGACAGGTGGTCGTTATGCCTTGTGTTCAATGTGTATTGGTGTGGGCCAAGGCATTGCTTTGATTATTGAACGTGTTGAAGCACTTTAAGGAGAAACAAATGCCATCTTTTCAATCTGCCGATGCACAAATTAACTATCAAACCTTTGGCGAACAGTCTTCCCCTGCTCTGGTGTTTTCAAACTCTTTGGGCACCAATTATGGCATGTGGCAAAAACAGTTTAATGAATTAAAAGATCAATTTTTTGTGATCTGCTATGACACTCGTGGCCACGGTTCATCATCTACACCTGAAGGTCCATATACTGTAGAGCAATTAGGTGAAGATGTTGTTCGTTTACTGGATCATCTGAATATTAGCAAAGCTGCTTTTTGTGGTATTTCTATGGGTGGTTTAACCGGTCAATGGCTTGCGATTCACTACCCTGACCGTTTTAGTCATGTAATTGTGGCAAATACTGCCGCTAAAATTGGACAAGAACAAGCATGGCTTGACCGTGCAAAATTAGTACGTGAGCAAGGTTTACAACCAATCGCCGCTACAGCTGCTTCGCGATGGTTTACAGATCCCTTTATCCAAAGTCATCCTTCTATTGTCAACAACCTGTGTAACGACTTAAGTGCTGGCAGCGCAATGGGTTATGCCAATTGTTGTGAGGCTTTGGCTAAAGCGGATGTCCGTGAGCAGTTAAAAGACATCAAAATTCCTGTATTAGTGGTTGCTGGAACTCAAGACCCAGTAACTACAGTTGCAGATGGCGAGTTTATGCAGCAACGTATTCCGCAATCAAAACTTGCAGAAATAAATGCCTCTCATATTTCTAATGTCGAGCAACCAGAAGCTTTTAATAGAATCCTAAAGGATTTTTTAGTGAACTAATTTCGCTATCAATAAACTTTATTCATCTCTAAAAAGGCCAATCATGGCCTTTTTTATTCTCTCAAAATAGAAAATTAAATAACTTGTTCGAGAAGGTATAAATATATACCTCAAATGTAATGGAAAATTACATGGATAAATAACAGTATTTTAAATTCATGAACAGGGCTTGTTCATCAGTGACGTGAATCTAAGAAGATTCTTAAATCGTTCACTTCTACATCATAATGAAAGTAAGGATATCTAAATTGAACATACCTATGCTGAATTCTCGGCCTCACCCTACACGCCCTTTAATTAAATATGGAACATTACTTTTAGGTGCGCTTTTAGCGGGTTGTAATTCCTCATCAAGTTTAGACCCCGCACCGACACAAAAGCAGATCACAATTAAGCGCGATAAATTCGGTACACCACATGTATATGCAAATGATACCTATGGGCTTTTCTACGGTTATGGCTATTCGGTAGCGACCGATCGATTATTCCAGATGGAAATGTCAAAACGTACAGGACAAGGTACAGTTGCCGAGGTACTCGGTCCCGCCTATCTTCAATATGATATTGCGACGCATAGCCGTTTTGACCCAGAAAATATTAAGCAGCAACTCGCCGCGCTCTCACCAGAAGATCGAGCAATTTTTGAAGGTTATGCCGCAGGTTTTAGTAAAAGGGTTAAAGAGGTTTTAGCAGATCCAGCTCTTATGCCTAAAGAGTTCACAGATCATGGTTTTAAACCATCAACATGGCAACCTGAAGATATTGCTATGGTTTGGGTAGGCTTAATTTTGAATCGCTTCTTTTCAGCAAGTTCCGAAGTATCAAATTTAGATTTGCTTACGCAACTGCAAAAAGAAAAAGGACAAGAAGAAGGTCTTAAAGTCTATCAACAATTACGTTGGCTAAACGACCCAAGTGCTCCAACCATTATTCAATCTGCACAAAAAACACAGCTTATAGCGCATCAACAGCAAATACTTAAAGACATTAGCCCTATTTCAAATAAAGCAGCCAAAACCTATTTAGCTCAAGCTCGCACTGCTTTAGGCAAAAGTGTTGTAGATGGTGTACCTACCGCCAGTAATGCATGGGTCTTAAAAGGTGATAAGACCATTGAAGGCCAAGCAGTTTTATATAATGGCCCACAGCAAGGATGGTATACACCAGCAATTACTTACAGTATTGGTTTACATGGAGCTGGCTATAATTTGACAGGTATAACTCCTGTTGGCTTACCTGCAATTTTATTTGGAACTAATGGCAAAATTGCATGGGGTTCGACGGTAGGTTCACTCGATACTAACGATGTTTATCAACTCACCCTAAGTCCAAGTAATTCAAAAGAATATTTATATAAAGGGACATATATTCCATTTGAACACAAGCAAGTAAAAATAAAAGTTAAGAATCAGGCCGACCATGTTTTAGATGTTTATAAGAGTAAACAAGGCTTTGTAAGTACATGGGATGAAAATAACCATACGGCGTATGCGCAAAAACGTAGCTGGGAAGGTGTAGAAATTGAAACCTTATTAGGATGGGCAAATGCAGCCAAAGCCTCAAATTGGGATGAGTTTCTTGCTCAAGCCAAGCGTGTCGCAGCCTCTATCACTTGGTTCTATGCTGATACTAAAGATAATATTGGTGTTGCTGCTTTAGGTCGTTTACCTATTCGTCCTGAAAACCAACATATCCAGCTACCAGCTAAAGGTGATGGCTCAATGGAATGGCAAGGTTTTTATGACTTCTCACACAACCCTAAAGAATACAATCCACAAAAAGGCTATGTCACAAGCTGGAATAACAAAGCCTATGCTGGCTTACGTTCAGATTCTTCAAACTTTTCTTATGTAGATCGGGCAAATGAACTGATTGAACCTTTAGAAAGTAAACCAAAACTGAGTCAGCAAGAAATTTGGGAAATTAATAAAACGGCGGCATGGTCTGATTTAAATGCGCGTTATTTTGTTCCTTATATGATTCAAGCGGCACAAAGCCCTAATGCATCGCCATTAGCCAAAAAAGTTGCTCCGTTACTTGCCAGTTGGGATCTTAAATTACGCCCTGATAATGAAGGTAAATATTATCAAGGTGCAGCACCAGCAATTACACGTGTATGGCTTAATCAAATGATTGAACTGGTACTCAAACCTAACCTTTCAGAAAATATTTATAAGCGTTATACCGATACGCTTTATCCGGTAAATAATGATCCGCGAAGTGCACAGCCAGCGAGTGCATCAAAATTAATTTGGAATGCACTGCAAGGAAAACAGGCAAGCGTTCCTCAGAATATTGATTTCTTAAAAGGACAAACAGCAGATGAAGTCGTATTAAAAGCTTTAGAAAATGCGCTGAATGAACTTTCAAATCAATATCACTCTACCGACCCGAACGACTGGCAAATTCCGGTGGCAACCATGGGTTTTTCCAGTAAAAATTCGGTAGGCATTCCTTGGGCTGATCCATCACATGAACAACACCTTAGCACTTATGGAAATACGGGAAGTGCTACGTTTAGAGTGGTCTTAAATCCAAATCAAGTCACCATGTGTTCGATTTTGGCCCCAGGACAAAGTGGTTTTATCAATCAAAATGGAAAACCTGATGCCCACTTTGTAGATCAGCTCCCTTTATTTGAAAGTTACAAGTGTAAAGATGATGCGGTGAGTCAAAAGGAAATCGACCAATCAACTCAACAAAGCATCACTTTAAACTACTAATTTTTTAGTCCAATTTTTATTTTAAAGGCTGAGGTTTGTTATTTATAAAGTGACAAACCTCTTTATTGGCTTAATACCGAATCATGACCGATTTTAATTCAGTGTAATCTTCAATAAATGCATCTGAAAACTCTCTACCAATTCCTGAAGCTTTTACCCCGCCAAATGGAACTGATGGATCTAAGAACGTATGCATATTGACCCACAAGGTCCCTGCTTCAATTTTAGGAATTAAACGCAAAGCTTTAGATAAGTCATTTGTCCAAATACTTGCGGTTAAACCAAAGCGCGACTGATTCATCAGTTGAACGAGTTCTTCCTCAGTTTCGAATGGCATTACCCCGACTACTGGACCAAAAGTTTCTTCTGAAAATAAAGGATCATCCGTATTTTTAAAGGAAATTAAAGTCGGTTGTACAAAATATCCGGTCTGATCTAAGGCCTCACCTCCAGCAATAATCTGGTTGTTGGCTTTTGCCATATCTAAATAATGTTTCACTTTATTAAAATGTGGCTGATTAGAGAGTGGACCAAACATATTTCCCTCATCCATAGCCGATCCAATTTTGAAACTAGAAAGTGCTTTCGAGAGTTTCTCGACCAGTTCATCATATTTTGCACGGTGTACAAAAAAACGCTCTGGGGATGCGCAAACTTGACCTTGATGTACAAAAGTTGCTTGCAACAAAGTCGGTAAAATCTCATCAATATTTGCATCGGCCAAAACAGCTATGGCATTTTTACCACCCAGCTCCAGACTTACACGGGTTAAATCACTGCTCATCGCGAGCTTACCAATCGCAATGCCGGTTGGAACTGAACCTGTAAATGAGACTTTCTTAACGAGTGGTGACTCAATTAAATATTGTCCCGTCTCCCCCTTACCTGTCACTACATTAATTACACCCGCTGGAATACCTGCCTCAATCGCAAGTTCAGCTAAACGTAATAAAGATAAGCTGGCAAACTCACTTGGTTTAAGCACAATGGTACAGCCAGTTGTTAAAGCCGAACCGATTTTCCAAACGCCAATCATGAGTGAGAAATTCCAAGGCACAATCCCTGCAACCACACCTACTGGTTGCCTTAAAGTAAAGGCCGTATATTTTTCTCCTTGCATAGAAGGAATAGAAGGTTGCATGGTTTGACCATTAATTTTGGTTGCCCACCCTGCAAAATATCTTAAGAAAATAACGGATTGTGCGACTTCAAGATGACGGGAAATATTGATAAGTTTTCCTGTAGACAACGTCTCGAGCTGAGCAAGTTCTTCACCATGTTGTTCAATTAAATCTGCCAACTTATTTAGTTTAACGCCACGTTCGTACGGTGTAGTTTCAGCCCAAGCATTTTGAAAAGCATGTTCAGCACTTTTCACCGCATTTTCCACATCCTGTTGACTGCCTATACTGATTTGAGCAATAACCTGTTCAGTCGATGGATTCACAATATCCACTTTATCTAAAAGCTCGGCAGCAACTAATTTTCCATCAATAAAATGTCCATGTTGTCGTGCCATAAATTGCTGTACGCTTTCTAAAATCTGAACTTCACTCATTTTCTTTTCCTCTTTTCATTTCTAAACTTTTGTTATGACAGCAACTAGGTGACCTGATTCAAAATAAAGTCTGCACCACGTTCACCAATCATGATGGCAATTGCGTTGGTGTTCCCACTTGGAACTTGTGGGCAAATAGAACAATCCACCACACGTAAGTTTTTAAAACCATGTACTTTAAGTGTCTGATCTGTGACCGAATCTTGCGGAGCATTGCCCATTTTGCAGCTACCTGCGGGGTGATAAACCGTTTTAATGTTCTGACGCATCCATTTATCAATCGCTTCAATATCATCAGGATCGATATTTGCAGGCTCAACGACTTCTTTGACAATCGCTTTCAATGCTGGTTGTTGTAATAGGCGAAGTCCGGCCTGTACCGCACGGATATTTGCGTCAATATCTTCTTGATGGCCTAAATAATTAGGGTCAATGACAGGCAAATCTTTTGGATCTTTACTGCTTAACCGTAAAGTCCCACGTGCTTTTGGCTGTACATGTCCGACTTTAATGGTAAGGCCATGTGCCTGAGCCGCTGCTTTTTCACCAGGGGTATTATCGAAATTATCCAGCACAGGTAAAAAATGAAATTGGACATCAGGTCGACCATTGTTGTTTGTGTCAATAAAACCACCACCTTCTAAAATATTGGTGGTTAGCAATCCTGAACGTGTAAAACACCATTGTAAAAAGTGTCGTACTGCGGCTAAACCGTGGTCTTCACCGAGCAGGCTGTTATTGGTTGTTACTGTCGCATTAACCGACATATGCAAATGATCGTGAAAATTATCACCTACAGGTAAGTCACGAATACATTCAATGCCGAGCTCATCTAAATGCTGTTTTGGGCCAATTCCCGAAAGTAATAAAACCTTAGGACTACCAATTGCACCAGCACTCAGAATGACTTCTTTTTGAGCCTGTACCGTAATCGGTGATTTTCCCCCAACGCTATAAGTTACCCCAGTAACCTGATCACCTTGAGTTTCAATTTTATGGACTAAGGCATCAGTAATCACCGTAAGATATGGGTGGTTTTCGACTGACTTTAAATAAGTTTTTGAGGTACTCGCCCGAGAACCATTTTGAGTAGTAGTTTGGTAAAACCCTACGCCTGCCTGATCCCAACCATTAATATCATTGACGTAACTCATCCCCATTTGTTGACCTGCTTTAATACAAGCAAGCGTTAAAGGATGGCGATAGCGGTTTTCACTGACAGGTAAAATGCCATCTTGTCCGTGATATTCATCAGCAAGACTTTCATTTTTTTCTGCTTTCTTAAAAAAAGGCAGTACATGTTGATAAGACCACTGATTGCATCCCCATTCCGAGGCCCATAAATCATAATCTTGGCGTTGACCTCGGCAATAGATCATGCCATTAACCGAGCTTCCACCTCCCAACACTTTTCCTTGTGCAAGGATCATTTCACGATGATTACAATATTTCTGCGGAACGGTCATGTATTGCCATGATTTTTGCTGGAATACTTTAATGACCGTGGCAGGTATGGTATGAAACATACTGCTATCTCGGCTTCCTGCTTCTAGAACAAGAACACGCCCTGCCTTGGCTTCTAATAGTCGTGCTGCGACTACACAGCCTGCTGAGCCAGCACCAATCACGATATAGTCATATTGTTGATTCATCTGATTTCATCCTAATTTTATTTCTATGAATGCACCGCCAATAAACACGGTCTCCTTCGCTTTGATTTAATAGATGTATTGCAAAATTAACTGTGCATAGACATTGGTTTTGTCATCGTAGTTTTGTGTACCGCCACTATGAATATCGTGTTTTGGTTTATAGAGCCCAACTAAAGGAATAACATTGAATTTTTTATTAACCGACCAGACTGAAAAGACATCTAACTCATGTCCATCTACATTAGTTAAAGATTTATTTACTGTTTTGAACTTATAGGCCAAAGCACCCAACATAAAATTTTCTTTCAAGTTCATCATGTAAGAAACTTGATGAATATCGGCATTTTTATTGAATGGACCAGCATAATTTCCGGCAACTTCGCCCTGAAACCATGTACCAAAGCCGACGGTATTTCCATAAAACATAGTGTCATATTGGTCTGAAAAATGGCTAAAACGGTAGCCTAATGAGGGTGTATATTTTGAAGATAAAAAGTTATAGTTCAGCGCTAAGTAGCCAGCCTTTTCTTGACCATCTTTTTTATCTTGAACAACAAACTCAGTTTTAATTTGTAGTTCTGGTAAAGGTTGATAATTCAAACGTAAAGCATAATTTTTAAGGTCTTGTCGTCCTGAAACCTGTTCAGCATCTTCAAGGTCCAATACATTTAAATAGGTAAACCCAACGCCCTTATCTTTAAGCTGATACATCAGATCAGTCACAAACAATTCAGGTGAAAATTGTGCTTTATTGTTTGACTTTAAATAAGCCAACTTTAACGTTGTATTCTCTTGCGGTTTGTATTGAAGCAAACTTGTAAAATCAAAGCTTCGACGGGCTGCCAAATAATATGCTCCGCCCCGATCTAGGGTGCCATCCGCAGGCGCTTTACCGAGATTTAATGCATCACCCGCAATAAAGAACCCATCACCAATCATAATATTTTGTCGACCAATACTTAAATCATAGGTCGTTAACTCATCTTTATTGGTGCCGTCTTTAAAACCAATGATCCATTCATTCACATCTGTTTTACGTTCTTTGCCGTTACTATTTTGGCCGGCGTCACCATCACCAAATGTTGCCGAGCTAATACCGCTCAAGCTTGCATAGAGCTGATTGTTTTTAAAGGTGTAGTTTCCCTTCGCACCATATTTAAGATGACCTTCTTGCCAATTGACTCTTTCATCATCTAGGTTTTCGCCGTTATAGCTTTTACCGCTACTAAAAGCCCCAAAAGTTGCTTCAAAAGTTGGCTTAATTTCAAGCTCACCAGCATGCACAG
>MTEX01008988.1_pt3 | contig 13608 bp, 8 predicted proteins | sample 1042691 | NCBI WGS metagenome assembly MTEX01 (sample SAMN06185810, study PRJNA358809) | soil metagenome | isolation source: soil biostimulated with molasses as carbon source | place: India | collected 2015-05-23
GCGAATATCCGGATGCAGGCCGGCGAACACCTCGGCCAGAGGCCCGGTGGAGACCACCAGGCGGTCGATCATGGACAGTGATACCTGGAATAAATCCCTGATGTTCTGCGGCACCTGACTCTTGAGCAGACTTTTGTCCGGCACCTCGAAGGCGTAATCGTCACAGTCGGCCAGGCGGAAGGCGTCCTTGAACAGATGCCCCTCCTGCCGCTGCAGCAGCCCCTGCACACCGAGCTGGCGCTGATAGACGATGACATCCGGGCGCAAGCGCTCCAGCTCCACGGCAGACGGCAAGTGATCGGCAATGATCGCACCATCGACCAGCAGTGCCTCCTGCATATGCTGGAACGGCTGGCGAATGCGGTACTGGCCGCAGCCGCTGGCATCGGAGGGGTGGCAGAGTATGCGCGGCAAGGGCGCCGGGCCGATGGCCTGCCACTCCCGGGTTTTTCTATGGTCGGGTACGAAACCGAAGCCCTTCAGGCTCAGGTTCTGGTTGTAGGCCGGGTCGCGAGCGATCTGCGGCAGCCAGCGCTCGAACAACAGTTCCTTGCCCTGATCGAGGGCGACAGGCTGGTCCGCCAGGCTCCAGCGGGGCAAACGGACATGCGGCGTCCACACGTTGAGATAACCTGCCTGCCCCAACTTGAGCCCTAGATCCACGGCCCGGTATTGCTCGTCCATCGGCTCGGTAGCGAAACCCTCGAGTTCCAGAAAAAGCTGCCGCGGCAGCATCAGGCACGCCGAGTCTAGCGCGCTGTAGTTCTGCACCACCTGCAAACGCCAGAGATAGCCGGGGGCGTCAGCTGCCTCGCCAATGAAGGCGCCACCCGCCGCACCGCGCAAGCCCAGCACGATGCCGGCATGACGGACCTCACCGCTGGGGTAGTCCAAACGCGGCGCCACTGCGCCGACCTCCGGACGCAGGGCATGCTCCAGCAGGTCTTCCAGCCAGTCCGACTGGGTAATGCGCACGCCGCCATCAAGAAACAGCAGGTATTCACCATTCGCCAGTGTGGCCAGGCGGTTGCGCAGCACCGCCACCTCTTCACCTGGCACCGCCTCGATGACCCGCATGCGCGCCTCGCCCAAGCCATCCATTGCTTCCAGCCAGGCGATCAGTGCGCTATCCGCATCTTCTTGCGCAGCGATCAGGATTTCATAGAAAGGATACCGACTGTGCGCCAGGATAGACTCGATGCAAGCCTTCATATCGTCCACCCGGCCACGAGCAGCCAGCAGTATGGAAACCAACGGCTGGGCGTCATGCCCATAGCGCACGCGATAGTGGCCTGGGCGGGTAGGTTCGACCGAGGCAGCGGAGTAGCCCCTGGCATGCAGGTGACGAAGGATCGCCGCCTGCTCCTGCCGGGCGTCGGCCAGGCACGGCTGGCCCGTGATCAGCAGCACTTCGTCCACATGGCCGATGTCGGCCATGCCCCCCGCCTCGACGAGGCGCAGAATCAGGTCCAGCTCCGCGGCCTCGCCGAATCGTGGGTCGAAGCCATCCAGGGCCAGCAGCCGGTCACGGCGCAGCAGCCAGTGCCGCGACATGATCTGCGGCAGACTGAGCAGATAGTCAAGGTTGAAGCCTGGACGAAAGGCGCTCTCCAGCTTCCCCTGAGCATCGCGATACAGCGCATCGCCATACACCGCAGCGCAGTCTGGCGCCGCCAAAAGCTCCAAGGCCAGCGTCTGCAGCCCCGCTGCCACGAATTCATCGCCAGCCCGCACCAGCATCAGCCAGTCGCAGGGGAAGCTGCCGAGCAGCTCATTGAGCGCTTCCGCCCAGCCTGTCGGCTGAATGTGGACGAAGCGCAGTTCTTCGCTGGAATAGTCCGCCGGCACCTGGCGCGTGCTTAGCACCGCCAGGCGGGTATTACCATAAAAGTTGCGATCCGCATCCAGGCTCTTAAGGGTTGCGACCACCGCGTCCAGGTTACCGGCCAGATCGAGGACAACGATACCGAAACAGGGCCCGCCGCCGTGCTCTGCAAGCGTGCGTTCGATCAACCGAACCTGACTGCTGACCGGCTTACGGCGCTCCAGCCAGTAATGCAGGCGCTCGCTCTCGTCCAGATTGTCCAGCAGGTCGCGACTACGCAATTCGACCCGTTCGCCAAAAGATTCCTGCGCCCCCAGCAGACCACTGGAACGCATGATGCGTTCCAGAGAGGCACGCAGCTCCTGGAAGTCCGGGCGGCACACCACTATAAAGTCATGGTGCTTGCGGACAAAAAGTTCCTTGGCCTTGTCATAGAGCTCGGAATGATTGGCTTGAGAGGAAATCGTGCTTTGCTCGATCGACCACTCGTCCTCCCCGAAGTAACGCCATGATTCGCCGATATCGGCAAAGAAATAATAAGCAGGATGCAGGCCGGCGAGAATTACACGCAAGGTATGGTCGACGTGCTCCATTGCGTTGAAATATTCCTCATCCATCAACCCTACAGTTGCCAGGCAATGGTGGGAGTAATAGGAAAACGCCCCTACGCAATAGGGGTAGAACGCGACGTCGACGCCATCATAGCGCGCCAAGGCGGCGGGATTGGGCAGGCGCCCAGGACCGGTCTTGTTGTGCACACCATGCTGGCTGTAGTTGAAATGCTGGATTCCAGACACCCTGGCGGCCTCGATATAGCGCTCGAAAACACTGTCGTCGGCCAGATAGATGTCATCCTCGATCAGGAAGATATGCTCGACACCCCGCTCGAGCAGGCGCCGCAGCGCGTCGTTCTTCGAGCGGCCGACGCCTTGATTGCTCTCATGCTGGATAAATTCGTCGACCTGCAGCCCGGCGAACTCGGGGAAGGCCTGGCCATCGTTGACGATGATGAAGTAATCGAGTTGCTCGCGCGGAATGCTGGCGTACAGGCGTAGCAGGCTTTCCGGGCGGTTGTAGGTAATGATCGCGCAACCGATCCGCTGGCCATGACTCATGGGTATTCCTCGATTCAAACAGATGAATGGCAATCAGGCCACACAAACCTGCACGCTCAAGCAGGCATGGATGTGAGCCAGCGTTACAGGAGATTGAACAACGACAGGTTGGCGATGCGTACATAACTTTGCTGCGCGGCCTCCAGGACCGTTGACTGCAGCGACAGGCGCGACAACGCCTCAGGGTAATCCAGCTCACGTAGCTCGGCCTGAGTCGCCTGATTGACCAGTGCGACGTTTTCGTTGTAGGCCAGGGTCGAACTCACGACATTCATGCGTGCGCCTATCTGCCCCCGGGCCTGATCCACGGCATCCATGCTGGCATCCAGATTGGCGATCGACAGGGAAACGGCATCACGAATCTCGCGACCATCGGTGGAGTTCTCCAGAACCTGGCGCAAGTCGGCAATGACATTCAACGGGTTGACCCGCACCTGAGGATCATCCGTCATGTTCGCGGCAGGGTCCGGCCCGGTCACCGTGTAGCTGGAACCGGGAGCCGGCGTGCCATTGACGTAAAAACTGACGCCCTGGTAAGTCAACGCCGTGTCCTTGCCCTCGCTCAGCCGCCCGCTAATCGCCGGGCTGCCATCACTCGGCGTGAGGGTGTAATTGAGCGGGTCGCCGGCATCGAAGCTGATACTGAAGCCACCGTCGGGAAAGCTTCCAAACGACACTTCATCTTGCACCAGCAGCCCACTGATAGTGCCGTCGGCGTTGTCCACGGTCAGGCGCGCAGCGTTCAGGCCGCTGCCGAATATCGCCCGGCCACTGTCGCTGATAGGCAGCTCCAGCGAGCTGGCTATCTGCACCTGACGCTGACCGTCATCACCGGTGTAGGCGTAGGAACCATCGGGCTGCCGTACAAACGGCTGGGTCTTGCCCTGAAAACCGGCAAACAAGTATTCACCGCGGGCATTACGGGTGTTCATCAGGCTCAGCAACTCATCCTCACACTCGGCCAGCTCGGCGGCGATGGATTGGCGATCCCCCTGATTAAGCGAGCCGTTACCGGCGCGAATAGTCAACTCACGCACCCGCTGCAGCACATTCTCCACGGCAACCAGTGTGCTCTCTTCCTGAGTCAGGCTGTTTTGCGCGGCATTGAGATTGGCGTTGTACTGTTTCAGCACGGCCTGCTGCTGCTCGAGCTGCAGCAGGCGCACCGAGGCCACCGGGTCGTCTGCCGGGGTGAGGATGCGGTTACCGGTGCTTATCTGCTCCTGGGTGCGGATAACGTTGGCGTAGTTACGCTGCAGGCCGGAAACCCCGTTGTTGAACGCCTGGATGGTGGAAATGCGCATAAGCTGCCTCGCTCGGCTGGCGGAGCGTCAATGACCGCCAGTGAAAATCTATCTGGGACGCAGAGCACGCACCTGCGTCGGATTAGGCTGCGCCAAGCCAGCCTGGATAAAGCCTCGACCCTTACCTGAAGAGGCCAAGCAGGGTATCGAACAGATCGCGTGCAACTTTAATGGTCTGTGCCGAGGCCTGGTAATACTGTTGGAATTTGATCAGGTTGGCCGCCTCTTCGTCGAGGTTGACCGCCGACAGTGAGTCGCGGTTGTCATTGGCCTGTTTGAGGATCGCGGTGGTCGCCACGCTGTCCTGGCGCGCCTGGGCGGTCAGGGTACCGACGCGCTGGATCAGGTCACCATAACCGTCAGAGAAGGTCACACCGGTGGTGCCCGGCGAGCCGGGGTCGATGCCGACCGTGGCCTTCGACTGCAGATTTGCCAGCTTCAAGGCATTGCGGTTGTCGGATACGCCGCTGGCGTTGAACGCCACACGGAAGGTATCGCCCTCTTCCGGCCACCCTCTGAAACTCTGGCTTATCTCGTATACCGCGGTGCTGGTGCCGTCGTTGATGCTGATGCTATAGCTCAGCTCGTTGCTTTGACCGCTGGTGACTGGCAGGGCCGCAGGGCTAACACTTAACGTCCAGCCGGGTGGCAGGCTGCTCGAAACACTAGGTATCAATGCGCCACTAGCGGCATCGTAACTCCAGGTCAGCGGCAACGCTCTAGCCAGAGCGTCCGGCGACAACGTTAGACTCTGCGGCGGCACGCTTGTGTCATGGACCGCAGTAATTTCCGGCTGGCCAATAGCGCCGCTGCCGCGGTTCTGCGAGTTGCTCTCGGCACGCAAAGGGGCGGCGAAGGCCAGCTCGTCGGCCTGCTTGAGCACCACCTGGATATCGGTGGCACCGCGCCGGGTTGGCTGCAGTAGAAAGCTGTCGCCCGCCGCTGGCGTCGGGCTGCCCAGCTCGATCTGGAAGCCCTGATCGCGCCCCTTGCGGTCGGTGAAACTGAGGGTGCCCGGCGGGTTCTCGTTGATCGTGAGAATCTCGTTGTCGCTCAGGCGCCGGGCCTTGTAGCTGGTGCCATCGAATTCCAGACGGTAGTCGCTGGTGGTCAGCACCGTGGTGTCGGTGATGTTGAGCAGCGGCTGAGCGCTGACGCTCATGTCGTTGCCCGAATTGGCCTGCACGCGCAGTGCCGCCAGGGCCGGATCGTTGTAGTCGCCAAATAGCGCGGCGCCGACCTGCCCCTTGAGATCCAACCCCTGAGCGAGCTGCGTATTGACCTGGTCGGTAATCGCTAGGGCCAGGCGCCCCAGTGCATTGAAGGTGGGATCCAGTGCCTCTTCACGGTAGCGGATCAGCCCGCCCAGCTCACCACCAGCCACTTGCGAGGTGATGGTCTGGCGCGAGCCGCCGCTGACGAACTGCACCTCGAAGCGATTAGGATCTTCCTGCCCTGGCACCACCTGCAAGGTGTTCGCCGACGAGCCCACCACCAGCGGCTGGCCGCTGCCAATGAAAACGTTCTGCGAGCCATCGCTCTGCGCCACCACTGTGACGCCTATATAGCTGGAGAGCTGGCGAATGGCTTCGTCACGGGCATCTAGCAAATCGTTTGGCGCCGCGCCATTGGCCGTCGCCACTGCAATCGACTCATTGAGGCTGGCAACCGAGCCGGCCAGAAGATTGATCTGATCGACCACCGCCACCATCTGCTTGTTGAGGAAATTGTTCTGCTCGTTCAGACGGTCGTAGACCGTGTTGAAGCGCCGCGCCAACCCCTCTGCCTCGGACAGCACCAGTTGCCGTGCCGGGATATTGGCCGGATCTTCCGCCGCGGTCTGCAACGCGGCGAAGAAAGATTGCAGCGAGGGGGTGATGCCGGTGGTGGAGCCGGCCAGCAAGGAGTCGAGCTGGTCGATCTGGCTCTTGTAGGCCGCCACGTCGCTGGCCAGCGCCGTACTGGAGCGCAACTGGCTGGTAAGAAACTCGCTGTAGCTGCGGCGGATGTCGGTCAGCGTGGTTCCCGAGCCGATGAAGCCGGCGCCACTGAACTGTGGCGTGCGGGTCGACTGCACGGCGTCCTGGCGGCTGAAACCCGGTGTATTGACGTTGGTAATGTTGTGCCCGGTGACGCTGAGTTGCGTCTGGCTGGCCGTCAGCCCCGACAAACCGATGTTCAGTAGATCAGCCATGCTTCAACCTCAAGTCCTTGTAGTGGCGCTATCGGCAGCGGCAATTGTTTGATAGGTCTGCATCTTGCGAGCGATCTGCGAGATCTTGCGTGCGTAGTTGGGATCGGTGGCGTAGCCGGCCTGCTGCAGCTCCTTGACGAAACGCTCCGGATTCTCCGTACTGCTCAGAGCTTTTTCGTAGCGACCGTTGTTCTGCAGGAAGCTGACGTAATCCTCGAAACTCTGCGCATAGGAGTCATAGGCACGGAAGCTGGCCGCCTCCTTGACCGCCTTGCCACCTTTGTATTCGATGGTCAGCACGCGGGCCGACTCACCCTCCCAGCTACCGTGGGACTTGATGCCGAACAGGTTGTGGCTGCTATTACCATCACGGGTGCGGATAATCGACTTGCCCCAACCGGTTTCCAGCGCGGCCTGGGCCACCAGATAACGCGGGTCGACACCGATCTTCTCGGCAGCGGCTTCCGCCATCGGCAGCATGGTGGCGACGAATTCCTGCGGTGAGCTGAACGCGGCCTTGCCCGGTGCCAATGGTGGCTGGGCGATACGACGGCCCGTCAGGGCGTCGCTATTGGTCAGGCTCAAAGCTTTGTCTTTGGGGGCTGCAATCGACTGCGCGGCGATCCAGTCATTGCCGGCCAGGGTCTTGCCCTCACCTTCTGCAGCCGATGGCACGATACCGGCCAACAGACGGTCCGCCAATTTGCCCGGCACGGCCAGGCGGCGACGGTTGAGCAGCGCCACGTCATCACGGAAACCTTCGTTGCTGGCGACCTTGTCGGCTTTCGACTCGCTGACGGCAGCCACTGGCTGCTCAATCTGCGCGAAGGGGTTGGGCCGGCTCGACGGCTGCTTGATCTTCGACATCTGCCGCACCAGCACGTCGGCCAGGCCGATACCGCGCCCTTCCTTGGAAAGAGTCACCGCCAACTGCTGGTCATGCATGTCCTGGTAGGTCTTGCTCTCGTTGCTGTTCATGAAGTTGCCCTCGCCGAACGCGGCGTTGGCCGAACGCATGGCCTTGAGCATTTCGTTCATGAACAGCGACTCGAACTCCTGAGCGACCTTGCGAATGTTCTGCTCAGTGTCGCCGCCTACCTTGAACTGGTTAAGACGGTTCAGGTCGGTAAAAGCGCCGCTGTCGATCGGGCTTTTGCCGTTACCAAGCAGACCTGCGGAGAGTCGGGAGTCCATACGCTGTACCTCTTTAAATCACGATCAGGTCAGCCTGCAGGGCGCCGGCTTGCTTGAGCGCCTCCAGGATGGCCATCAGATCGGAAGGTGCCGCGCCCACCTGATTCACCGCACGGACGATCTCGTCGAGACTGGTGCCGGGGCCGAACTTGAACATTGGCTTGGCCTCTTCTTCTGCACCGACACGCGAGCGCGGCACCACGGCGGTCTGGCCGCCGGAGAAGGCCTCGGGCTGGCTGACGATGGGGTCTTCGGTGATGGTCACGGTCAGGCTGCCGTGGGTCACGGCGGCTGGCTGCACGCGCACGTCCTGGCCAATGACGATGGTGCCGGTACGCGAGTTGATGATGACCTTGGCCACCGCCTTGCCGGCCTGCACTTCGAGGTTTTCCAGAATCGACAGGTAGTCGACGCGCTGATTGGGATCGAGCGGCGCACTGACGCGGATCGAGCCGCCATCGATGGCCTGGGCCACGCCAGGGCCAAGCAGATCGTTGATCTGATCGACGATATTCTTCGCCGTGGTGAAGTCGGGGCGATTGAGGTTCAAGGTCAGGTAGTTGCCCTGATCGAAACCGCTCGGCACCGGACGCTCCACGGTGGCACCACCGGGAATGCGACCGGCAGACGGTACGTTGACGGTGATGCGCGAACCATCGGCGCCGCTGGCATCGAAGCCACCCACTACCAGATTGCCCTGAGCAATGGCGTAGACGTTGCCGTCGATGCCCTTGAGCGGCGTCATCAGCAGGCTGCCGCCACGCAGGCTCTTGGCGTTACCGATGGATGAGATGGTGATATCGATGGTCTGGCCCGGCTTGGCGAACGCTGGCAGCTCGGCATGCACCGACACCGCCGCAACGTTCTTCAACTGCACGTTGCCACCTGGCGGCACCTTGATGCCGAACTGCGCCAGCATGTTGTTGAAGGTCTGTACGGTGAACGGAGTCTGGGTGGTCTGGTCACCGGTACCGTTGAGACCGACCACCAGGCCGTAACCGATCAACTGGTTACTGCGCACCCCCTGGATGGAGGCCAGATCCTTGAGGCGCTCGGCCTGGGTCGGCAGGCTGAGCAGCAGGCACGCCAGCATGGTGGCCAGCAGCAGCCAGTCGTTGGCACCACGGCGGCGGTAGCCCCGATGCGCAACCGCGAACTGTCGGCGGCATGCGCCGGTATGGGCTGCATCACGACCCTGAACCCGCGCCGCCGGCTTGGCTGCCGACGTGACGGCAAAGGCCTTGCGCGCCGAGCCGCTGGCGGTCAATCGCGCACACCAGCGGGACCATTGCTCGAGCAAGAAGGACGGAGATTGATTCATCCAGGCTTTCATCTGCGACACCCCGAGATCAGAACGGCCACATCGGGCTGAGGAAGAAGCGGCTCAACCAACCCGGCTGACTGGCATCGGCAAAGGCGCCAGTGCCCGAATACGTGATGCGCGCATCGGCAATACGGGTGGAGGCCACGGTGTTATCGGTGGCGATATCGTCGGCACGCACCAGACCGGAAATACGCACCAGCTCGTCACCGGTATTGAGGGTCATCCACTTTTCGCCGCGCACGACGAGAATGCCATTGGGCAGCACCTCGGCGACGGTTACGGTGATCGAACCGGTCAGGCTGTTGCTCTGCCCGGCCCGGCCGGAACCGCTCGCCGCACGTTCGGCGTCCCAGCTCGCTTCCAGACTCAGATTGGGGTTACCCATGCCCAGGGCGCCAAGACTGCGCAGCGGATTGTCAGGGCTCACCGCCATGCCGAACAGATTGGGCGCGCCGAGACTTGCGCTGCTGTCCTTCTGGATGTTGCTGTTGGCGTTCTTGCTGGCCTGGGTGCGCTCATTGAGCGTGATGGTGATGATGTCGCCGACACGAAATGCCTTGCGATCGTCATACAGGCCGTTCTCGAAGCCCGCCTGATAGATCGAACCATTGTTCTGCGCCGCCGGCAGCGGCGTACGCGGCAATACAGGTGCGTAATAAGGGTCGTCCGGCTTGGCTGTCGGCGCCATGCAGCCGCTGGAGAGCAGCACGCCAGCCAACAGGGGGAAACAGAGAATTTGCCGGTTCATAACCACTACCTCGCGGCGTTCAAAACAGAGTCAATAAATCAGAGGTTCTGCGTCACGAAGGACAGCATCTGATCGGCGGTGGAAATCACCTTGGAATTCATTTCGTAAGCGCGCTGGGTGGTGATCATGTTCACCAGTTCTTCCACCACGCTGACGTTGGAGTTTTCCAGGGTGTTCTGCAGGGTGGTGCCGAGGCCATTGAGGCCCGGGTTGCCCACCTGCGGCGCGCCGCTGGAACCGGTCTCCAGGAACAGGTTGTTGCCGATGGCTTCAAGGCCAGCCGGGTTGACGAAGTCCGCCAACTGCAGATTGCCGATGATTTGCGGCTGCGGGTTGCCAGCCGTGGTCACCGAGACAGTGCCGTCCTCACCGACGGTGAAGGTGCGCACCTCGTTCGGCAGCACGATGGCCGGCTCCAGGGCGAACCCCTGGGAGGTCACGATCTGGCCGTCGGAGTTGAGGTGAAAGCTGCCGTCGCGGGTGTAGGAGACGGTGCCGTCCGGCTGCAGGATCTGGAAGAAGCCGCGGCCATTGATCGCCATGTCCAGCGGCTGCTCGGTGGTCTGCAGACTGCCGGCGGTGAAGATCTTCTGCGTGCCGACCACGCGTACACCGGTACCCAGCTGCAGGCCGGACGGCAGTTCGCTGTCCTGGCTGGACTGACCACCCGGCTGGCGACGGATCTGATAGAGCAGATCCTCGAACTCGGCGCGATCGCGCTTGAAGCCGGTGGTCGCGACGTTGGCCAGGTTGTTGGAAATGGTGGTCAGGTTCATGTCCTGAGCGGACAAACCGGTCTTGCTGACCCACAGTGCCGGAAGCATATCGATTCTCCTCGGGTGCCGGTTTTACGGCGCCGCGTGCTGGTAATTAGCTAATTTGCAAAACCCGCGCCATGGCCGACGCGTTGTCTTCGGCGGTGCGCATCATCTTTACCGACAGCTCGAACTGGCGGGACAGGGAAAGGATGGCGGTCATTTCTTCCACGGCGTTGACGTTGCTCGCCTCGAGGAAGCCCGAAGTCACCTGCACCGTGGCATCGGCTTCCACCTCGGGCTGCCCCTTGACACGAATCAGGCCATCGGAGCCCTTCTCCAGGCTCTTCGGATCCGGGTTGACCAGCTTGATGCGATCGACCTCGGCCAGCACGTTGGGATTCTCGCCAAGAGCGCGAATGCTGATGGTGCCGTCCTGACCGATCTCCACCTTCTGCTCCGGCGGCACGGCAATCGGCCCGGCATTGCCTATCACCGGCAAACCATTGCCGGTGCGCAGCACACCCAGCGCGTCGATATTCAGGCTGGCGGTACGCACGTAGGCTTCGCTGCCATCGGGCGCCTGCACGGCGATCCAGCCCTTGCCACCGACGGCCACATCCAGATCACGCCCGGTTTCCTGCAGCGAACCCGGACGAAAATCCGTACCCGGCCGTTCGCTCATGGCAAAGACGCGCGCTGGAAAGGTTTCACCGAACAGCGGCATGGACCGCGCCTGCTCGAAATCACGACGAAAACCCGAGGTGGAAGCGTTCGCCAGATTGTTGGCATGGGCGCGCAGACCCAGGGTGTTGTTCTGCGCTCCGGTCATGGCGACGTACAGCATCTTGTCCATGGTCATTCTCCGAGTGGGCGACACGCCCTTGGCTCTTTGCATTGACTACAGCAAGCGCCGTGCCAGCCCCGAACAAACAACACAAGATACTGATTTAAAAGGACTTTAATCGATGCAGCGAAGTATTGAACAGAATGCCGGCGGCGAGTTTTTGCCGGCATAGGAACGGCAAAGCGGCAAGCCCGGCTTGCCGCTTTGCCTCACCCGACATCATCAACGCAGATTGATGATGGTCTGGATAATGGCGCTTTCGGTTTCGATGGTCTTGGCGTTGGCCTGGTAGTTGCGCTGCGCCACGATCAGGTTGACCAACTGATCCGACAGCTCGACGTTGGAGTCTTCCAGCGCGCCTGCCTGCAAAGCCCCCAAGGTGCCAGAGCGCGGCGAACCGATCACCGGCTCACCCGACTCGAACGACTGCGCCCAGCCGGTCTTACCCACCGGGGTCAGGCCCTGCACGTTGGCGAAGTTGGCCAGCACCACCTGCCCTTGCACCTTGGACTGGCCGTTGGTGTAACGCGCGAATATCACCCCGGTATCGTCAATTTCCAGCCCCGCTAACTGGCCGGTGGTATAGCCGTCCTGGCTGACCCTGTTGACCGCGAAGGAACTGGCGAACTGGGTCGCCGAGCGCAGATCTATGCTGATACCTTCCGGGTTGGCAGTGGCACCATTGGGCGACCAGACTGGCGGCGTACCGCCGTCGGAGCTCGCCGGCACCCAACTGTCGAGACCGATCATGCCATTGGTAATGCTGAAGCCCGTCGGCGTAGAAGCATTCAATGCCGTCAGATCCAGCTTGCCGGCAGCATCAAACTGCAGAGTAACCTGCGAAGGCGTCGTCAGGCTCGGGTCATCCGGGTTACGCCCGTCCACCAGAACCTTCATGTCCCAGCTATTGGCACCAGTCTTGACGAAGTATTGCGTCAGCGTGTGCGCATTACCCTGACTATCATAGATATTCACCGAGGTCGACGAGTTGTAGGACGTCGGGTCGGTAGGATTGAAGGTGGCATTCGCGGCTGCCAGCGCGCCATTCTCATCACCCGGGTTGGTTGCCAGATGCGAGTCATAGGCCGTCTGCCAGGCACTCGGCGAAGCCAGAGTCGAATTCAGGTTGATATTCTGATTCAGCGCGGTGGTCGCCTTGGGCTCCTGATTGCCCGACTGCACTCTCAGGTCACTGGCTACACCACTGACGATGTTACCGTCGGCATCCGAAGCATAACCCTGCAGGCGATAACCGAAATTGTTGACGATGTAGCCGTCGCGATCCGTACCGAAGTAACCTGCGCGGGTATAGCCAATATCCCCACCGTTACTGGTCACGAAAAAGCCATTGCCGTTGATGGCCAGGTCCAGCGCGTTCTGCGTGTAGTTGATGTTGCCCTGGTTGAACTGCTGCGAGATGTCGCCGAGCAGCACGCCGCTGCCCTGCGGGTTGGAGCCGGAACCCAGCACCGAGGCGGCATAGACATCGGCAAATTCTGCACGCGATTGCTTAAAACCGGCCGTGCCCGCATTCGCGATATTGTTGCCCGTGACGTTTAGATCTTTTGTCGCGGCACGCAGACCACTGAGACCGATATTGAACGACATGGAAGACTCCTTTGCCGGAACTGCCGGCGGCAATAATTACTGGCCGATGACTTGCACTTGGGAAATCGGGACGCTGCCGAGGCCGGCGAGGTTGAGCATCAGCTCCCTGCCGCCCAGGGTGACGCTGTCGACGTTGGCCGGCAGCATGGTGTAAAGCCCCTTGGTTTCACTGCCGTAGGTCGCCTGCGCCTCGAATTTGTAAGTGCCCGGTGGTGCCACGTTTCCGCTGGAATCCTTGCCATCCCAGATGAAGCTGACATTGCCCGCCGCCTGCTCACCCAGATTGACTCGGGTGACCAGTGCACCGGCGTTGTCGTAGACATTGACGTACACGTTGCTGCTGCTTACCGGCAGCAAGGTGCTGGCCTTGAAGCTCTCGCTGGTATCGACCACTGCCCTCTCGGTCGGCACGATCACCTTGCGCCCCACCAGCGAAGAGGCCTGCAACGCCTGCGACGACTGATAGGAGGAAAGCATCGACTCCATGCTTTTGTTGAGCTTCTCGATCCCCTCTACCTGACTGAACTGCGCCAACTGAGCAATGAACTCGCCGTTGCCCTGGGGCTCCAGCGGGTTCTGGTTGTTCAACTGCGCCACCAGCAGGTTGAGGAACTCGTTCTTGCCGAGGTCCTTGTTCTGCCGGGTGTTCTGTTTCATCTCGTACTGATCGAGTACCGAACTCGTGCCGCTTACC